>Ga0180007_10005250_pt1 | contig 13247 bp, 36 predicted proteins | sample MM_PC_MetaG_FD_121122 | JGI IMG/M metagenome (GOLD analysis project Ga0180007, IMG submission 121122) | Groundwater microbial communities from the Aspo Hard Rock Laboratory (HRL) deep subsurface site, Sweden - MM_PC_MetaG | ecosystem: Environmental > Aquatic > Deep subsurface > Groundwater... | reverse complement strand
CATCACCAATCGTCTTAACACCATGCGTCATAATAATATCAGGAATCGCAGCAACATCACTAAAATCAAAGGTGACATTAAAACTTTGGTTCCATGCCTCATACGTCAGGTTATAGGCATAGGCACCAATCTTCTCAAAATAACCCCTTAGTTTATAGTCAATAGCAAAAGTCAAACGGTAATGTGTCGTAATCGGAGCAGGTGCATCAAACACCAAATTAACTTTACGGCCGTTATCACCCGTAGATGTTACCTGCGCATCCAAACTATCATTCACAAACACCCACATATCCGTATTGGGGTTATATGCCTCCATAGACCACAACGCATGATTACGAAACACTGACCAGAACTTACTCCAATTAAACTGTGGTGCTGCAAATATCTGATACGGCTGTGGCTCTGGATAAATCCACCAATCATCATCACCCGTAACAATTGGAGTATATTCATCACTACGAATCAGTTGTTCCAACCATGTCTTATTATCAAACACTGGCAGTACCATACTCACACCAAGGCTCAAACAAATGAGCAGGAGACACAGATACCGCCAACGCCACTTCATACTTATTTCCCTTAGTAGTATTGGGTATGATTCACAGATGCATTGAACTTCTGATTCTGACTTAGTGTATATCCTGCACCACCATTATTGATATAGCCCTGATACCAACAGAAATTAGAATTGTTTGTTACTTCAACCAAGGTCATCTGGGTCCAGCTTATATCAGTACCAAAATCATAATTCACACTAATATTCAGAAAGGTCCATGAAGGTTCCCAGGCACTAGAGGTTGTGTTATACCCCACCGTATCATTCACCCGTATCTTCACCACATAATCAAACGCTGTACTATGTGGGGTCTCACCCGTAGCCTCACCACTTAATGCTGCGGTATAATACTCATAACAATTTCCTGTTGTCAGATTCGTGGCATAAGCCGTAGCAGGAACCGCCTGATTGGGGTAGGTACTAAACATACAGAACCCACTCGCATCACCCGCAGGATCGCCAACTACCAAAGGACCATGCCAGGTCTTTGCAATAATGGTTTGTTCAACCACGGGCTCACCTATATATGACGTCATCAGCAATGCAGCAACAAGACCCACTGCAAGAACACCGAACACACCAGCCTTCGCAAATCTATTTATTTCTTTTTTTTCTTTCATATTTTTATCACCCTTATCTTTATACATAAAAACATTACCATCCTACACGAGATTATCACCCATTGTGGTTTGCGCACCTGCATCATTATCAATAGCTTCAGAACCATAATATGTCAAAATACAGCCATCAATCAATGTATCATATGTACCTGACTCAACCCAAATATTATCACCATTACCATCACCTTGTATACCAATAATAGAGGTATTATGACAACCAGCATCAACATCTATACCATAACCAGAACAGCTCCCGATATAGCCACCATTTATCTGATTATTATCGCCATGAATAAATATACCTGTTCCCCCATTCCTAATCCAGTTATCAGAAATAATATTTCTATAATTATTTTTATTTACACTTAGCCAAATACCAGACGTTACTGTATCATTATCATTATAAATCCTATTATTTGTAATGGTGCTATTTCGTATACAACTCATATAAATACCATGATGCCATGAACTTTTTATAATATTATTAACAATCTGAACACCATCGATTATTTGACCTTCAGAAGAAATACCCTTTGGACAATTTGATATTGTGTTACCAGAAATAATGCCATATCTATATTTGTTGGTAGTACTACCACATATTTGAATACCTGCTTCATAACATAACTCGGCATATGAATTAGTTAATGTCACATTATCATTTATGATAAAACCAGAACCATATGAACGACCAGGTTTCACACCACACTTATATGCAAAACAATTATTAATGACAATATTACTAGTAATAATATTGGTTTCAAAATGAAAACCAGATTCCCATATATTAGAACACTTAGAATTAATTATTGTTATATTATAACCATCATGCTCCAATGCAAAACCAGTCACCCATTGAGTCTGCGTTTTATTATACGAATTGATACCACAACCATCCATTATGCAATGATCAATCAATATATCTCTATATTCACCAGAACCACTCAAATGAATGCCAAAAGTAGAAACATTATATATCTCTACATCTCTAATTGTTATATTTCTTGCAACCTTACCTGCGGCCGTATAAATAGTAATCATACCACCAGATGCATCAGCCATCCACACATGAGACATATCAAAAAAACGAAGTCGTTCAAAACGATAATTTTCTACATCACCAGAGGTTCTAACAGAAATAGCACCATCGCCACCTGTTCCACTAATATTTCCTGTAAACCATATATCAGTAATAGCAACATTGTTACCCGTTATCTTAATTCTATCCATATCATAAGTAATTAACGTATTTTTACCTTGTCCAATTATATTTATATCTGAATTATTAATATAAAAGGGTTGGTTAAAATGAGTTGGATCATTTAATGTTAGACTACATTTAGGCAACCATACAGTACCACCAGTTGTCAAATCATCAATAGCTAACTGTAAATTAGCTTCTGATACCGTCCAATTTTTCCCATTACTATTATGAATACGATCATCAGTAATACCACTCCCACCTCCACCACTAGTGGTATTCAACTGTGTCATATTAATCCAAGTGCCATCAGAAAGAATAAAGACTGTACCACCATCCGTATCCTCAATAAATGTATCAGAACCAGATTCACGAATACGAGTATTCCCTACAGCAGATGCACTAATCAGCGTAACAATAACAATAATTAAAAAGAGTTTCGATACAACCTTCATAGTATCAACCTATAACACTAACAGTGTTATGGGATATACTATAATACCTTTACATTATATATACTTTTGGTATACAACCGTTACAATGTAATGGTATCACCGTAACACAAATAGGTTTACTCCTTAAACGTAAGGTTCTTTTCCAAAAATATTTCTATCCCACCATCTATGATCAAAAATCAATAATGGTGCACACATTAAAAATAAACTAACAAAAAATCCAAAGATATACAAATAAACCAAACTTCCATTACTAGCTGGTAATACTAATGACAACATAAAACATAGCATTAACAAACCAGCACCAATACCCATTGATAACTTCCAACGTGAAATAAACAATCGACCGTTTGTTTTAGCCTTGTTTTTCAACATTTCTTTCCCTGTCAATTTTAGACCCCCTTTGTTTACCTTTGATTTTATCCAATATCCATAATGCTAATATTGTAAAGCCAAGTAAACTTCCAGGAAAGCCAAATGCAAATAATATAGCCCAATAAAATTCATCCATATCTTTAACCACCAACTAATTAGGATTGTAATAATCTCCAATCATATGTTGATAATATAATTCTTCATTTGTTCTCACATCAGTTGTATTATCTAGCACAAGATAATACATTGGATGCCCACCAACATTTGGTAAAATATATTTATCTGTTACCACACCTTCTTTATCAAGCTCAGAAACTATTGTACTCCAAACAAATGCAAATATAGCAATAGCAATAATTACCATTACAAAAAATGAGCCTAATTTTTTATACGGATCCCATTCCATCTGTTCAACCACCAACTAATTAGGTTTCATCATCATATTTAACGTCCACGAAATCATAAAAGATTTCATTATTGTATTTATGTTGTTCAAATCTATATTTACCTGTAACATTCAATCTGATATTATCAACATCACCACCACGAACATCGAACACTTTTCCATCATCGAAATAAACAAAGTCGGCTGTATCTGAATAAGTGAAACCAACATCCCAGTCCTTTTCGATTTTAACAACCATGCCAATCTTTTCCTCGTAGACATCAATGCAACCAGATAATGCCACTAACAATATGAAAACTGCTGCTACAAACACCAGCACACCATACTTAAACCAATCTTCTCCTTTCATCTAACCACCATTAGTTAGGATTCTCCATCTTTTTATCATGCTCTGCAAACAAAACAAGTAGACCGCAACCAAAAACAATAAAGAAAATCATAATCTGTACTTTAATTAATAATATGGCACCATCATCAAGATTATATAATGTGGCTATTATAAATGCTATTATGCCTGCCATTGCTGATGATAAACCAGCAGTCGTTAACCATTGTCCCGTACTCATCATATTATCATTCCAAACCCATTATTAAAAAAATAAATCCAACTGGTATCAACACAACAGATAACAACATAGTATCTAAAGGTAGATTCAACACTGGCACAATTATTAACAAAGTACAACCAGAGATAATAAATAAATTGCCAAGCAAAATATATATTATTTCTTTTTCAAATATCATTCAACCACCAAACATTAGTCTATAACCTCACGACAGTGCTTAGAAGATGGGGGTTTCTTTAAAGCCAACCACACTTTAATTAAACCTAAACTAATAAGGAACATCCCCATAAAACCAAAAATAAATGCGGGATTGAAATCAAAGTCATTAACAATTTCAGGATTTGTTGCTAACTGTTTCACCATAGTATCATGTATATATAGAATCACTATGATAATAAATGAAAGAAAACCAACACCGACCCCTATTTCTATAGCTAATTCCCATCGACTTGTTATCATCTTTTCTTTTTTTGTATCCATTTAAACACCTTTATACAAAATTAATATGAACAACAGTAATAACATTGCACCAATAATAGTAATTATAGCATACCAAATATTAAAACTTTTTATAGTCTGCTTATTATTTTTGTTTTTCAATCGTTCCCTTTTCTCGTCATCACTTAATTCATCAATTAATATCTCAACTAATGAGTTTTCATTCCAACCAGTTTTGAAAACTTTATTACATTTATCACATTGAAAAATCGGGGGAAATGAATAGCCATTACTACTCAACAATGACACAGATACATCTACCTCAGGGGGTGACAACAATCTCAATGTATGGTTGCATTTCATTTACTTCACCACTTCCTTACAGTGCTTGCAATATTTGGGTTTAACCTTCACCCAATATTTACCACCCGCACCATCCCTGCAATAAAGATTAACAAGGATGGTATCACAAGTTGGACATCGTTTCATTGTTCACATCCTGCTAAATAACATAAATACAAAACCAAGAGGAATCAATACAACAGACAAATAACCAAAATCTAATGATATATCAAACAGAAGTACACTACTTAATAAACCAAAACCAAAGATAACCAATATATTACCAAACAAAAAACATATTGTTTCCTCCTTAGTCATATCATTTCTTTCGATTCATATTATTTTTCACCATTGTAATGTATACACTCATACCTTTATATATCTTTCGGTGGTGTATACACTCCCTACTGTTGCCATCCTAATCATAAGGGTCCAATGGTTCTATCTTTAAACCATTTTTTAGTATGAATCTCAATAACGACATTCTCACGACCACATTCAGAACACTTTGCTAAATAGATTTTAATCTCCCTACCAAATATCTTCATGTCTCAACTCCAATCATAAGTATTTACTTCGCAAACATCTGGAACAAACAAAAAACTCATCCTCATTTTTTGTTAAATCTTTGACTAACCAATCTGCATCGTTACCACAACTTATACATTTCATTCTATCAACTCCAAAGATTAGGGTGCTTTAAACTCTCCACACCAATCATCACTATCCATTACCAATCTATCTGCCGTCTTGTACCATATTGGTAACACAATAGCTAACCCAATAGCTAAATCAACTAGAACAATATTATCAAAAACAATTTGTAAAATTGACATAACCAATGCACTTAACAAACAAGAATAACAAAACTTAATGATCTCATTTTTTGTTTTTTGTTTCATTAACAGACTCCGCAAAACGATGAATATATTTTTCAGCAATCAACCAAGCAATTGATTCATAAGGTTCCATTAATTTATTTTCTCTATGTTTCATTTTCCAACTCCAAACATTATGGTTTCCACCTATTATAATACCCATGCAACTTCCGAGGATGCTTATCCTTAGAACCCATAGGCCGACCAGACTTCTTTTTAGACCGAGCCAATCCCGCCTTAGTACGTTCACTAATCCTGATTCGTTCCTGCTCAGCCACCCAACTAAAGATAGCGATAAGTAACTGAGTCATACCACGATCACTCGTATCCAACCAGGATTCCTGCAACGACTTCAGCCCCACTTGGTTATCACCCAGTTTCTTAATATAACTCAGGGTGCTGTTGATGCCCTCACGGCTAAACCGATCCAACGCCCACACCAGGACCATATTAAACTTACGCAGCCGAGCATCCTTCAACATCATTTGGAACTGCGGACGGTTCGCAGAACCACCACTTACATAGTCGATATAGGTATCGACAATCTCATAACCCAAAGCATCCGCATACTTCCTCAAAGGCTCAATCTGAACATTAGGGTTTTGGGATTGGTCTGCCTTGGATACCCGAGCATACAGTACGCATTTTTTGGACATAAATCCTAACCTTTCCTTAACGCAATAGGTTTTTTGTTCTCTGTTGCCTGAGTTTCATTAGGATATTTCATAGTGTCTAATTTCCATTTGTTAACGCCTAACAGGTTAGGATGTTATTACTGCCAATCCTTCCTTCGCCTGAACATAGGTTCGTTCACATTTCAGTACCCAGACACGAGCATCAACTAAACCATCCTGAGTGTTCTCAAATAAAGATTTTGCATAATCATCTGCCTCTTGTAGCGTATCAAAGAACTCTTTAATGGATGCCTCACCATAATCTAACAATCCACCAGGCATACCAAAATGCCGAGCAAGTACCATCCATTGTGGCTCTACTTTATTTTCTAACATATCTTTACCTTCCATCGTGAAACCTAATCAACCACATTATAAACATGATTCACCACATATCGGACATACAACATCACCACTATCCAATGCTACACCCAAACCCTCATAATTACACGGTTCATAATATATCTTTACCATATATTTCACATCAGTTAATCAGGTCGTCTAACCCCATATTTTTTATTCAATTCATCCAACTCTCTATTATAATTGTTGTAATCGTCAATTGATTTAAACCAACCAGTTCCTTTCGCAACTTGTTGAACCAACATATAGTTATGATTTAATTTCCGCATCTTAGTTGTTTTAGCAGCCCAATTCTCCTTAAAATACTTAAAATACTCTTTCGTTTCCTCTTCCATCCTTTGTTTCATAGATTTTGGAGTGGTATCAATTTCTATTTTCACCCATTTATAACCTAATCTATATGCACGACCAAGCCAATAAGGAAGTTTAATAACATAACTATGAGAAGGGTTACCATTAAAATCAACCCATATTCTATCTATTTCTTTATCTACATGAAACCATTTAACAATTTTCTCAGGTCGTTTCATATCTTAACACTCCACATCAACTAATTATGACGGTGCTGGGGATTGAACCCAGCCGGTGCAACCAAAGTCATCAACCATAACTTGCTTTAGACTCTGGGGAAAACCAAGGGATTTAACATTATGCACCCTTCACCCTGGTATGGTACAGGAGGAGTCCTACTCACCGTCAAATACATATCTTTCACATTATAAACATGATTCTCCACATACTGGGCAACCATCAAACGATAATCATGATGAATACTATCAACAAGATTCTGCAACATCAAATTCTCATCTAACAATCTATCAATAGTTTCATTCAACACACTATTTGTTTCTTTAAGTTCAACATATATATTTAGATATGCACCATAAATAAGAAATGCTAACGCCACCAGCATAAAAAAGATTAATACTAAAAAACATTCCATCAATGACAATTTCTTCATATCTTCATCTCCTTCGGATACCCATTCTTTTTATTAAAACCACATTCTTCTGGGTTAACACACAAGGGTACATTAACTCACCAATTTAGTCTGTATTCTTTTTCTTGCACAATCCATAATGTGTTTACCTAATTCTGGAGAAACACAATTACGGAGAATCTTTCCTTTCATCCTGACATCCATATTATAATTCGATAAATCAAATCCATGTTTACACTTCGCATTTCTCATATGTTGTATATTATCAGGAATGAAATATTTATCAGCTATTTCGTAATTAGACCAGAAATAATGCCTCTGCAATCTCTTGGGAACAATTAATGGTTCATAATACGATTCAATATTCTCAACGATCCATCGACCATCAAACGTTTCACCATTACTATTACTGATCTGATTTAGAAAAACAATCTCCTCATATAATCGCATATCAGGATACACAGATTTATTCTGACCACGACCAACAGCAGCAACATTTCTGATTTTACTATGTGTTGGACATGGTGGACTACTCCAGATGAAATCCCATCCTTCATCATAATGCTTCAATAAATATTCATGTGCGTCACCAACAATTACATTGTCTCTGGGAAAAAAGTCCTGATAAATCTTAGCGATGTCTGGATTAATCTCAACAGCAGTAACCTCAACATCCTCCCATAGTTTACGATTACCACCAATACCCGCATACAGGTTCAAGACTTTCCAAACCTCTTTCAATTCTTCCAAACCTCTTTACCCCAACATTTCAAGACCAAACATAATCATACACATCATTTGTTTAGGCAATTAATACATCTAAAGTCACCTTTTGCATTAACACGCCCACCATCATTTGATCATAAATTAGTTCAGGTGTCGCCCAATGAATTGTGTTACTACTAAATATCTGCTGTTTTCCTTTCATACCCTAACCTCACACATCATAATCTATTCATCAATACCAGTTAATTTAGTTCCACATTTCACCGAGCAAACAACATGGTCAAAATGCTGTAAACTATTGAATCTTGTTGCCTCATCAACCTCGTTGCCACAAACATAGCACTTTGTTTTTCTCATCATATCCTAACACTCCACATCATATCATTTTTCTTAATACAATAAAATAACTATGATTTTTACGGGCATGTAATTGATAATTATGTCGCATGGTTGGTGTTGATTTCTGAACCAATATTAATAAATCCTCACCGATAAAACCATTCTTAAATGCAAACTGCATTATTTCAATATGGTTCCACCATTGTTTACCACTCATTATTTCATCCTGACACTTAACAACTAAGATGGCTTTATTTTTTAATACCCTATGTGCTTCAAGTATCCCATCAGAATATAGTTTAATGATTTCATTTCGCCCACAAACAGAATATAAATTGTATTGTCCGGCTAAGGATGGCTTAATAGATACAGTAGAATTATGAGCATATGGCGGGTCAAGCACCACCATATCTTTAGATTCATTATCATATGGCAATTTTGTTAAACATATGCCTGTTTTAATATCAGATTTGACTAATTTATATTTCGTTGTATCTATCTTTTTCCAGAACACACCACGACCATAAGTTACATCTGCTATATTATCTCCATTCTTTGCATACAAATTAAGAATATCAGGAAATAAATCTGCATTTGTTCCTACTTTCGCGGTTACTATTACTATATCCTCACCTTCTACATCAGTTAGTTAACATCATTTTTTACTGCCATGTTTGAAACCATGAATAAACGCATCAATATACATCTTATGACAAATTGATTCGACATACTGCCAATGTTGTTCCGCCAAGTCTTTTACTTGTTTTTCATTAAAGGACATTCATCATACCCCACACAAACAAAACTCGCAAATCCAACTAAACGACATCCACCTGATTTTTCTTCGTACCCACATTTCATATCAATACCTTATATCGTATATTATGATTGGTACAATATTCTTTGAAAGATACAATCTTTTTCATCACATACATCTTTAACCATTATTTTCAATTGACAATAAATAGTATCGTCATTTGCAGTAGCATATTTGAAATTACATTTAACCATGCTTTTCACATCAAATCAATATCCGATAACATCTACATTCTTGATTGTTACAAAACAACCCCTCAATCCTGTCGTCAACCACCAATTTCTCACTACAAACATTACAATTCATTTTTCCACCCAATCAGGTAACATCAATTCCTCTCCACACTCATTACAATAAAATTCATCATCATTAACCAATGGGTCTTTAGAACGAGTTATGACAATATGGAACGAATTGTTCTTACATTTTGGACACTTAATCAATTTTCCCATCGTTTCACATCAGATATTTGTGGCATGAACAGCAAATCGTTTAACTTCAGCACAGTTTCCATCCACCACAAATGGGGTTGTCCTTTCGCAAACGAAGTTTAAGACACCGCATCTCTGAAAGGAATGTCTTGATTATGCCATCCCACATGCTTACTTCCGATTCACCATTCATGTTTCCACTATCCTAACCTCTCACATCACAATATATACAGTAGTCCGCATTTGGGACAATATCTATAATCACGTTTCAAGTCAATATTTGTTTCATTTTCACATATTACACATTTTTTAATCACTAATTTCATAACCTAACCTCTCACATCAAGACGTTATTATAATATATGTCATATAAACTATAAAACAATACAAACCAAATGCATATCCATATACAAACCACCATTGAAACCGTTCCAAACAACCACCAAAAAAAAACAATATTTTACTAATCATTTCTTCAACTCCCATTCAACTTCCTCAAATAAAAAAGAGGATACCCACTGAAAAAACATATAAAATAAACTTCGCATACCACGCAGATGACCCTTACGCTTCACTAAATAAAATACCCCCTGACTCTGCATACTTGAACTTTTACCATAACCATGAATCATACAAGCAAAAAAACCTAATGAATGAACCTGACTTACATGTGATACCGTATTAGTACGACCAGGCAACACAATTTTAACAACACCACCGGGTTTCAAAATACGATAAACATCCATCATAAAATCATACTGGTCAGAAATATGCTCAATCACATTGTCAAGCAAAACTTCATCAACACTATTTGTATCAAATGGCAAAGGTAAAAAACGTAAATCAATTTTTTTTATTTTATCATTAACTGGAAATAAATCATAATTTTCATAATTAGCCAACACATTTTTTCCGCAACCAAGATTTATTCGCATCAAAACCCATCAACCCCAATCAACAACCAATTTGTTCCAGGAAAAGGTTTATCATACGCTACTCGCTGAGAAAAATCATAGTTTTTTATCTGCACCCATCGATTAGAACGAGACAACCGTTTCATCACTATCATATCATCAAAAACAATATTCCCCTTCTCAATATCCAAATCCAACCATGAGTTATATCCAAGAGGCATGGTTACAATAAAAACGCCATGAATAGACAACACCTGCTTACGCACATTTGTTACCGCCTTCGCAATCCTATGTCTATCTAGTTTGCCACTAGACCATATTTGTTTCCGAACTGAAACATCCGGCAATCCAGAATCATGATGAATCATCATCCGTTCATCAGATTCGCCATAATCCATACCAATATGTTCAAACGTACTAATCGAAACCACAATATCATATTTCTGTTCCGGACAAAAATCAAGAATATCCTCATTCAACACCAAAGGAAAACCTGTCTCATATTTATCCACCACATCATGATTGACAGGTTGATACCAGTGCAACACATTACCAACCTCTAACACCCGACCACGATACTTCCCCAGAACATGTTGCACAAACGGAACCTCAATACAGCGTTCCCGATAATATGTCCGAGGATGATACAAATACGGATAGTTCTTCCCATTCACCGTAAATGTTCTTTTGATATGGAAACGATGATAAAACTGATTACAAATAAGACTGCTGCTCACCAACAATAGTTTATGTGGTTCATTTACCAACGCACGATATTTATGTCGTACTGCTCTCGGAATATCTAACAATAATATGACCCCTGTAACAAACAATATTTACATTCTTCCATTAATGCATAATTCTCACAGGTTGTATCAAAACCACTACAGCCTTTACATGCAGAGATGTCTTTATTACCCGCCAATACACATCGTTTCTTCATAGTTTCAAATCCACCCAAATAATCCGTAGATCCAACTCCCTCGCAAGTTTATCCATCTGTCTGCACCATCGCAACTTCTCTTGTTTGCTGTACGGCAACACACCCACCACCTGTCCGTTCCAAACGATCAAGAATCAAACTCTTATGCACCGGACGAGAACCCGCAAGACAATGAGGACAACGCATCCTACGAATACCCACCCAATAATTATGTTGTTCCAAACAATGCCATGACTCATACAAACTCATAACTCACCATCCTGTTTCTTACCTTTATATTCCTCATAGACATCACTATAATAGCAATATATAGTAGCAATACCGAAAGCACAAAGCATAACAACCAACAAGAAAATTATTATTATAAGTATGACTAATATTATTGATTCAACACCAAACAAATAGACAGATACACAAGTTGCGGTAACTAGACCAGTAACCAATAACGAAACAAGAACCATGCGCCAATGCGCAAAAAGATACCAATGCCAAAACCCTATCTGCTTGTTCATTCGATCGCCCCCAACAACCTACCAATCAAAATCAGTTCATCCACAGAAACCATATCTGCTGTTGCAATCACCCAACTATCTGACACACTAATCACTCCTTTCATCCTGGCCTCACCCTAAACCCACATCCTCTGAGCAGCCATCGCCACCGCCCAATAGATACCAAACACAATCACAAACTTAATGGACAACCAACACGTCACCGTTTCGATAACAACTCCTCCAAATCTTTTTGTCTTAGTTCCCAAACCTTACAATGCATCATTCATCACCAAATAATACTTTACCAAAAACAAAAAAAATAGTCGCACCACCAATAGCAGAAAGCATCATAAGAAACGGAAACGCAACAGCACCAAAAAGATCATTAAATATATAATAACCATTTTCATCAGCCACAAGAAAACCATCATCATCCAACATACAATCACCCGGAAGTTCCTCGCCAATATGAATTATACACCACAAAAAAACTATAACAAAAATAACTAACAATACAATAAACAAAAAACTAAAACCATACATACGAATACTATGCAACTTGTTTTCAAGTTTAGAAATACGCCTATCCTTATCCTTCAAACATTTCTCAATCTCACTATTCTTCATACTCTATACCACCTCATGACCAACGATACTAAAAAACTGAATCACATCATCCTCATAAATAGTCTTCCGACCATGACCCTCCGCAATCCGCTTAATCACAAACACATTATCCTCAATATGATCCACCACCCGAGAAATATAT
>Ga0180007_10005249_pt1 | contig 13249 bp, 18 predicted proteins | sample MM_PC_MetaG_FD_121122 | JGI IMG/M metagenome (GOLD analysis project Ga0180007, IMG submission 121122) | Groundwater microbial communities from the Aspo Hard Rock Laboratory (HRL) deep subsurface site, Sweden - MM_PC_MetaG | ecosystem: Environmental > Aquatic > Deep subsurface > Groundwater... | reverse complement strand
CTCCTCGAGACCTTGGAAGAGCACTATGATCTCTCGCCCCACGGTGACCACGCTGTCGATGAGCTCCTCGATCCCTCCCACGGCGTTCATGAAGGTGGTGGCCTCCTCGACGTAGGTGACCATCAGGTCGAGAGTACCCGGGATGTCGCCGGTGCTCCGGCGGTACTCCCCGATCGCCTTCCTGACGACCGAGGGCCTGGCACGGCCGTATCCTCGTTTGGTGAAGAATTCCCCTTGGATCTTGTCGAGGTACTTGTACTTCATGCCGACGCCGGCCAACGGGTCGAAGCGGGCGGCGAGGTAGGTCCGGTTGGCGTCGGAGAGCTCGAACAAGCCGTGGATCAGCTCGATCAGCTCGGGCTTGTCCACGGCGCCCAGGGCCTTCTTGATCGGCGTCCACTTCGGCTTCGCGCTCATGAGCGCGACTCTATCATGTCCCGTGCGCGCCGCATCGATGGCTCTCGTGACTCGGGTCACCGCTCCCCGCGGAGGTACTCCAGCCGACGTTCGACGTCCCAGTCCTCGGCGTCGCTGACAGGGCGTTCCAGGGCCTCCTCGAGGAGCCGGATGGCGCGGTCGAGGTCCCTCGGCTGGGTCTCACCTGGGATGTGGGCCGAGAGCTCGTCGGAGAGGCAGACGTACCCCGCGGCCATGTCCGGCTCTTGCTCGATGAGTTCGAGCAAGATGCGCTCCCCCTCCTCGTCCTGTCCGCGCCGGTAGTGCAGGAAGGCCTTCTCGGTGCGGAACAGCCTGCGATTGCTGGAGTGCTCGTCAGGGAGCTTCTCCAGGGCTTGACGGAAGAACTCGATCCCCAGCTCGGCGTACTGCAAGTCATCGATGGAGGCGTTGTGCAGGGCGTCGGTGAAGTCCTGTGTCCAGTCGAAGATGTACTGCGTCCCCGCGATCAGGCCCTCGGCGTCGTCGGTGGATCGCATCGAGGGCGTCAGCCGTTCCCGGAGGACCCGCCAGAGCTCCAGCCATCTGTCGCAGGCCTGGGCGGGCCCGTGCTTTTCGAGCTGCTCGTAGCCCTCCTGCATCCAGTCGTCGAGCATCTCGATCGAGGGGCGCTCCGGGCAGTGCCGCTTCCAGAGCTCGCAGGCCGCGATGCCGAGGAAGTCGTCGGCAGCCTTGTCGAGGCGTCCACCGGGGATCTGGCGGCGCCAGACCTCGGAGAGCGCCCACGCCGAGGTGTAGTCCTGGGCGAGCTCGAGGAATCGCTCCCGCTCCGGATCGACTCCGAGGTCTCGCAGTCGCTCCTCGATCTCCTCGGTGCTCATGGCACCGAGCTTCCTGGGCGTCCAGAGGAAACGCATCTTCCCGGTGCCCCGCCGACCCCGCTCGAATAGCGCCTTGTTGAGAAGCACGGGATCATCGCACCACTTCGCAACGACGTAGGGGTGGGGCCCCTTGCCGGTGCCGACGGGAACCGGGGAGCGATCCTCGCCCTTCACGGCCGAAGCGGCCTGGCCGACCTCCTGGGACGCCGCCTCGTCCTTGGCCAGGCAGCACTTCTTGTACTTCTTCCCGCTGCCGCAGGGGCAGGGGGCATTGCGTGCGATCCTCGACACGTGGCACCTCTCAAGCCCCGAGGTACCGCAGGTCGAGGTGAAGCTCAAGCCGAGGTGTGCGATCATCGGGACCTGGAGGAAGAGGCATGACGCTCCGGGTCATCCTGGCGGTCCTGGTCCTGGCGGCTACTACGATACCTGTCGGTTGTGGTGACGGTGACACGGACGGGGATGGCGACGCGGACATCGATGGTGACGCGGATGCTGAGACGGTGGGAACTCGGCCCCTGGACCAGTGAGCCGGCCATGACTACTCCCGGAGCATGGACCAGGCCGGTCAACGACATGCTGCCCGCACTCCCGGCGCTCGTCCTTCTCTCCCTGATCGTGGGGACGGGTTGCACCCAACGCTGCCCCGAGGAGGTCCCCTCGTTCTCCGAGGACCCCAAGGGCGTCCACCAGTGGTACATGCCGGCCCTCGGCGTGCCAGATGCCTGGCGTGTCCAGCGGGGCGATCCCGGCGTGATCGGGCGAGCCCTCACCGTCGGAATATTGAGTAGAAATCGTTTATGATCTTCTCGTGATGGGCGTCTAGATGCCCATCTTTGCTGGCCATGCTCCCAATGACGGATCCGTCAGGAGCCATCATGCTTACGCGTCCTCCCGGGAGGCGATGGTCTACCCCGACTAGCGCGTGGTGCAAATCGTAGTGGTACGTCTGCCCTCCAACCTGCTCGCTCGTACCCATGAGGACTCCATTGCTGTCATAGTGCATGTCCCTCGCGCCGTAGGATTCTGAGTGGCCGAGCAAAGCACCGTGGTCGTCATAGTGATATGAACTGTCCCCGCGATCGTGAGAGCTCCCTTGAAGATCTCCATAGTTGTCGTAGTGTTTGACCCCATCATGCGTCGATACCGAGTGTGCATCCGATGAGTGGTCGGCGTCAAAGTCGACCTGCACATCCACTCCCTGTAACGAATCGAACATGGCGAAAAGGTCCATGATATCTCCGTCGTGTTCTCTAGGCAAATAGTTCCATGACTTCTCGAGAGAGATTCAAACCTCTGATCTCATCCGCAAGCCATGGGACGTTTTCTCGAAGACTCGAAGCATCTTGCCTCAGGCTCGAATACCAATCGTCGCCGAGCGCATCCCACGTTGCATCCTTTGCTGCTGGATTCTCAGCGATAATACGGAGCACGACCTCAATGGCCTTGCCGTACTTCTGGAACGTCATTTCATCGATCTCTTTTGCTGCAATTAGGGCTTTATCCGTTGCCTCGTCAGCGAGTTGTAAGGTTCTCTCGAAAAACTGATCGACCTCGTTGGCGACCTTCTGGAGAGATTCCTTCTTCTTCGATTCTCCATAGAAGTTCGCAATCACAGCAGGAATGCCGATCCATGGATTGATCGCGACGAGGACACCAGCGCCGATCCCTCTCGCGATTCCACCCCAGTCGGTGTCTTGCTCCAGAATCAGTGACTTCCGAGCTTTCAGTTGCTGGAGCGTCCTTGAGATCTCTCGTAGCGACGCTCCGGCGTGCCTGTTGAAAGTGCGAGCGATCTGTTCAGCGATTCTCTGCTGCTCTTCCGACCCCACCGTAAGACGACTGATGAGGCCACGAACCTGAGGTATATGCGTTCCGACCTTGTCTAGCAGAGTCGTCACGTTTTCGATTATAATGTTTGCACAGTCATCGTACTGAACGGGTTCAAAATCGCGAGCGAAGTCGTCTGTTGGATTCGTGACGATCCAGGTCGCGATCTTGATTTCGGAGGTGCCTGGCTCTTCTATGACTTCCTGAAGCTCCACCCGCCATTTCCAAAACTGCATGCTGTTGAGCGAGATGTTCCTCATGATGCAGCTAGTAATGGCGGCGTCATCGTTTAGATAGCGCAGCCAACGATTGTACAACGCCGAGGAAGTGCCCTGTTGCCGAGGTTCAGTCGAACGCGTTGCGACAGGGCCCATCCCTTCATTTTCTAGATTGCCCTGTACAACTTGGGGATCACCCAGAGTTGAGACGGCTGACCTACGGGCGCCGTCTGTACAAAGAGTCGTGCTGGCAGCATGCCTCGTCTGCTGTTGAGCAGGTCGGCGGAAGACCACGGGAGCGGACCCGAAGTACACGGGCAAACCATCGACGACATAAAAGCGGATGCGCTGAATACCGTTGTGGTAGGTCCCGTTCAAGCTGCCGAGGTCCTCGACGAAGAACATCGACCCCATATCAGTGACCTTGGCATGTACACCCGAAACGGTGGCGTCCTGGATCACGATATCGCACTCGGGGTCGCGCCCAAGGACACATGGGCCGTCGCTTTGGGACATCCACACGGTGATGGGTTCGCTGTCAGCCATTTAGGCCTCCCCCTCCGCCAGAATCGCTGTCGAACGCCATGGCTGCCTCTCTTCCCGTCCGTACGATAGCCTCGAGCTCGTTCAGCCGCGACGTGGGGATGCTGAGACGCTGGGCGACCGTTTCGACGATGGCCCGTTCCGCCTCGTGGTAGTCGCCGTCGCACCAAGCGACCGCGAGCGTCACTGTGACGAGCGTCTCTCGCTCCAAGAGGCTCTCGGCAGGTTTAAAGTCGATGTCATCGATCCGTTGGACCTGGCGATTGATGATCGTTTCCAGCTTCTCACTTTCACGGACGATGCCCAGACGGCGAAGTCCTGCGTCGACAGTTTCAAGTTCTTCAAGTAACACCACGCCGTCAGCCTTCATGACCAGACTCAGGACATCGAGGTACAATCCTCGTAGCGCCGCCACTCGAGAAGTGGGCGGCAGGTGTCCGTACGACAGAATCTTCGTGACACTGAATGTAGTCATCAATTCCTCCCATGGCAGCGGCTAGCGCTCTCACGGCGACGTGTACGACTCCAATCCGTGGCGCCCCTGAGTCCCCTCTGGCGATCGAATCGACGTTACGCCTGACTTGACGCAGACGTCAAACGAAGAATGCTTGACGGCTACGTCCTGGGAGGCCAATGCTCCCTCTGCCTCAATCACCCTCAGCGTCATGACTAAGCTGAAGGTGTTGATAGGGCAGCGGATCGCGGAGGCGAGGCAGACGGTGGGCCTCACGCAGGAGGAGCTCGCGGAGCGGATCGGGCTCGCCTCGGAGAACCTCTCACGGGCCGAACGCGGCAGGAGCTTGCTCAAGACGGACAAGCTGATCGCCGTGGCTGACGTCCTGGGGGTGAGCCTCAACGACCTCGCCCGGGGCCGGGAGGTCATACCGAAGCCCATCGAGACGCCGAGACGGAGCAGAGCCGTCACCCGCCTCGTCCAGAGGATCGACACGCTGGACGACGAGACCGCGAGGCACGCCATGAAGCTGCTCAACGTCTTCCTGAACGCCCTCGAGTCGAAGGGACGGTGAGGTCAGCCTCGACGACCTGGCCCGGGGGCGGGGAGCCACTCAGCAGAGAGGGGCCGAGGTCGTCAGGCTGATCCGTAGGGTCGAGGCACTGGACGAGGAGACCGCCAACAAGCTCGCCAGGGTGCTCAACGTCGTCCTCGACGTGCTGGAGGACGGCCAGGGCTCGAGGTAGTCCGGCATCGTGATCCCGAGCCACCCGCCGGCGCCCTCCGGCCCCATGAACATGTAAGGATGAAACGGGGGAGTTCCCCCCGCTTCACCAAGAACCCCTGGGAGCCAGGTCTCCCAACGCCTCTGCCGGCATCGACGCTTCACGCCCCGAGCGGGGCAAGACGATCCTCCGAACGAGGAACATCGTCGCCATCGCCGAGGTGCTGGGCGTGAGCCTGGACGACCTGGTCCGGGGGAAGAGGATGACCCCACGGCGGGGGACCGCGGTCGCCAGGCTCGTGCGGCGGGTCGAGGTGCTGGATGAGGGGACGGCGCGGCAGGTCGAGAAGGTGGTCAGAGCGTTCCTGGACGCGCTCGAGGCGGGGCGCAGGAGCCGGTAGGTCCCATTGGGATGCGGGAGTGCGACGTGTCTCTGCTCAGCGCGGCCAGCTAGCCCGGGTCAGGCCAGCCCCTTCCACCGGCGGTACTTCGAGACCTCATCGCTGATCTGATGCAGCACCCAGGCCACGACCACGGCGTCGTCGAGGTAGCCGGCGCCGGGGATGGGGTCGGGGATGACGTCGAGGGGGGAGATGAAGTAGGCGAGACCGGCGATGACCCACGCCTTGGTCTCCCAACGCATGACGTAGAGGGGGTCTGTCAGCATCTGCCACAGGAGGCGGACGGATTCGAGGAGATCCCGCGCCACGCCGCGCGCCCTGGCCGCGGCCTCGGCCCACTCGAACCCGGCCCTGACCTCGCCCTCGTCCTCTGCGCCGATCCCATCGACGAGCCGCTTGACCACGTCCTTCTGCTTCGTGTTCATGTTCTTTCCTCGTCGGATCCATCCCGGGGAATGGCCCGAGGTGGCCCGTGTTGCGTGAGATGGGAGCTACAACCGCATCGGCATGATCACTGCGAACCGGCCCTCGTCGAGGTCCAGCCTAACGGCGTCGGTGGGTCCGGCCATGCCGAACCTGACGACGTCCCGGCTCGAGCCCAGGGCGTCGGAGAGATATGTCGAGTTGAACCCCAGGACGAGGTCGTCGCCCTCGTGGCTGGTGTCCAGGACCGGGACCACGACCTCGGCGGTCCCCAGGTCGGGGTCGGTGGTGGTGATGGTGATCTGGCCGTTGACGGTCACCCGGATCAACCTCTCGCGGGAGAGGCGGGAGACGCGGGAGAGGGCCTTCAGGAGCAGCGCGGAGTCCAGGCTCATCGTCACGGGCCGGTCCCCGGGGATGACCTTGTCCACGGGCGGGAACCGTGCATCCACGAGGCGGGTTTCGAGCTCCCACGCTCCCACGCGCATCCGCAGGACGTCGTCGGCGCGGGCCAGGATGACCTGGTCGTCGAGCTTCAGGATGCGGTCCAGCGTCACCGCGGCCTGGAGTGGGATCAGCATGGGCTCGGGGATCTGGCCAGGGAGCTCTGCGACGTGGACGCGGTGGCCGTCGGTGGCGGCGATCCTGCCAAGGTCGAGGCAGACGCCGTTGAGGTGGGGCCTTCCCTCGTCCGGGGACGCAGCGGGAAGGACGAAGCGCAGCGCCTCTCCGATCGCGACCGCAGGCCAGAGGGCGAGAAGCGACCACTGCGTGTCATCGGCAGCGAGACCGGCGGGGAACTCCTCCGGGCTCATAGCGTGGACCCGGCTCGTCAGGCCGTCGAGGGTGACGGTGCACGATGTCTCACCCTCGGGCTCGATGACGACGTCACCGGCATCACTCCGGCCCTCGGGCTTGACGAGAGCGGCCAGCAACTTCGCCGGCAGGCATGTCACCAGGTCTCCCTCAGCGGGGAGCTGGCAGGTGAGGTTCCGGCTCAGGTCCGTGGCACGGAGCGTGAGCACTCCGGCCGCGGCCCGGAGCATGACGTGGGACAGGATGGGGACGCTGGCCCTCTGGTCCGCGACCCGGACCAGCTCCCCGAGCGCGCCGCTCAGGGCGCGGCAGTCGGTCTTCATATGGATCTCCTTGATCTCCGGCAGCACCCGCAGGCTGGGGTGCTCGGTGATGTGCTCACCCCGCGACGTACGCCGTCTCCGGGGCCGCGGTGATCTGCTCCGTCTCCACGATCTCGAAGGTGGGCAGATCCGGGATGTCGGGCAGGATCTCCTTCAACAGCTCCACGGCCTCGTGGACCCGCCCGGCCTCGAGCGTGACCAGGGCGCGCTGCACGGCCGGGCCGCTGACGAGGAAGGTGTCGTGGTCGTAGTTGTCGCCGGTGACGACGAGCGGGTGCTCCATGCCCGGGGCCCAGGTCGTGACCTCGGCCCCGCAGTCGCCGACGGCCTCGGACCAGAGGCGGTACGGCAGGCCGAGCTCCTTGCAGGCCGCGACGATGCCGGGCATCTCGCCCCACTCCGCCTCGTCATCGGTGAGCTCCAGGAAGCCGGTGGGGGTGCGGGCCGCCACGAGGTCGGCCGCGGTGCGGGGCTCGAAGTAGGAGTCGCCCCTGTGCGTGAACACCTGGGCGGCGTTGATGGCGGTGATCAGCTCCGGGGCCTGACTCTCCTCGAGCCGTCCCCCGATCCTGATGATGGCCAGGGCGGTGTTGTGCATGTCGTCCTCCTTCGCGGCCAGGGAGCGGTTCCATCCGCTCCCCGTGACCGCGTCGTTGTTCAGTCGTCGATGACGACCAGTGGCGGAACCTCGGGGATGTCGGGAGAGGCGCGCTGGAGCAGGTCGAGGGCGGCATCGATCTCGCCGTTCCGCAGGTGGTCGATGGCGAGCCGCACGGGCAGCGACTCGATGAGGTGGGTGAAGGGGTCCGTGGGATCGCCGCGGAGCCGGACGGGCTCCTTCATGCCGGGCTCCCAGACCTCGACGCAGCAGCCGTCCTCGAGCGTGGCCTCGTGCCAGTGACGGTAGGTGAGGCCGAGTCTGCGGCAGACCCTCGTGAGGATCGGCATGTCACCGTCCGGGGCCGCGACGTCCTCGAAGTGCAGGATGCCCTCGTCGGCGCCCTCCATGAGCCCTTCGATGCTCATGGGTCGGCAGAGGATGTCTTCCCATCCCGGCATGCCGACGCTGACACGGGCCTTGTTCACGGCGAGGACGAGCTTGTAGGACTCGGACCGGCGTAGCTCACCGCCGATCCAGATCCTTGCGAGAACTCTATCCGTCATGGCCATTCCCCATAGCAGTCCCGGACCTGGGCCAAGTCGAGGGCCCAGGCTCCGGGGTGGTGATCGGCGAGGTGGGCGCGGAGGTCATCATCGGAGATCTGGGCTCCGCAGGTCCGGCAGACGAGCCCGCGGGTCAGGTTGGAGTCCGCCTCATCCGAGGTGTCTTCTCCGCAGATCTCCCGCAGCTCGTTCTCTCCGGGGTCGTCATCCTCGACCTCGTCCCAGGCCGAGTCGTCGTTGGCATCGGAAGATTCCACGAAGGCTTCGTAGAGCCTCTCGCCCTCCTCCTCGGACTCGGCCTTGATGTACTTCAAGCGCCGCACCTCGCGGTGGTGGATGAAGAGCAGCGTGATCGGCATGGCGCTACCAGATCTCGGAGAGGAGGGACTCGGGGGTCGGCACGTCGCGCTGCTCCTCCCAGAGCTGGTCGGTGAGGACGTCGGTGGTCGTGACGGGTGGGAAGCCGAGGAGCTCACGGGTCTCGCCGCGGTCCGCGGGCAGGACGACCATGCCCCGGAGCTTGCCGCCGGCGGTGAAGGCGATCGTGGTCGGACTGCCGGGCAGGATCTCCACGGCGCCCTCGGGGCCGGTGCTGAGGCCGATCTGAGCGGCGAGCCGCGGCAGGGCCTCGGCCACGCTGAGCGCCCTGCGGGTGCTGCTCGACGGCGCCCAGCTCGGGAGCGTCCTCGGGCTCGACGACGGCTGGGTCTCGAGGCCGCGGTGCTCCGCGCTCAGGAACGCGGGCACACATCGGCCGGTACGATGGGGATCGTTCATTCGTCATCTCCTTGTGTCGGGTACGGGTTGAGAGGTCGCTGTATGGGCACGGAGCCCGGGGAGTCGGCCGAGGTAGGAGACCTTCTCCCCGGGCCACGGGATCAGTCGGAGATCACCGAGCCAGGCAGGCCATGGCGTACTGGCAGCCCTTGCACCACCAGTCGCGGACCGGGGGGAAGGCCCCGGCCGTGACGGCCCTGTGGACCCCGGCGATGGTGTGGAGCAGGTATCTGTAGTCGAGCTCGGACCGTTCCACGGGGTAGACCTCGACAGCGGGGGTCTTCGTCTTGAGCAGGACCTGGAACGCGACCCGCGCCTCGAGCCCCATGGACTGCACGGCCCAGGAGTACGCCGTGGCCTGGAGGTCCCAGGCCAGCTTCATCTCGGAGTAGCGGCGGGCTGCGGTCTTGTGCTCGAGCACGACGAGGCTCCCGCCGCGGTCCTCGACGATGGCATCGAGGCGACCGACGAGCGGCGGCAGGACCTCGCCGGTCTCCGGGTCGTGGACCTCCACGGTGAAGGACTGCTCCACACCGAGCACGGTGACGGGACGCTCGGCCTTCTCGTGGAAGACCTGGAGCATGGCGACGCCCTTGTCGGTGAGGCTGTCCTCGGTCTCGCCGTCGTCGAGCAGAACGGGGATGTCGCCACCGAGCTCCCGGCGCCAGGCGTCGGAGAAGTCGGCGCCGAGCTCCTCGGCCGAGGGCTCCGCCATGCCGGCCATGCGGCGGCCGTAGAAGAGACCCAGGGCGGAGTGGATGGCCGTCCCGAATGCGAGGTTGCCGGGGCGGAAGGCAGGGGGCGTCTTCAGGACATATCGGTGCTCGTACTGCCGCCCGCACTTCAGGAAAGTCGTCAGCGCCGTGACCGAGGTGTGGTCGGGCGTGGCCTGCTCGATGACCGCCATCATGACGCCACCCGCTCGTCTCCGGGCGGGAGCCGCTTGAGCTCGGTGATCAGCGCCGAGGCGTCGGTCTTGGACAGGGCGTCGGGAACGACACCGAAGGCATCGACGGAGCGCTGCTGGAGGTCGTCGGGGCTCAGACCCCGGCTCCGGGCGATGGCGTTTATGGCGTTCAATTGGGAGGTCGTCAGCGGTACCGGCTGCCGACCGCCGTTGCCGCCGTTGTCTGGGCTCTGGCGGGATCGGTCCTGCGGAGGTGGGACGTCCTGGGGTGCGGACTGCTGCCGGGCGCCGTTGCCGCGGCCATTGCCGGTGCGCGGTCTGGAGGTCTCGGCGGAGGCGGGGCGGGCTCCGGTCTTCTCGGTGGTGCCGCTGTCCTGGTAGAGGTGGAGGCCGACGCCCAGCATGGAGGCGGCCTTCTTCATGGCGTCGGTGGCGGCGGCCTTGAGGTCGTCGGCGATGCTGACGACCTCTCCGGTCTGGCTGTTGGTCGTGATCGTGGAGCCGCCGAAGGCCATCTTCACGATGTCGCCGGCGGTCAGCCGGCCGACCACGACGACGTGGTTCTTGCCGACCTGGCGGTCCGTGATCTCGAAGGACCAGCGGCCGTCGAAGGCGGCGTTCAGCCTGCGGATGTACTCGGCGCCCTCGACGTAGCTCAGCTTCTGGCCATGGGCGCCACGACGGGTCTTGATCAACGCGGCCTCGAAGGGCCGCTCCAGGAGCTCCCTGTTCATGGCTCTACTCCTCCGTGTTGTGCGCCCTGGCACGAAGAGCGTCAGGATGGGGACCGGTCCCTGCCTTCCAACGGGGGAACCTTGGACAACAAGGCGCAGACCGTGGGCAGCAGCGATCCCGACTAGACCGTCGTGTGATCCGGGGGATACATTCAGGGCATGCGAATGCTGATACTTGCCGTGATCATCGGCGTCGGCGGATGTGGGGCAACGAGGCACGACCCGGTCGAGCCGACTGGCAACTCCTCATCGGACCAGCCAGAACTCGCAGAGAGGTTCCTTGGTGCCCTGACGAGCTGTGAGGCCCGTGCTCGTTGCTGCCCCGATCTGGAAGAGACCAACGACGTGTGTGAAGCCGGGATGCGCCCGCTTCGCGAGATGCTCCAGCGTGCCATCAGCGGCTCCCAACTCATGGCCTCTGGCGCGGCCCGCTTCGATTCTGCGGCCATCGCCGCGCTCGAAGAGGACGTGGCGGCATGCCGCCCTCTCCTGCAAGGGGATGCGTTCCTGAACAGCGTGATCACGGGGACCGTTCCCGAAGGAGGTCGCTGCGGTGATGGCAACGCCATCGATGCTGCCGCGTGCCAGGACGGGCTCGAGTGCCTGTTCCGTGGATCCGAAGTGGTCTGTAGTGCACCTCCCGAGGGGGACGTGATCAGCCGCCCTCCACCCACGGTAGAGAGTACCTACTGCCGCCCCTTCCTCGGAGGCGGAGAAGCAGCCGAGCCCGAGGAGACGGAACGCGCTCACGAGTATGTCGTCGTGATCGAGCATCCAGATGGCCGACGCCTCAACTTCACCACGGCCACTCCAGACATGGAGAGCCTGTTCGAGGAGACGACCACGCTCGGACACCTCGTCGTCCAGCTCAACATGTACCAGCCGGAGATGGGATTCAATGGGCACAACCAGTACAACGGGGACGGCGAGCTGACCTCTGCCACAGCCGACTTCGTAGGAGTGGAGAGTGGCGAGAGCGGTCACTGGGTCGTCTACATCAACGATGCCCGGCATGAGTGGCAGGAGGCCCGTGACCAATCAGTCCAGCCGGGAGACCGCATCATCTTGCGATACGAGTGAGTCCAACTCGTCCCCTTCAGATCAATCCCCGGTCCAGCATCGACACGTAGCAGCCTCTTCCGATCACGACGTGGTCCAGCAGCGGGATGCCGAGGAGGTCGCCCGCCTCCTTGAGCCTGGCTGTCAGCATGATGTCGTCGGGGGATGGTACGGGCTCGCCGCTGGAGGGGTGGAGGTGGACGAGGACAGCGGCGGAGGCAGCGACCCGGATCAGTGGTCGGAACAGCTCGCGGGGGTGCACGGGCACGCTGTCGATGGTGCCTACAGCCACCATGATGGGCGGGCACAGGAGGCGGCGCTTCGTGTCCAGGGCAAGGACCATGACGACCTCGCGGGCCTCCGCACGGAGCAGGGGCTCCACGATGTCCACGACGGCCCTGGAGTCGAGGACAGGTGCTCCCCGACGTGCGACCTCCGCGGCACGACGCCGGGAGAGCTCCCTCACGGCGAGGAGCGTGGCGACACCGCCGGAGTCGATCTCCGGGATCTCGGAGAGCTCCTCGGCCGAGGCATCGTCGAGGGCGGTGAGCGTGGGGAACCTGATCATGACGGCGGCGGCGCTGGAGCCGATCAGGATGGTGAGCAGGTCGAGCGTAGAGACATGGGCCGCGTCCCCGGACAGGAGCAGCTCGGTGGGGGTTGTTGTCGTCGGGTTCATGTAGCTCCTCCAACAGCGGTGCAGGATGTCGACGTAGTGATGAACCGGGCCAGGCAGGGGGACGTGTCGGGGTGGGAATCCTCATGGGGCGTGAAGAGCGTGCGTCAGGGCGGCGTCGGCGTCTCACCGTCGTTGCACGCGACGACGTCGCCGAGGAGATCCAAGCCGCCGATGTCCCGCAGTCGGCGGTAGCGTTCTGCACCCAAGTACTCATCCAGGTCCTAGAGGAGATCGTTTCGCTCGACCTCGATGCGCTGGATCGTCTCGTTCGGTGCCAAGGCGAGCGCATCGAATTGCCCGAGCGAAGCCATCCATGAACGAGCGAAGGGAGCTGTGCGCCGACGTTGCGCCCGATGGCCGCCGGAACCTTCCACCGGCATGGAAGTGTGATGTAGAGTAGCCTCGTCGTGAGGTCGAGAGGGACGCCGGGACGCAATCGGTCCATGACCGGTCGCACAAGGCAGGACGACCGGAACCGAGGGACGACGATGGACATCGTGCGACAGCACGAGATCTCCGAGGCGGAACACCGCATCCTCAACCCCTTCAGCGACGAGAAGCTCATGCTTCTCGGTGAGGTATGCCGGCTGCGGGCCGGCCAGCGTCAGCTCGACCTCGCCTGCGGCAAGGGCGAGATGCTGTGCCGGTGGGCGGCCCGGTTCGGCATCGAGGGGCTGGGGGTCGACATCAGCGAACTGTTCCTCGCCGCCGCCAGGAAGCGGGCGGAGGAGCTGGGCGTCGCCGACCGAGTACGCTTCGAGGCGGGCGACGCCGGGCGGTTCGAGGCGGATGCCGCCTCCCGGGACATCGTCTCGTGCATCGGCGCTACCTGGATCGGGGGCGGGCTCGCGGGGACCATCGAGCTGATGCGGCCGGCGCTTCGGCCCGGCGGTCTGATGCTCGTCGGCGAGCCGTACTGG
>Ga0180007_10005248_pt1 | contig 13249 bp, 12 predicted proteins | sample MM_PC_MetaG_FD_121122 | JGI IMG/M metagenome (GOLD analysis project Ga0180007, IMG submission 121122) | Groundwater microbial communities from the Aspo Hard Rock Laboratory (HRL) deep subsurface site, Sweden - MM_PC_MetaG | ecosystem: Environmental > Aquatic > Deep subsurface > Groundwater... | reverse complement strand
CAATGCACATCGCCCCTGTCCTTAAAAGAGAAGTATTTACGGCATTCTTCGGGCAGACATTGATGCACCGGCAACAGTCCTCACAGGAAAACTTCCATACAGGCCTGGGATTCTTGTTCCCCTTCATCCGGATATTCTGCACCGGGCATGTCTTTTCACAGATCCCGCACGAATTGCATCCGGAATCAGCATAAAAGAGTAAGCCCATCCCCCTTCGGCCGAACAGGATAAAAAGCGAGCCTATCACCCCTGTCCAGAACCAGTTTAAAAATGAATGTTTAAAATAGGACCTCTGGCCTTTGATCAGCTTTTCAGCGAATTCCCGGGTCATCTTTTCACCCTGCTTTATCATCTGGCCTGCTTTTGCTTTATCCGGAGGGTTCACCATCTGTGTCCAGTTATCAGGATACAGTGCACCGCCTGTGATCATGACGTCATATCCTCTGGCCTTCAGCTTTCTGTGTATAAATTCCGGAGCACCGAGGGGATTCCCGCCATATGTTGTGAATACTGCGGCTTTTCTACCCTGACCATCCGGCATCCTTCTGATATAGTCCTGTACAACAGCCGGGGCTGTCCAGCTGTATGTAGGGAAAGCAATGACATGAAGGCCAAACTCAGCTTCAGGGGACCGAACCCCGTAAGATATCCTCTGAATGGTCACCTTATGCCCTGCCTTTTTAAGCCGGTCCTGTATCATTCTAACGGCATGCAGGGTATTTCCTGTGCCTGTAAAATAATGTATGATCGTGTCCATAATATCCGCTCCTTCCTGTTTATAAAAAAGAGACTAAAAGGTCATAAAGTTCCTTCTCCTGAGCGGGCGCTTCGGAATAAAAGGATGTGTCCGGTGTCTTGACCATATCCTGGTAAAAAGTAAAATAAACCGCTTTATCATGGCCGATAAACAGGACAACGTTTATGATCGGGACATCTCCCATCTTGATCATCTCTTCACCCTTGTCAGGAAGTTCATTCATCAAAGCCAGTATCTTTTTCAGGACATCCTTATCAGTGATCTCCCGGACTTTCGGTGCCTTGCCGTCCCTTGAGTCAGACATCTTTTTGTAGGATTCAAGGACTATCTTTTCGCATGCGGGGATCTTAAATGTTTCAATATAGTTCATGGAGCCTCCTTTAACCGCTGAACCACGGCCATTCCAATATTTTCCGGGATGCTTTTCGCATCCTGACAAAAAGACGGCAGTAACGAGGAGAATAACCAGGGAAATTCTTCCGTATATCATCATTTCCTCCTCCGGGCAAAGACCCGGCAACAAAACACTCTGTCCTCTATCATCCGGGAAAAAGCATTGTACCTGTCCCGGTTCTTTATTATCCGCCACCACCATTATCAAAATGTAAACTGAAATAATAGTCCACAATAATTGTAGCAATAATAATAAAAATGAAGATACAGATAGAGATCACTAATTTCTTTTTAATTTTCTGCTTTGAAGCAGTCCAGCCTAAGTAAAGAAAATACAAACCCAAGGCAAATCCGGGCCAAATAAAGATCCGGTATAAAAAATTTTCAGCCCGTTCAAACTCAGTCAGACCTCCATCAGGAAATCCCAGCCATTTTATATGCAATTGGTAAATAATGACAGGAAGTGTTAAACTTAATAATCCAAAGAAATAAGATATGGAACGGTTTAATCCTGATGGGTATTTATTTTTTTTATTGGACATTTATCAGGCTCTCCCTGAAATATCTGCAGTCACTCTTTTTCCGTTATGCATTTTTATAATGTATTATTTTGCAGCAGAAATGTCAATTGTTTTTTACATCAGACAGGATTCCGGCAGTAAAAACAGCGGACCGTCACCCTAACCAAGGTATCAGAACCGTCTCCATTCTCATTGTTTCTCCCCCTTCACTTTATAATTGTATTTTTTAAAATTCACGGTAAACTATATAACAGGAAGGTAATCAGAGTCGTAAATCTCTAATTGATGCACTTGAGGTAAAAAATGGCCATTGCAGAATTTGTAACAATTAAAAAAATCGTTGAAGAGAAGCTTAAAAAAAGAGAACTTGATGAAGCAGCCTATAATATATACCTAACGGCTGCTAAACAGGCTGAACAGATCATGGCTACACACCTGGATCAGCCCGGATACACACCTGAGGACATGAAAGTTTTCCTTTTAAAAGTATACCGCGGATTAAAAGTATGTGCAATGCAGCAGCGGAATGCCCAGTTGATAAAAGATTATAATACAAAAATAGCAGTCCTGGGAGGCTGATCTAAAGGAGCTATAAGAGAGAGAGATGGCGGATTTAGAAAGTATCATTAAAGGAATTGAGACTTTGTACAAGAATGCTGACGGCAAGAATCAATGTCTGGCTGAAAAATGCATAACACTTTATGATCTCTCTATAAAAATTATAGAAGCCAAGGTGGAGGATCCGAAAAAAAAGGGGGAGTTATTATATAAATGCTGGTGGCTAAAACATGAATGCCTTTTACACAATCACGGAAACAGTGACCAGATCACTGAATGCAATTTCAAGATGAGAGAGCATATAAAATATAAACCTTCCTAAGCTATTGGGGTCGGGCCCCATCAAACCTCCTATCATTCCTGAATACTCATTTTAAAAGTATTGTACCTGTCCCGGTTCTACGGTTCTATCCATCATTTCTTGACTTACATATTTTATTTATTATATTAGCTTTCAAAATCAGGGATCAGGACAAGGATAAACAAAAAAAGTCATGGGCACATATGCATCAAAAAAATTCGATCTCAACCTTATAGAAGGAATTATAAAAGCCGTCCGCGTGTGGACAGGCATGAATCCTGTAAGAATGGTTACCTTATGGAAACGGTTCCTCAATGTTCAGCGGGCCACCAGGATCCGTCAGAAACTTAATAAAACAGAAGGCCTGATCATTCCTCCTGTCCTGATCCTGAGCTCAACAATGAAATGTAACCTTACCTGTCCGGGGTGCTACAGCCGGGAATACCCTACAGAAAATGAACTGACACTGGATGAAATCGACTCCCTTCTGACCCAGGCTGAAGAGATCGGAGTATCCTTCTTTATCATTACCGGGGGAGAACCTTTAATGAATCCTGACCTCCTGGACCTGATTGGGAAGCATCGGAGCATATTATTCTTCCTCTTTAATAACGGTACATTCATTGACTCTGATACAGTGAACAAGATCAGGCAGCATGATCATATCATTCCCATTCTCAGCACGGAGGGAAATGAAGATTATACGGACAGCCGCAGGGGAAAAGGGGTATATCAAAAGGTCATTAAATGCATGGAGTTAATGAAGAAGGCAGGGATCTTCTTCGGATTTTCCTGCATGGTATCAAAGCAGAATATTACCCTGGCGGGGAAGGATGCTTTTATCGACAGCATGATATCAAAGGGATGCCGTATGGGTTTTTATGTAGCATATGTCCCTTCCGCGAAAAAAGCTGATCTGTTACAGGTCCCCGAAAAAGAAGAACAGGCCTTATTCAGAAAACAGGTAAAGAAATTTCATAAGGATAAAAAGATCATTCTCGTACACCTTCCTGATGATGAATATGAGGTGGGGGGAAGCTGCATGGCTGCCGGCAAGGGATTTCTGCATATCAATGCGCAGGGAGACATAGAACCCTGCCCTTTTGCCCATTTAGCCGCAGATTCATTGCGTACTTCTTCCCTCAGGGATGCTGTTCAGTCAAAATTCTTTAAACATATTCGTGAAAATCAGGACCTGCTTCAGAAGCCTCATTTAGGATGCGCCCTGTTTGAACGAAGGGAAGAATTAAAGCGGATCGCTGTTCGGATGGGGGCAAAACCGACAGAGAAAGGGTGGCAATAACAGTAAGAACCGGGACAGGTACAATACTTTTTTAAAAAAGTATTGTACCTGTCCCGGTTCTTTATTTGTGGATTCTATTTTTAAAACAGCTACATTCTATTATCTATGGAGCACAATAAACTCAACGGGATCATGCTGGACGTATCCAGGGGACAGGTTCCCAGGATCAGGACATTAAGATCTCTCCTGAGCCTCTTAAAAGATACACCCATAAACTTCTTTTCCCTTTATATTGAGCATACTTATCAATTCAGGAACCACCCGCTCCTTTGGAAAAAAACCGGAGCTTATTCCAAAAAGGAGGTCAGGGAATTAGTTGAGCTGGCCGATGCCTGCGGGATAGAAGTGATCCCTTCCATTCAGACCCTCGGCCATTTTCCCAAGCTTTTAAAACATAAAGAATATGCCGGGCTTTCCGAGACCTCCTTATATTATTCCCTGTCGCCTGCTTTAAGCTCCACCTATCAGCTGATCGAGGATCTGATCGAAGACATCTGTGATGCCTTCCCTTCTTCCTATATTAATATCGGGCTCGATGAGATCTGGGACCTCGGCCGGGACAGGAGCCGGCCCCTTTCAAAAAAATACGGGTTGGACGGCCTCTTCCTCAGGCATGTGCTGGCTGTAAAAAAGATGGTGGAGAAGAGAGGAAGGAGAATCATGATGTGGGGCGATATGCTGATCAAGTTCCCGAAAATTTTAAAAAAGCTCCCGAAGGATATTGTGGTTTTAAACTGGAATTACAGCTATGATGATAAACGGTTAAGGGCCTTTAAAAGACAGATCAGGCTGATCGGGAGGAGCAATGTTCCTCAAATACTCTGTGGAGGGACTTCTTCCTGGGCACGGCTCTTCCCCCCTCTGAAAGGCAGCATGAAGAATATCGCCTTTATCAGGGAAGAAGAAAAAAAAGTAAAGATGAGCAAAGGAGCGATGATCACTTCCTGGGGTGATGACGGCAATTTTAACCTTTTAGGGGAAGCCTTGATCGGGCTCCTCTATTTTTCGTATTTTCCCGGGCGCCCAAAATATTCCGGGCTCTATGCAGAAGTACTGAAACATCTGTGGGAAATTAAAGAGAAAGGAAAAAGAGACGGCTTGATAAAAATCCTCGATTTTTTTTCCAGGCATAACGAAGACCTGTCCCTCCTCCTGGAGGAGCCTGTTGACTGTTACAGGATCTTCTGGGATATCTCATTCCTTCCTGGTCTCAGAGGATCTATTTCCAGGAACATTAAAAAGCTCAGGGACTATCTGAGCAGAGCTAAAGGTTATTACAAAGAACTGGACCGGTTTAAACCCATAAAAAAGAACCAAACTTTTTTCCAGGAAGTCAGGCTCAAGATCGATCATATTATTGTTCTGATGGAGCGTTTTATCCTTGTATTTGAAATAAATAAAAAATACAGGGAAGCTTTTATGAACATGGGAAATGTTCATCTGGTTAATAAAAATCTAACTGCTTTTCTTCATTTATTAAAAGAAATAATGACCAGGATGAAGGACCTGAAAGCCGAGTATAAAGCATTATGGAAGATCTCATATAAAGGGTCAGGCCTGGAGTATCATCTTTTTCGTTATGATCAATTGATCAGCCTGTATGGCAGTAAATTAAAAGAGATAAAATGGATAAAAGATCAATATAATAAACCCGGGGGAGGATTGATCAAAAAAGATATCCTGTCCGGCAAACCGGATGATTATTATGACGTGATCACCCCTATCCCGATACCGGACGATCCGGATCGATGCTGAAAAGAAGCCCTGCCTCAAAAAATATCAAAACCGTTGTATATATTCATTAATGGCCTGCAAAAGTTGAATGTTGAAACACGACACTTTTTCTGCTTTTTCGAGGTCAATTTCTCGAAGTCATGCACCGTCCCCAATTTTTTATTGCCGCCAGATATACAAATATTATATTATGTTCCGACAGAGCTTTCTGCAGCATGGAGAGAAGGGAACTGTGATCTGACAGGCCCCATACAAAGGAGAAAAACTTATTATAAGAGTAAATATTTACATGAGAATTTTTCTTGTTCTGTTTTTTTTAAACACATGTGTCAATGAGCTGAACTCTAAAACAATCCGTATAATGACCCTGAACCTTGCCAGGAATTATATATTGAACGAACATATCAATGAACTGATAGAAAAAGAGAGGCCGGATATCATTGCATTGCAGGAAGCAGTCCATGCAAAACCGGGAGTAACAAACCACCACGGCAGGATCCCTCCTGACGGGTCCAGGATCGTCCCGGAGATAGCAAAAAAACACGGATACTATTATTCATTCGGCTATGCTCCCAATACACCACCGGAGGATATCCGGTACTGGGGTTCCGCTATCCTGTCAAAGTTTAAATTACTGGAATCCACAAGGGTCTCATTGACCCAGCGCCGCCGGGCACTTGTCAAGGTCAAGATAAAACCCGGCAAGTCCGTGATAACCTGTTACTCTACACATCTGCCTGCAGGCTGGTACAGCGGATACGGCCTTTCATATGCAAAAGTGCATCAAGGCTACACACGCAGGAAGGAGATAATGCATCTGATCATGGAAAAACTGGGCGACCGGCCGAGCCGCACTATCCTTGCCGGTGATTTTAACAGTATTCCTTTTTTAAATGAAGTAGATGTGATATTAACAAAGATGAAGGACGCTTTTATGATAAAGGGGAAAGGGCACGGGGCCACTTACCCTTCCTTTCTGCCCTTTGCCAGGGTGGATTATATATTTACAAGCAGCGATATCAAGATCTTAAATTCCTGGGTGAGTGACTCTTACGAGACCCTGGACCACCGCGCTGTTATGGCTGACATTAAAATAGATTAAAATTCAGAATATTTAAATGTATATAAAGGTATCCGTTCCAGATATTTGACAAAACCTGAAGATCATAATGCCTGTAAGGGTACCAGGTACTTCTTATTCCGTCCCCATTTTTTTCACTACAGTATTGAGTCTCTTTCTAAGATGATGTTCTTCTTTTTAAAATTGAAGATTCCCCACGCATTGTAATAAACATCAGAGGATCTATAGAATTTAAAAAGCAGGTTTTTTTGGTTCCGGGAAGGTTTTAAATAACTTATATTCTTACCCCAAAGCCATACTTCATCAGAGAGAAACTCGAAAGCGTTACTATCTAAAGAATATTTATAAAGTCCAAACTGATAGAGATTTGATCCGGATGTTTTCACAAGTATAATATCATTATCAGTTAACCAATCCGCCTTTAATGCTACATCCTTATCCTCGATCTCAGACACTTCCTGCAGGTCGGCATTTGTTAAATTTAAAAAAAACAGACCTTTTTTCGTATTCTTATCTGAAAAGATCATCTTCTCTTTATTTTGTGAAAGAGATGGATTCACCCCGGAGTCATTTAACAAAATTTCGCTTCCTTCTTCCCTGTTATAGAGATATATACCCTCTTCCGCATCGAGCCCTGTTCTGCTCTTACTGATATACCCTTGTGGATAAATCCATTTCCCTTTTTCAAAAACAATAGTATCATCATTTTTTCCCCAGTTATAATTATAACCATTCTTAATGATCATTTTTTTTGCCCGGCCGTCCTTATTGCATATCAGGATATTATTGATCCCCTTTTGATCATCAGGTTCATTAAAGATCAACAGTTCCTCACTGCCTGACCAGGCAGGAGAAAAACCTGTATCTGAGATCCGTATTTCATTCTCTGTATTATTCAGGTCAAGAAGGTATACACCCCGGATCTTCTTCAGAGCACTGTTCTCATTATTCGGAGCCGGTGTGACCGAGTAAGCTAATTTATTATACTTTTTATTATAATCCCCGGAAAAGATAAACCTGGTAAGATGATCTTCGTCTTTCGAGAACAGGAGATGCTTAAGAGGAACTTCATCTGCATTCTTAATATTTTTTTTAACGATAGTAAAACTCTTATTAATGACACCCTCATACCCGAAACTATCCGCGATCCGCTGCCCTTCACCTTTTATTACCACCAGAGCGCTGTCATCCACCCAGCAGGGATCACTGTACCAGACACCTCTTTTCCTTCTCAGTATCAGACTATTTTTATCAAGTTTTTTATTAAACTTGATCTTCTTGATCTTTGTAAAGAAAAGGTATTGATCCTCATGTGTAATATACCGCACATTGATCGATCCGGGTATAAAGATATCATCAACCATAGTCACATCTTTTAATTCAGCATTAACCATGTAGGTATGATAAATTTCTTGATCATTCTCATCCTTGGCTTGGAGATTCTCTATAATATTAATTCCAACCACTACGCCATAAGGCATTCTAACAGTCAGATCAATATACAGGTCATTGTTTTTCGGCATGAAGGATATCAAATAATATCCCTTTTTTTTCATTTTTTTCAGATGAAATGTTCTGTCTTTGATCATCTCATCAATTTTAATATCCTCAGGGAATAGTAAAACCATTTCATATACAATTCTATACCAGTTTACAAGATGAAGATAGTTATACTTGTAATTCTTATTTTTATAGTTGCCTATAATGCCGATGTTCGAATGAAATGCCACTTCTACACCTTTTGACTTTATCTTAAATGCTTCACCGGAAAGAATGTTCTTAATTTCAGAGGAAGTGATGACCGATTCCAGATTATTGTCAACACCGACCTTATTATACCATGTGTCAGAAAAATCCATCCTGATGGTCTTAATTTTATTAAAATTATTACTTACCGCACTGATGATCTCGTTAAAGGTATAATCTTCTTTGACAGGTAAGACAGGCAGATCGCCTTTCTTATTAACTAATAAAAACAACAGCCCCGAACTAATTAACAGGACAATAAGAATGATCTGTAAAAATTTTTTCTTTTTCATTTAATTAGGATTAACACAATTGAGTTTTCTCATTCTCTGTTTATTATACATACTTCTCATTATATATCAGGATCAGTTTATTTAGTAGGCCAGTGTAACCGCTCACCCATTATTTTATCCATTTTTTCAGGATCAATTTTGATCTTATTATTAACTTTTTTATCATAGGTAGGATAGACCTGCCCATTTTTTGAGAGTTTACCCGCTACATCTTCGATCCCTGTATCCGGTTTGTTTGGATCAATTTTTATCTCCAGGCTCTGAGTAGGTTTGTTTGCCCTGATATCAGTAGACTGTTTAGCATTATACGGACGATTCTTCATCCGGTACTCAAGGCCATCATCGAATTCAAACTGCCTCATTTTTATTTTTTTCCCTGTTTTGATTTTTTCTCCTGTTTTGGGGTCAGTTATTACTTCATCTAATATTTTTCTCTGATAACTGACCTCTTTTTTATCTGCCTTTTTCAACATTTCTCTCACATTCTGCTGGTAAGTTTTCCCATTCCTTTCCTTGGCAAATTTTCTGGCATTATTGATCCTTTGAGAAGAATTCCTGTAGGCGTCTCTGGCATTCCTTTCATCCCAGTATTTTGGACTCCACATATTCTCTTCATACATAAACTCAGAATTTTTTACTAATCCTTTTGTCTTTCCAAGTCCCTTAAGGTTTTTCACTATTTTTACTTTATTCACTGTAACTGCTTTTTTAATATAAGGCATGCTGGCTTTTGTATACTGTAAACTGGCTTTGGCGGACCGGGCAAATTGAGCTAATTCCCCTGTAGCTCCTTTCATCACGAAAAACATATTGATCGCATCAATATCCACATAATCAAGAGGAGTATACTCTACTACAAGATCTTCTCCCGCTTCAATTCCCATACCAACTACATCTAACAGGTCCAATGCTCCATACACAACGGTACCTGAAATATTATTAGCTAAATTGCCAATTCCCGCTGTTGTGGCCCACAAAAAAGCACCAGTATCCTTCATAGCAGAAAGAAAAGGATGCTCTTTATAATCCACTGTATAAGGAATATAATTGGCAATATCATACTGTCCGAATGAAGCTACAGGCATATTCCGTTCTTTTACAGAGCCTGGAGGAGGCGGAATGATGTCAGCATCCTTGGTATCATTACCTATCCTGTCTACCCCGTCAATGTAATCTTTGACAGCATCCAGATCTGTAGATAATCCCTTCGAGTCATTCCCCTGGTCACCTGCATAACCCGATGTTAATAATAAAAATGATATTAGTACAAGAATTGATACATTAAAAAAACAGTTTTTAAACTTCATAAAAACACCTCCCCCGAGAAAAATTCTATTAATAATTACTGTTTTAGACTCCTTATATAAAATATACTAATTTTTATTTAAAAATCAATAAAAATAAAAGAATAGGGACGGTAGTACTCGCTCCCTTCCTCTCAGAGTGATAATGTTAAGGGGTTGTTGCCTAAAGGGATATTATTATCAAATAGTGGTAGTCGCAAGCTTTAGCTTGCGTTTAATGACATTATTGAAACATTACGCAGGCTAAAGCCTGCGGCTACCTTTGTTTAATTCATTTGGGCAACAGACCCTTAAGACCTGGCACCCGACTCCTTGCATGTAATAAAAAAGTTGAAATATTTATCTGTTGTATTACATTAATGCCTTTACTCTAACTATTAGTTAGAAAAAAATTTAATATTTGTAAGGATAATATAATGATTACAGTAAATGATGTGAGTCTTTTATTTGGAAAACAGGTTTTATTTAAAGAGGTTAATCTTAAATTTATTCCGGGGAATTGCTATGGTATAATCGGAGCAAATGGATCCGGGAAGTCCACCTTATTAAAAATAATTTCCCGGGAAATTGAACCTTCAACCGGTGAAGTTGATATAGCTAAAGGTAAAAGAACAGCAGTATTACAGCAGGATCAGTTTGCATATGATGAGCATACTGTTTTATACACCGTTATTATGGGGCATAAAAAACTTTATGATATCATGAAAAAGAGGGATGATCTGTATGCAAAACCGGATTTTAATGATGAAGACGGCATGAAGGTAGCTGAGCTTGAAGCTGAATTCGGGGAGATGAATGGTTATTCAGCTGAAGCTGACGCCGCAATTCTGCTGGCTGGATTGGGTATAGAAGATGATCTTCTTCAGAAGAAGATGAAAGAGCTTGAGACTGTTTTAAAAGTACGCGTATTATTGGCACAGGCACTTTTTGGTAATCCGGACATTCTTCTTCTTGATGAACCTACAAACCATCTTGACCTCAGATCGATCACCTGGCTTGAGAATTTTTTATATGATTTTGAAAATGTTGTTTTAGTTGTATCGCATGACAGGCATTTTTTAAATAAAGTATGCACACATATGGTTGATATCGATTATCAAAAAATAAATCTGTATGTGGGAAATTATTCATTCTGGGCAGAGGCAAGTCAATTGCGCTTACAACAGCAGAAAGCGGTAAACAAGAAGAAGGAACTGAAAGCAGCAGAATTAAAAGCTTTTATACAGAGATTCAGCTCAAATGCTTCAAAAGCCCGCCAGGCAACTTCAAGAAAAAAGAGACTGGAACAGCTTAATATTGAAGAACTTCCTGCATCTTCACGCAGATTTCCTTATATTGCATTTAAACCGGACCGGGAGTCCGGTGAAAGGATATTGACGATTGAAAAGGTCAGCAAGTCAATTGATGGAGAAGAAGTCTTAAAGGATTTCAGTTTAACCATAAATAAAAACGATAAAGTTGCCTTTATTGGTCCAAATAATATAGCAAAGACTGCATTGTTTAATATAATTACAGAAGTATCTAAACCTGATTCCGGTTCTTTTGAATGGGGAGAGACAATTTCATACTCTTATTTCCCCAAAAATAACGCGGAATTTTTCGATAATGATCTTAATCTAATTGACTGGTTAAGACAGTATTCAGAGGAGAAGTCTGAGAATTATATCAGAGGTTTTCATGGAAGGATGCTTTTTTCCGGAGAAGAAACTTTAAAGCAGGTTAAAGTGTTATCAGGTGGCGAGAAGGTAAGATGCATGCTTTCAAGAATGATGGTAACGGGATCAAATTTTTTAATTCTTGATGAACCTACCAATCACCTTGATCTGGAAAGTATATCTGCTTTAAATACGGGTCTTGTGAATTTCCCCGGTATGATACTCTTTAATTCGCATGATCATCAATTTGTTCATACAGTTGCTGATAGAATAATAGAATTTACTCCGGATGGCATGATAGACAGATATATGACTTTTGATGAGTATATGCTGGATGAGAATGTTTCAAAATTACGTGATGAGTTATATCATGATAACAAAAAGCATATTATAAGCATATAGAAAAAAAGGTCTAATTTTTTACACCTTTTTCAAAAATATAAGAAACGGCGGATTCCTGTTCTGTTCCCACATCGTCTTTTTTGTCTTCTATACATTGCCTGAATACCACATAGAAGGCTATAAATATTATACTTGCTAATAATAGAGTGCCGATCAGATCATAAATGAATACTATAATTCTTTTGATCATTTTTAGATCCTTTCCTTTGCACTTTGCATGGCCTATTATAAGCTACTCAATTTATTTTACCTGTCAAATCAATCATTTCAAATATCGGCCCCCGGTCTTTACATTTGAGCAAGCATAAAATCTAAAGATTATAATGCGCGTCAGGATAGCAGGTACCGGACTTTTCTAGTGTCACAAAGTCACGCACCGTCCCCGGTTTTACGGTTTTTTATCTTGATTTCCAATTATTTTAATATATTCTATGCTATATTAAAGATCAGATAAACCAATTTAATTCTGACTGGCAGAATGTTGTTTATCTATTGCCGGATATTAATATGGAAAAAGAAGAACTCATTCAATTCATTGAAGATGCCTTTGACTGCGTGGACCAGCCGAAGGAGATCACTCTGCATGTGGCTGAAGCCCATGATGATTATGATTATGGCCATGATGAAGATCACAGGAAAAATGACTTCATTGGGCCGTGGCAGGAAGTACCGTCAGAACACATCAGAAAATGCCAGACTGCTCTGAGTTATGTAGATAAAACAGGAATGCGGTTTTATCTTCCGGCCTACATGATCTGGTATTTGAAAAATTGGGGAAATTCCAGTGAAGTAGGATCGGATCATACATTGTATTCGCTCGACCATCACCCGAAGGACAAAGGCTTAAACGAGTATCACAAAGAAAGGTTTTCGTTATTTGATCCCGGGCAGATGAAAGCCTGTGCATTGTTTGTAAAATACTGTGCTGAAGATCAGACAGAATTTACGGACAGCGATTTCGCTAAGAAAAAGTATGAACGATACTGGTCCCAATATGATATCTAAAGCCCAAAAGTACCCAAAGTCACACACCGCCCCACCATTCTTTGCATACCCTACTGTCATTCCCGCAATCACTCTATTGTCATTCCCGCGGAACAGGCTGTTGCAAATTAAGGGAATCAATTTAATTGATTTTCAATAATTTTTTATTATAATTAATTATAATTATTTTTAAAGATAAGGGGTTTCCTTATGGGAT
>Ga0180007_10005247_pt1 | contig 13250 bp, 10 predicted proteins | sample MM_PC_MetaG_FD_121122 | JGI IMG/M metagenome (GOLD analysis project Ga0180007, IMG submission 121122) | Groundwater microbial communities from the Aspo Hard Rock Laboratory (HRL) deep subsurface site, Sweden - MM_PC_MetaG | ecosystem: Environmental > Aquatic > Deep subsurface > Groundwater... | reverse complement strand
TCCGCAAAAATCGGCACAGCAACTCGGATTCCCAACTGTTCAGCTAGACGCCCGACATGAGTCTCCATAAGCTGCCCTAAGTTCATTCTCTTTATGAAAAGCGGCGAAGACAGGATGATATCTACTGGAGTTCCATCTGCCATATAGGGCATATCCTCTTCCGCAAGGACACGACTAATACACCCCTTATCTCCGTGCCTTCCAGTAAGCTTATCTCCTATAGATATTTTATGTGTTCTTGCTACCCACACCTTCACCTGCTTTAGAACACCCGGAGAAAGTTTTGCACCTTTTTCTTTATCAAGAACCTGGGTATCTATTATAATCCCCTTCTCACCGTGAGGCAGTCTCAGCGAATTATCTCTTACATCCCTGGCATATTCTCCGAATATTGCCCTCAGAAGCTTTTCCTCTGCGGTCAATTCTGTCTCGCCTTTCGGAGCGATAATACCAACAAGTATGTCCCTTGGCTCGACTCTCGCACCAACTCGGACAATTCCCTCTTCGTTTAAGTTTCTAAGCGCATAGGTACTGACATTTGGAATATCTGTTGTGATTTGTTCAGGTCCTAACTGAGTTTCGCGAATATCGCGAATATACTCACTGATATGTACCGAAGTCAAAACATCATCCTTCACTAGTCTTTCAGAAATTATCAACGCATCTTCAAAGTTATAACCTTCATAAACCATATAAGCAGCTGTAATATTCCGTCCAAGCGCAAGTTCACCATGATCCATCGATGGACCGTCTGCCAACAACTCGCCTGACTTTATAGCATCTCCTACTCTAACCCTTGGTGTCTGATTAAAGGAGGTATTTTGGTTTGTTCTTAAAAATTTGTCTAATTTGTACTTCTTTTTCCTTTTTGACTCTAGCTGTTCTACCTCAATCATAGAGGCATCGACCGCTAAAACCTTACAGTTCTCTTCTGCGTAAACAGCTCTCCGTGATGACTTTGCAACAAGTCCTTCATAACCAGTTCCCACAACAGGTGCCTCAGGACTCAACAAAGGAACCGCCTGTCTCTGCATATTTGATCCCATCAAAGTTCTAGTTGGGTCATCGTGAGCTGCATAGGGAATCAGAGCTAATCCAAGTCCTGCAATCTGGCCTGGATTTACATCTACAAAATCAAGTTCCAAAGATGAAGTACTCTTAAAACCACCCCCGGAACGCACAAAAATAGTTGAGTCGAGGATATTACCATCCTCATCAGACGCAGCCCCTTTTGATCCAATTTTGTAGCTAGCCTCTTCGTCAGGGCCAAGATATTCTATCTGATCAGTAACAAATGGCTTTACCTTTATAGTCTTTTTTCCTATCTGAATTATTTTATCTATATCCTTTTCATCAAGTTTTTGTCCAACAGCAAATTTCGCCGACCCTTTCTCAAGTTTTTCATCTAAAATTCTGCCTACGAGATCTGACTTATTGCACTTAACTTCCTTCGCTACCTTCTTATATGGAGCCTCTAAAAATCCAAAGCCATTGATCCTCGCATAAATCGACATATGAGAGACAATCCCGATCATAGGTCCTTCCGGAGTTTCGACAGGACAAAATCTTGAGTAATGAGAGCTATGCACATCTCGAACTGAAAAAGTCGCGCTCTGCTTTGTTAGTCCTCCTTCACCTCCAGATGTAATTCTCCTCTTTATTTCCAATTCACTGAGAATATTCTCTTGATCCATATATCTGGAGAGACTACTGCTTCCAAAGAAATGGTTCAATGCGCCCACAACAGGCCTTGTATTTACTAACCTTGAGGGAGTTATCAGCTCATCTGCACCGTAAGTACTCATTCTGTCTCTAATGTTCTTTTCCATTTGCAGCATCCCTTCTCTAATACTCTCAGCAACAAGCTCCCCCGGACCTCTCACACGCCTATTCGCTAAGTGATCGATGTCATCTGGCTTTATCTGCCCGTTGTTTACCTGAATAAGAGACCTAATAACAGATACTAGATCATCTTTCCTCAACAGGTAATTCTCTTCTTTTACCTCAATATTTGTCCCAAGTTTCTTATTTAACTGGTGCCTTCCGATTCTCCCCAGATAAAATCTTCTTGGATTAAAGAAGATATTATTCAATAAAGTTTTTGCCCCCTCAAGATTTATTGAGTCCTCAGGCCTAAGTTTTGAATATATATCTATCAAGGCTTCCTCTTTTGTTCTAGTTGAATCCGCTTTTAGAGTCTCTTCTACAAATTTCATTTCCTCCCCAGTATCTACATCACCAAGAAGCTTGCGTATCTCATCATCGGTTGAATATCCAATAGCACGTAATAGCGTAGTTAAAAGAATTTTTGGCCGCTTATTGACCAGCTGCACAGACATTACTCCGTACCTATTGATCTCAAAGTCAAGCCATTTACCCCTCTGGGGAATAAGTTTTACTATAAACAACTCCTTCTTTTGAGTAACTTTGGGTCTTACAAAGAGAACTCCCTCTGCTCTGACAAGCTGCATCACAACTACCCTCTCATTTCCATTTACCACAAAACTACCCCTTTTTGTCATCAAGGGCAAATCTGCAACAAATAGTTCCTGCTCTTTAATTTCCCCAGATTTCTTGTTGATCAGCTTTGCTTTAACATAGAGTGGTACATCGAAAGACAGACCCAGAAGCTTTGCCTCTTTTGCACTATATTTGGGATCTCCAAGTCGCACATCTCCAAACTCCATTATCCAAGATTCTCCAGTATAGTCTTCAATAGGAGATATCTCCTTGAAAAGGTCTCCTAAACCTTCCTTCAGGAAGTTTTTATAGGAACTAATTTGGGGTTCAATTAAATTGATGGGGAAATCTCGTAGCTCGAAGTTTGATAGGTTTAATCTTTTTTTGGCCATAGCATTATATTGATTTAAACACTAAATATTGTAGGAGCATAAAAAGTACGTACAATGTGGATGTACGTACTATACAGTCTAGGCTATTGATTTTTATGAGATTTGATAATAATCAAGTTCGACTTTTATTGAATAGGGCCCCTAAAAAACGTCATTTACAATACCACAAAAAAACCTGATTGTCAAATGTTTCAGATTCTGACTAAATAAAATCAATTTGAACCTTTGGGGGGTTCTATCTCTGTCTCTTTTACCAAAACTTTATTCTGAAGCTCATAAACCTTTTTTATCAGATCTGTATCAATTTGGGGATTTATGTAGGAAACATAAGCTTCATATTCACCAACTTCTTTTTTTTCGGAAAATGCTTTATATACCTCCCACCCGGACCACAAGATCACAGTTAAAACGGAAACAAAGATTACAATTGCCCATCTCCTCGACATATTTTCCTTATAATAAAAGATAAAAAAAACGACCTATTACTCTGGAATAAGTTCCTCCTCTGGACTAACTTCTCCTGTCTCGTCAATTGTCACTGCATTCACGTCCCAATGAAATACATATAAAGAAATATTGGCTACATAAGGATAATATTTCGCCGAATTTTCTGACAAGGCACTTGGGTCATTTTTCCTATAGCCGATATTTATAACATCAAATATTCTCGGAAACGTTTCCAGGTGTTTCAAGTATTTTTCAATACTGCTCATTTCCCCTTCTAGTGAGACATTTACATTTTCTATGAGTACTCCTTGCGGCCTTTCTATTTGCATAGACACCTGCTTCTCAGACTCAACATCCTTTGACTCAACCGAGACCAATAAAACATCATAACTTTCTGCAATCTCAGCTAAATTTGCAACCAGAAAGCCTGACTTTTTGTCCTCCGGCAAAGCTTTATCGAAGTACACCAATTCTTGAGAAACAGATTGTTTCTGCTGAATTAAGTCATTTACTGTTGTCAGTTTATCGTCAATTTTAGCCAGAAATTCTTTTTTATCTTTTATCTCGGCATTTAGATCAGCAATTTTTACGAAAGTCGGCTTGAGGGCAAAAAAGACAAAAACTCCCACAGTCAAAGCTGTAATACCTGCAAGTGTATATGTCTTTCGCTTTGGTGTCTTGAACAATTCTGTTAGGCTAGGATTCGATATCTGCATAACTGCTTAAAGGCCCTCTCGACTGATTAAGTAAAATTTTTGCTTCAATAGTAAAAACATATCGAGACTCAGTCCCGCTTGACTTCCTTTGAATAGTTGATAGCACTACATCAGTAAATGTGTTTGAATCTTTCAGATTGTTCTCCAGCTTGTCTATTTTTTCTCTTTCAACTTCTCCTGATACAGACATACTTTGAAATTCTCTTGACGAGCTGATACTTACCACAAGCTCATCTACACCATCTGGGATATACCTATTTAACTCCTCAAAAATAGGACTAAAATTTGAACTCGCATTCCAGATAGTTCTATAAGTGTCCACTTTCGTCTGAATCAATCGAATCTCTTGCTCCTGTTCGCTTAAGCTTTTTAGAACTTCTCCTTTTCTTTCGATATCATCATTTAAATCGTTTATAGTTCTATCGAGCCAAAATCTCCACCCAAAAGCTCCCAGAACCAATACCTCCGTCAGTACAACTATGATTCTACAGGTGTTTGTCATCCACTCATACAACCTCTCCCAGAAGGTAGGTGGAGCCCCGCGCTTTTGAAGAAGATTTACTGATTTCTTTTGCATAAGGGACAGGTTTAAATGTGTAATGTAAATATATTAGCTTTAAAGGCGTAAATTGTCAAAGGGTTCAGGGACTCAAAGTTAAAGAGCTCAGACACTCTCCTCCCCTATAATTGCCTTCCTTGAGGCAAAATGAAATAATATAAGACTGTTACACATATCTCTTTATATCCGAAAAATGAAGAATTTTCTTCTAGGTGTAAATGGTGGTGCTGGGAAAACTGAGTTTCTACTTACCGATCGCTTAGAGAAGAAAGTATATTCCTTCACTATCGACAAAGGAACCAATCCATGGCACTGCGGAATCGAGCAAACCAAGAATGTGTTGAGGGATGGGTTCTCCAAACTTAAGCAGGAATACATAGACAACACAGAATTTGCCTATTTGGGAATCAGCGGGTGTTTTGGAGATAGTAAATATAATTCTCAAATTGAAGCTTTCGTATCAAAAATCTTTCCCAAATTTAAGCTTGCTGGTGATTTGTATTCCAGTTTTAGAGCACTCTCCAGAAATAAGTATGGCCTTATTGCAATTGCAGGCTCCGGTTCATCCATCGCAAGCTTTTCCTCAAGAGGAACATACTTCTTTGATGGACCTGCCTTTGGAGGTCGTGATTTTGGATATATGCTTGTGAAACAACTGATAAGTGGTCATCTGGAAACGAAAGCTTATCTAAAAGGATTTATTGTACAGCAAATTGCGCCTTGCATGATTAGCGGGAGTGGGAAGATTTCGGAATGGAGCAAAGAGCCCAAGGTATTGAACCTATCAAGCTCTTTCAATTCGTTGCGTGCTAATGAGGAAACATTTAAAGAAGCAAAAGCTTACCTTGACCTTGTAATAGATCGCTGGGTCTATAAAATCTGCAGTTATGTGACAAAGTACAAGAACGATTTAGATGAAGCTCACGAACTTGTCCTGTCCGGAGGATTTTGGAAATTTACATATATCAGGAAAAGCGTAATAGAAGGAATACAGGAAAATATTCCAGAAGTAAGCGTTCTTTATTCTGAAAATGCAAAGCCTGTTATTGGGTGTATCAGAATTGCGGGGGAAATGACAAAAAACAGATGATTTGAACATACGGCAGAGAGAGAGGCCTGCCTGCGCAGGCAGGGATTCCCTCCTATGGCAGACTAATTCCCCTTCGATAAACTCAAGGTCATTGAGCGAACCCTTTGAGTTCTCACCTTCCATTCCTCTCCGATCGCTCTCGCCTTTGGCAAGAAATTGGAACTTTTCTATTGCTGAGCCATACGTAGCCTTGGCGAAGTATTGCATAAGCTTTGTTCGTGACCTCATTATATTTGATGGACAGGCCCTTTTCGATATATTAGAGATTGTAAAATCGATATGTAATCAGAATAATTCTAATTTTATTGGACTCTCTTTCTAATTTCTTGACCTATTAGTTCATATTCTTCTCTAGCATTTCCATACTCAGGTTTATAGCCCTCATGGACCATCGGGATATTTGTCTCTATTATTCCATTCAGGATAACAATCTCATCTGGATATTTTGTAAATGAGTCATGTTGAGCTCCCAAAGCAGATATATGATAATGTGTGAGTCTGTCTCTAAATGCATCAAAGAAACTTTGGGCCGAGTTCATTGAATTATCATTTGTATATAAATGATTAACATCAAAAATAAATTTAGCCATTGGACATTTTTTAAATACAGAATCCAGATCTTTGACTGTCTTCCCGTACTTTTTCTTGTTATCCATGTTTTCAAAACCTAATAGGTCTCCAAATTCGCTTGATGCCCATTCAAAATCCACCACCTGATCAGGATGCAATACGTAGCTATTTATTCCAATATCCTGTGCAACTTTTTTTATGATTTTTAGATATGGCTCGACTTTTCTGTTAGGATAAATCAAAAATTCATTGTTAGAGCGATCATCTCCTGTAACAACTGGCAGATGTAACGATTTATACTTAAATCTGCTGAAAGCTTCATATGTTTTCTCAAAAGGAAATTCAAGAATCCCGGATAATGATGTTAGGCTCAGTTCGATTACATCAGTACTTACCTTTTGGTATTCAAAGATCTCTGCCTGAACTTGCTCTAATGTCTTTCTCTCAATTGAAAGGTTAAATCCTAATTTCATTTATATTTATATTAGATAAAAATTTGTACACTATCCCGTTTGTCAACATTCTTTCAAGATTTATCCTAATAAGCACAATTAGAGCCCAACAAAGTTATGTGAATTTTGTGAAACATTTGGATAATTTGATACTCATGAAGCTTTGACAGGATACTCTGACGGAGAGGGAAGGATTCCCGCCTGTGGCGGACTAATTCGACTTACAAATATATATGTTCCCAAACTTTCTTTCAACTTAGGTGTTTCTGGTAAGTTACTCAATTTTGGTGCTTAATCGTATGATCTCTCCAAAAGGTAAAGGTTCAAGTATCTATTACCACTCTGGATTTAGTAGTTATTGTTGTTTAAGTTTACTAACAGTTCCCTTGTCGGCATCAACTTCGACATAGTCTCCATCCTTCAAAACGCTGGTCGCATCCCCAGTCCCTACAATACATGGTATGTTCAATTCCCGACTGATGATAGCTGCGTGAGAAAGCATCCCACCTTGGTTTGTAATTATTGCTTTTGCTTTTCGGCATGCGGAAATCAATTCAGGACCAGTTGTATCTGCAACAAGTATTTGCCCTTTCTTCATTGATTTTATAAGTGTTGCTATTTCTTTCGTATTTGCAAAGCCAAACTTGAGTACTTTCACCTCCCCACGGACCTTTCCACTACTCGCAACTTGCCCCTTCAGTACAGACGCTTCTTCATTTGCTCTTTCTCTCATTTCTGCTATTGCTATTTTCGCTCTTTTGCCGTACGTATTTGTCACTTTTCCATTATTACTCCCTGAGATGTAAGCTACTTTCCTTTCCCTTAGTGTCTTCTCGCTTAATTTGGTACCGTCAAACAAGTCTATCACTTCTGAAATAGAATAAAGATTTAAATCCTTAGTTGGAATATTGAAGCTCTCTGAGATTTTTTCTAATAGTCGATCATAGTAGCTATCATCCGCATATACCTCATTCAAGAAGCTCCTTTTCTTGTTCTTGAACTCGCCAAAATCAGGAAAACTTGACTCAAATCTTTTTCTTTTCTTTGGATCTTTGAAAATTAATTCTGTGTAAAAAAATTCGGTCTTTGAATAAAAAAAGTAAGTCTTTGAGATTAATTCCAAGAACCTTTGAGTAGTTCCTTTTCTTACCTTACCGTCATCCAAGACCTCTTCAAAATACTCCTTCGAATTTTTTACATGACTTGTGAAAGATGCTCTATACTTCTGAATCGCATCTTTCTGGCTATATAATTTTAAACCCTCTTCGCAAGTATTTCTTATTATTCTGTTAGGGAGATAACTTATCCACAGTTTATTGGAAAACAAAAGGAGTGCATCCAGTTTTTTGTAATAACCCATAAACAAGTCAGAACCTAAAAACGAGGCGGGACCCTCCACTTCAAAAAGCTTTTGATAGCCATGGATATTAATAAATAGACGGTCAGAACTACATTGACTCTGATGATGTTTTCTACCTGTTACGGGTCGAGCTTGGAGAATATATAGCTCATCTCGTTCGTACGTCCATTCAACATCCACCGGATAGCTATAATGATCTTCTATCTCTAGCACCGTCTTGGCGATGGTTATTACTTTTGAATCAGCTATTTTCTGTTTGTTTTGTAAATGTTTAGATACCTGTTTCTGGTCGGTATCTCCGCCCTTTTTGACTACCCCCATAATTCGTTGCTTCCCAATTGTCCTTGATACTATTTTGGCCTGCGGCTTGCTAACAGTATACGTGTCTGGTGTTACCTTCCCAGAGACAATCATTTCCCCAAGCCCCAGGACGACTTCAATTATGATCTCGTTCTTATTTCCTGTGACAGGATTTAAAGAAAATCCTACTCCCGACACATCACTGTTTATCATTTCTTGAACAATAACAGCAACTCTCACATCTTTCGGGTCAATCTTATTTGCCTTGCAGTACGCAACCACCCGAGAGTTAGCGATCGAATTACGACACTTTTTAATTCTTTCAATAAGTTCATCTTTGTTCACATTCAAGAAGGTGTTAAACTGTCCTGCAAAACTTGCGTCCTTTGAATCCTCAGCTGTTGCACTACTACGTACGGAGACACGATTAAGCCTAAGGTTGTCATATTCTTTATAGATTCGTTTTTCATCTTTCTGCAAATCAGTTTCTGGGAGCACAACAAAACCTTTAGGGACATTCATTCCAATTTTGATAAGCTCTCCAAGGTTAGCTGCTTTACCACCGACAGAATTTATATCTTTAACTTGAACCTTGTCTAGATTTATTATCATGTGTTTATTTTTTTATAATCCTAACAATACCTTCATTTGCATTCACCTCAATATAATCACCATCTTGTAAAACTTTTGTAGCAATTTCTGTCCCCACTACACATGGTATATTAAGTTCTCGAGACAAAATGGCAGCGTGGCACAACATTCCACCCTCATCGGTGATAATTGCCTTTACATTCTTGATGATAGATAAAAATCCTGCTGAGGTCATCTTGGTAACCAATACTTTTTGACTGCTCAAAGATTCAACACACGTTGGATCAAATATTATCTTTACGGTCCCTTCCGTAATACCACCTCCTGCAGGAATTCCCTTCAACTGATCTGAATCTTTTGATAACAACTGATTATCCGATTTTCCAATTTTAGTAGCATACTTATTGATAAGTTTAGATAACTCCTTTGCTTCATCAAATTTACCAGCTTGTTCGAATTTGTCTTTAAACACACTAATATTAGCCAATATTCGTCTTCCTTTTTCTGGACCATATCCTGCACGAGTGATTAACAAAGGTAATAAAAAAGAGTATTCCTTAATAGATCCTTGCTCACTTTGAATGTGGACCGTCCTACTTGAAGTAATCTGGTATTTGTATGAGGTTTTAATCCAATCGGCAAACTGAGTTTTAGAAAAAGGTACCAAGTCAAAATTGTAACCAGTCGTCTTTGTAAAATTCTCATACTCATCAAAGAACTTGGACTCAATAGGTGGATGAATTTCTATTGCAGAGGGATCAAAATTCCAAGGGATTAGGTCTTTCTTTAAGAGAATATTGAAGTGCCCGTCACGCAGAGGGGTATCATATCCGAGTAGTACATAAGGATATTGCCCTATCAGCATCCAGTTGTTTACATCTATACCCCAATCTTTTAACAAGTTTGTTAAGCTGGATAAAACGGAATTAATCCTGTTAATCTTTGCCGAAGTTTTTTTCATTACTTGCTGAATGATGTTAACACACTTCACTTATAAATATTGTTTTCTCTTTTATTTTATCTCAAACCATAGAGTTTTACACGCAAATTGTTTATCACAGACTTTAACCTCAACGGTCTCAATCATTCCTAGATGAAATTAGATGGGTTTTTGAGTCTCGCTATTGTGAGCAAATATCCAATGAAAGAGCTGTCATCATTGCGAATAATCTGTATAGATACGCAACAATTTGCATGAAGATAGATAAAAAATTTACCCAAAAGAACAAGCGTGGGATTCGAACCGCCAGAAAGCCTGTTGTACCAGGTAGAAATAAGTATCACTGCTACAAGTAATCGCAAAGTTTGAAGATTAATAAAAATCGTTAGAACCCCAGAACAGCTTGGTCCATAGGGGTTTTGATGTAGTTTGAGAGAATCGTAGCAAGAAACGGAGAGGGAGGGATTCGAACCCTCGGTACAGTTTATTAACCGTACGACGGTTTAGCAAACCGTTGCATTCGACCACTCTGCCACCTCTCCAGCTAGTTATTTAAGAAACAATGACTTCTTAAAACACTTACCGCCTTGCCTGCCTTTGACACTCTCCCCTATTCGGTTGCAGAGAGTATAGCAAAATAAAATTGAATTCTCAATTTTTGTTTACAATCTAAGCAATAGTATAATAAATATCTAGCCGACAGACTAACCGGAATTAATTTTTTAAAACTAAATAAACTCACAAACCTTACCTTTATTCCAATCATAGTACTACTGCTCCCTTTAATCATAGCGACACTGGTAGAGACTTTTCTTGCAGACAAGTATAACCAGTTTAAATCCTCTAGATACGTCAAAAAAACATTGGTTCAAAAAAGGCAGTGTGAAAATCTTAAGGTTTTACAAGGCCTTCAAAGATTACAAATCCGGTAAGAAATAGACGCTTGAAAAGCTCGAAGTTGACTTATATAACTTATGCAAGGACTTGGAAATTAAAAGCCAACTATGTAACTGTTCGGAATTAAAGAAAAGCAGGCAGAACAACATTAGAACAGACTCCTCTTAACCTTTAACCTCGTTTTTGATAGAATTACTTACTGCCTCATAGTTCAAGATTAATCTATTATCAGTAGCACCTCTCCATGAGTAAATCAAAACCTATCTTCTCTCTAGAATCTCTTTTCAAAATCTGCTACGACTTAAAGAAGTATGGGAAAAGAATAGGTCTGACACATGGTGCATTTGATCTTTTCCACCATGCACATCTTGATCTGCTTCAAAAGTCAGCTACTATGTGTGATTTTTTAATTGTTGGTGTAGACAGTGACTCAAGCATTCGAAGCTATAAAGGTCACAAAAGACCAATCGTAAAAGAAGAACATAGGATGGAAATCATAAGCGAGCTGAATTGTGTTGACGCTGCTTTCATAAAAGATATTCCGCATGATTCACCTAGCCACACCGGATTGTATAAAAATCTTTTGGTAGACCAGATCATCATAGGGACCAGATTTGACGAAAGATACAAGAAAGAAATATATGAAGAAGCCCATTCTCTAGGGACAAATCTTATAGAAATAAAGGTGGAAGACGATCCGTCTACTACTACAATGATAAATATGATAATTGACAAATACTCTATAGATAGCTACAAACCTGCGGAGAAGATCCTGTAGAAAAACAAAAGCCATCTTTCTAGATTGGCTATAAATCTACTAGTCACCCCATACCAGCTATCAGTTACCTGAAATTTTGAAATTAACCTTCTAACCCAAATCTGCTAAACTGTCAGTTATCAAATCATATGAATCATAACGGCAAGCACAGAATAGTAGCCTTAGATATCCTCAGAGGAGTTGCTGTTTTCCTCATGGTACTTGCACATACGATTTCTTTTATATACAAAGGCAATTCGGAAACACTAGAGCTTCTCAAAAATGTTGGCAACACAGTCTGTTTCACTACCTTTTTGTTTACATCCGGCGTTTCTTCATACCTAGCATACATACGCATTCCCGAAAACAGCTGGAACAGAAAAAGGAAGTCTCTTTCAAAGAGGCTACTTGCATTAATTCTCGGATATTATCTTGTGGCGTTTGTCTCGAGAATTGACAGCATCGGATCAGTGCAAGATGTTATTAGAATATTAATTCTCAGAGACGTTCCCGGCTATACTGAATTTCTTATACCCTTCGTAGTGTTTGGTATCCTAATTCTTTTCGGAAGAAGTTTTATAAAAAGAATTTCAAGTTCAGTCTCTACGACCCTGGTACTCTCCGTTTTCTTCTTTGTGCTTGGAAGCACTATATACGACTTAAACACGGGAGGTCTACTAAAGCCCTATATCTCAATTCTTGCAGGAGCCGACGGATTATACAGATTCCCGCTCTTTCAATACTTCCCTGTATATCTGATCGGACTAAACTTTGGCAGCAGGCTCAAGTCAAATGGCGGCAATATCAAAATAATGGCTCTTCGATATATACCTGCTCAGCTTATTTCAATGTTTGTTTTCTTTCTTCCCTGGGAGATTCCTCACATAAATACTTTCAACAGATGGCCACCTTCTATCTTCTTTATTTCTGTCGGTCTATTATTTTCGCTGCTTACCTTAGTTTTTACCGAGATAATTCACAAGAAAAAATCACTAAAAAAATTTGCGGGGCTTGGAAAAACTGCTTTGGGAATCTACATCTGGCATGATATAATTCTTCAGATAAATTCGAAGGTTTTCGAATATGAAACAGAGCTGTTTCTTCCGACTATCCTGGCCTTCGCTCTAGTTCTTTCAGCATCATTTGGGTTGGTTACACTTACAAGATACAGCCGTTTTAAAGTAAAGAGTAGTAAGTAAATAAAATGAACTATAAACAAACCGGAAAAGCAAAATACTTGGTCGTAGTTATAACAGCGCTTATTCTTTCAATCGCCGGTCTCACCTTTGGTATATATTATCTTCACAAACAAGTTGTTTCACCAGGATCTATCCTTGGTATCACTAGCAAAGCTGCACCTCAAGAGGATCCTAGTTTTGCATTTACGGCAAATCGAACTTGGCATCTAAAAGGATCTGCCGAAAAAGAATATTCGACAATTGCGCTTACATTTAAGCTCAAGAATTCACTTATTCCAGATGATAACCCAACTTACAAAATTGAGAATTCAGGTATTAAGGGTCGGTTCAACAAATCAAAAGATGGTGAATACACAGCAAAAATATCAACTTCTGAACTGGATCCAGGGACCTACCGGATCTTAGCTTCTGCTGATTTCGGCGGCAGGGAATTTACGGCTGATCCTGTTCAGGTAAAGGTGTCATATCCGGTCTATGTCATATGGACTATGGACTGGGAGGGAGGAGACACAGTTGATGC
>Ga0180007_10005246_pt1 | contig 13250 bp, 14 predicted proteins | sample MM_PC_MetaG_FD_121122 | JGI IMG/M metagenome (GOLD analysis project Ga0180007, IMG submission 121122) | Groundwater microbial communities from the Aspo Hard Rock Laboratory (HRL) deep subsurface site, Sweden - MM_PC_MetaG | ecosystem: Environmental > Aquatic > Deep subsurface > Groundwater... | reverse complement strand
CCTTTTCGCGGAAAAAGAAACGAGCCACTCTATGTGGAGTATGTTGCTCATAAAATAGCTGAAATAAAGGAGATAACTCTAAAAGAAGTAGCAGAGGTAACCACTCAAAATGCTAGGAATTTATTTGATTTAAGCTGATTTTAAAGGTAAAATATAATCACAAGCTGTGACTTTAAAAAACAAGTAAGAGCCCACAGAGGTTCACAGTTTGTACCAGGGGAAGCGAGGAGCATTGCTCTTGTCGGCTTTGCGTGCGGGGCGATAAGGCCTTTGCGGGTAGTGGTTTGTTGCGTCAGTGGATGCGCAAAATCCACTTTTATAAATCAAAACCACCCCCTGGTTTTTCTTTTTTTAAATCTTGACTTTTTTTAAAATTTACGAGACAATTGATTGTGTAGTAATTCGTTGTTTTAAAAATGAAAAAGGACCAAAAAAACTTTGCGGCTCCTTGGTGGCAACCAGGATTGATCTTATTTGGGAGACTGAGCGGTTGGATAGCCGTGCCGATTATTATCGGCGTTTTTTTAGGAAAATTTTTAGATAAAAAATATGACACCAAGCCCTGGCTCTTTCTGGCTAGTGTGGGTGTAGCTTTTGTTTTTTCTACTTTCGGGATAGTCAGAGATTCTTTGCGAGAATTGAAAAGAATTGAGAAAGAAGAAAAAGAAAAGAAGGGGGAAAAAGAAGCGGATATTAAACAAGGTTAAATATGACAGAGAATAATCTACAATCGGGAAATATAGGAGCAGAAATCGCTGAAGTAAAGCATGAATCAACCCTTTTTGCTGAACCAATTTTTCACATCGGTAGTTTTACGGTCACCAATTCTTTAATCAATAGTTGGATAACAGTAGCCTTGCTAGTTATCTTTTTTGTTTTAGTGGGAAAGAAAATCAAAAAGATTCCCAAAGGTCTACAAAACATTTTTGAAATTCTTTTAGAAGAAGCGCTGAAATTAGCTGATAGTGTGACAGGAGACAGAAAAAAATCGGAAAAATTTTTGCCAATCACGCTCGCCCTTTTTCTTTTTATTCTAGTTAATAATTGGTTGGGACTTTTCCCTGGCATCGGCACCATCGGCTTTATTGAAACTGCTAAATCACATTCTATCTTTGTGCCTTTTTTCCGAGGAGGAACAGCTGATTTGAACACTACGTTGGCTTTGGCTTTGTTTGCTGTTATAGGCTCGCATATTTTTGGAGTTATAGCTGTGGGCAGCTGGGAGCATTTTAATAAGTTTATTAATCTAAAGGCTTTCAAGGAAATACCCAAAAAACTCAGAAAAGACTATTCAGTTATTCTGGTTAATCCTATTCATGCTTTTGTGGGAGTGGTAGAAATCATTGGGGAAGTGGCCAAAGTGGCCTCTCTTTCCTTCAGGTTGTTTGGAAATATTTTTGCGGGAGAAGTCCTGCTTGCTTCCATGATGGCTCTTTTCGCTTATTTCTTGCCTTTGCCGTTTATGTTTTTGGAAATTATTGTAGGAATCATTCAGGCGCTCATTTTTGCTATGCTGACTCTGGTTTTTATGACTATTGCTACTCAAAATCATGCTGAAGAACACTAGAAGGGGTAATAATTAATTTAATTATTTCTGGCGGGCGACTTTAAAGATAATAATCCAGTCGACCTCAAGAAATATAATAAAAACATGGAACTAACTATGTTAGCCAAAGCCATAGCTATCGGAGTTGGATCAATCGGTCCGGGCCTAGCTATCGGAAAAATTGGGGCTAAAGCCATGGAATCTATCGGAAGAAATCCAGAAGCGGCTGGAAAAATTCTGGTTCCAATGCTTCTAGCAGCTGCTTTCGCTGAAGCGATCGCTATCTATGCTCTAGTTATTGCTTTCTCTATTGAATAGGGAATAGTGATTTTCTCTAGTTTCTTTATCCTTAAGGAAACTAGAATAAAATTATTATTAACTTTAATTATTTTTTTATGGATGGATTAATAAAAACATTTCACATTGATTTTTCTCTCTTAATTGCTCAGCTAGTCAATTTCACTATCGTCCTTTTCGTTTTATATAAGTTTGCTTATAAGCCGATTTTGAAAATGATGAATGAAAGAAGCGGCAAAATAGAACAAGGCATAAAAGATGCCGAGGAGGCCAAGAAAAAAGTGGAAGAAATTGAAGAAAAAGAAAAGCAGATTGTAGTTCAAGCCAAGAAAGAGGCTCAAAAAGTTGTGGACGAGGCAGAAAAAAGAGCAGAAAAAAACGGAGCTATTTTGGCGGAAGAGGCTGCAGTTAAGGCTCAAAAAATTATTGAAAATGCTGAAAAAAAGATAGAAGAAGAAAAGAAAAAAATGTTTCAAGAAATCAGAAGTGAAGTGGCTGATTTGGTTGTTCGATCAACGGAAAAAATTATTCAAGAAAAACTCAATAGCGATAAAGATCAAGAGTTGATTAGCAAATATATTAAGCAATAGTTAAAAAATAATGAAAGTTTCTCCTAAAAATTATGCTTTGGCCCTTAGCCAGTTGGTGGAAGGAAAAAATCAGTCTGAAACAGACGAGCTTCTTAGTAATTTTGCCAAATTATTAATTAGAGAAAATCAATCAAAAAATCTGAATAAAATTTTGGAAAAGTTTGAAGATATTTGGAACGAAGAAAATAACCTTGTTAAAGGTAAAATAGCTAGTGCTAGAAAATTAGAAGAAAGTAGCAAGCAAGCAGTAGTCAATTTTATTAAAAATAAATTTAATTGTCAGCAAGTAGAAATAACTGAAAAAATTGATGAAAGTTTAATAGGGGGATTTGTTCTCAGAATAAAAGATGAGATAATGGACACCAGTATCAAGACTAGTTTGCGAAAATTAAAGCATGATCTAGCCAGCTAATTTAATTATAATATTTAATAAACTTAATTTTATTTATGGACAAAAATTATATTATTGATCAATTAAAAAATAAAATTGATAATTTCAAGTCAGATTCTAAGCTAGAGAAAGTAGGAGAAGTGATTGAAATTGGAGATGGTATTGCTAAAGTCTCAGGTCTGAGAAATATCATGGCTTCAGAAATGGTTGAATTTTCCAGCGGCACTTTGGGCGTGGCTCTTAATCTCGAAGAAGATCAAGTGGGAATTATGATTTTGGGAGAATATCGGGATATTAAAGAAGGAGATGAAGTTAAATCAACAGGAAAAATTCTTTCGGTGCCAGTGACAGAGAAAATGATTGGTCGCACCATTAATCCTTTGGGATTTGCCATTGATGGCAAGGGTGAAATTCAGGCAGATAAATTTTATCCAATTGAAAAAATTGCGCCCGGAGTCATTGAAAGAAAATCGGTTGACCAGCCAGTGCAAACTGGCATCAAAGCTATTGATGCCATGATTCCAATTGGACGAGGGCAAAGAGAATTGATTATTGGCGACAGGCAGACTGGAAAAACTGCCATAGCAGTGGATACTATCATTAATCAAAAAGGACAAGATATGATTTGTATCTATGTCGCTATTGGACAGAAAGAATCTAAAGTGGCTAGAATTGTAGCCGAATTAGAAAAAAAAGGAGCTATGGACTATACAATTATAGTTTCTGCCGGAGCTTCCGACCCAGCGGCATATTCCTTCATTGCTCCTTACACCGGTTGTGCCATTGGAGAATATTTTATGGATCAGGGGAAAGATGTTTTGGTTGTTTTTGATGATTTAAGCAAACATGCTTGGGCTTATCGTCAAATTTCCTTAATTTTGCGTCGTCCACCAGGACGAGAAGCCTATCCGGGAGATATTTTTTATCTGCATTCTAGACTGCTAGAAAGAAGTGCCAAATTGTCAGAGAAATTTGGGGGAGGATCAATCACGGCTTTGCCGATCATTGAAACTCAGGCGGGAGATGTTTCAGCTTATATTCCAACTAATGTCATTTCCATTACCGATGGTCAAATTTATTTGGAAGCCGATCTTTTCTATAAAGGAATTCGTCCGGCTCTTAATGTGGGAATCAGTGTATCTCGAGTTGGCTCAGCTGCTCAAATTAAAGCTATGAAAAAAGTAGCCGGCAAATTAAGACTAGACGTGGCTCAGTTTAGAGAGTTGGAAGCTTTTGCTCAATTCGGATCTGATTTAGATGAAAAAACTAGACAACAGATTGAAAGAGGAAAAAGAACAGTAGAAATTCTTAAACAGAACCAATATGAACCGATGGCAGTAGAGAACCAGGTGGCCATTATTTATGCTGTTTCCAATGGTTTTTTGGATGATGTAGAAGTGGAAAGAGTGGGAGAATGGGAAAAAGAATTTCATAAATATTTGAAATCTCAAAATAAGGAAGCTCTAAAATTAATTGCGGAGAAAAAAGAATTAACAGAAGATGTGATAAAAAAACTTGAGCAAGCCATCAATGATTTCAAGGAAGTTTATAATAAATAATTTCTCTTAATGAGTTCTACTAAAGAAATTAGAAGACGAATCAAGTCGATTAATAACACCAAGAAGATAACTCGAGCCATGGAGATGGTTTCGGCTGCCAAAATGAGAAAATCAGTGGCTCAAGTTTTGAAAATTCGTCCCTATGCGCTTAGCGCTTGGAGGGTTTTGACTAATTTGGCCAGAGCGTTTGAAAAACAAGAAGGAAGACCGGGCTTGCTTGAAGTGCGACCAGTTAAAAATATCCTGATGATTTTGATTGCTAGCAACCGGGGACTTTGTGGTTCTTTCAATGCTCAAATAGTTAAAAAAATTAAAGAAGAAATCAAAAATCCTGAGAAGCTAAAAATAAACAGAATCGGGACTAAAAGAATTGAATCAGAGGTTAAAAATGAAGATTTAAAGATAGATTTTGTAACCATTGGGAGGAGGGGAGAAAATTTGGTTAGAAAATTAGGTAAAAAAATCGTAGCTACTTTTCCTGATCTGACTTATCTGCCTAAGGCTGAAGATGTTCGTCCTCTGGCCAAATTAGCGATGCAGGAATATAGCGAAAAAAAATATGACAAAGTAGTCTTGGTTTACACTGACTATGTCTCGGCTATAAAACAAGATACAAAAATTCGTCAAATTTTGCCAATTTCCAAAATAGACCTGGAAAAACAAATTGCTGATATGGATAATTTGGCCAAGAGTTTTGGCTTAGAAATGCCAGCTACTGAATATAAAGTAGAACCTAGTCCGAAAGAAGTTTTGAACTATATTTTCCCTCGTTTGATTGAGATGCAGCTTTTTCATGCGATATTGGAATCTAATGCTTCCAAGGAATCAGCCAGAATGATGGCCATGAGAAATGCTACTGATGCGGCTGACGAAATGTCTCAGGATCTCACCATGGCCTATAACCAAATTAGACAAACTAAGATTACTCAAGAAATTGCAGAAATTTCCGCTGGTCGGGCAGCCCTAGAATAAAAAAGATTATAAATAAATTTAATTATATTTGTTATGAACACGGGAAAAATATCACAAGTAATTGGTCCAGTAGTTGATGTGGAATTCGGAGAAGGCAATTTGCCTAATATCTACGACGCTTTGGAAATTAAGCTTGCTGAAAAAGATAAGTTGGTCTTGGAAGCTCATCAACATCTTGGTGGAGGAAGGGTACGAGCCGTGGCGATGGGTTCCACTGACGGCTTAAAAAGAGGAATGGAGGTCGTTAAAACTGATGCTCCTATTTCTGTTCCAGTAGGAAAAGAAATTTTGGGCAGGATGTTTAATCTATTAGGAGAGCCAATCGATGGAATTGAAAAAACAGTAGAAGCTAAAAGACGAGATCCGATTCACAGAGACGCGCCAGATTTTGCCGATCAGTCCACTGAGGCCGAGATTTTTGAAACAGGTATCAAAGTTATTGATCTTATTTGTCCTTTTGTAAAAGGTGGAAAAGTGGGACTTTTTGGCGGGGCGGGAGTAGGAAAAACAGTCCTTATTCAAGAGCTCATTCGAAATATTGCAGCGGTTCATGGTGGATATAGTGTTTTTGCAGGAGTTGGAGAAAGAACTCGAGAAGGAAATGATTTGTATCACGAAATGAAAGAATCGGGAGTGTTGGACAAAACTTCTTTAGTTTTTGGCCAGATGAATGAACCACCAGGAGCCAGACAGCGAGTCGCTCTTAGTGCGCTTACTATGGCAGAATATTTTCGTGATTCAGAAGGGAAAGACGTTTTATTTTTTGTGGATAATATTTTCCGTTTTACTCAAGCCGGATCAGAGGTGTCGGCTCTTTTAGGACGCATTCCTTCGGCAGTGGGATATCAGCCGACTTTGGCAGAAGAAATGGGAAAACTTCAGGAAAGAATTACTTCAACTAAAAAAGGTTCAGTTACTTCAGTGCAAGCGGTGTATGTTCCAGCTGACGACCTGACGGACCCGGCTCCAGCTACCACTTTTGGTCATCTTGATTCAACAGTGGTTCTTTCGAGACAATTAACAGAGCTAGGAATTTATCCAGCGGTTGATCCATTGGATTCTAACTCAACTATTTTGGATCCTAATATTGTTGGTCAAGAACACTATGAAGTGGCTCGTAATGTGCAGCAAGTTTTGCAAAGATATAAAGATCTGCAAGATATTATTGCAATTTTGGGAATGGAAGAACTTTCAGATGAAGATAGAATCATAGTTTCTAGAGCCAGAAAGATTCAAAAATTTCTTTCCCAGCCATTCTTTGTGGCCGAACAATTTACTGGAAGCGCAGGAAAATATGTTAAGCTTGAAGATACTATCAAGGGTTTCAAGATGATTTTGGATGGAAAGATGGATGAAATTAGCGAACAAGAGTTTTATATGAAAGGCTCAGTCGAAGAAATTAAAAAATAAATTTTTTAATTTCTTCTCAAATTTTAAATTTCTAATTTTAAGTTTTAAACAAATTATCTAATTTTTAAAGCACAAATGACTTAAAAAATTTAAAATTTTATCATTGAGATTTCATTTAAAATTTATAATTTAGAATTTAAAATTTTTATATTATGTCAGAAAATAAGGATATTAAAATTAAAATAGTCACTCCAGAAAAAACAGTCTTTGAAGGAGACTTCTTTCAAGCCACGATTCCGACTATGGACGGAGAAATCACCATTTTGCCCAATCACCGGACTTATATTAGTGTTGTGAAGCCAGGAGAGATTATCCTGAAAAATGAAAACGATAAGGATGAATTGAGCATGGCGGTTTCTGGCGGTTTCATTGAATTTGATAGCAATAATCAACTTACGATTCTGGCTGATACGGCCGAAAGAGCTGATGAAATTGATTTAGAAAGAGCCGAAGAAGCCAGAAAGAAGGCTGAAGAACTCAAGAATAAAAGAATTGAAATGGATGAAACGGCTTATGCTAGAATTTTAGTTTCTCTTGATAAACAGTTAGCCAGAATTAGAGTAGCCAGAAAAAGATATTCAAGGAGAAATATAAGCATGCAGTAATTTTCTTAAGAGACATTATGGATTTAAAAAGAGAAGAATAAAATAACATGGAAATCGTAGCTAAGAAAAATTTTAATTTTTGGAACGAGGCCTTGCTAAGTAAAGATCCAAAAAAAGTGGTGGCTCTTTACACTGAAGATGTTACTTTTCTTCCCACTCTTTCTTCTGATTTTAAAATGGGAAAATCAGGAGCAGAGGAATATTTTATTCATTTTTTAGAAAAGAATCCAGAGGGGAAAATTATAGCAGAAAAGGTACAAAAATTAAGTGAAAATTCTTATTCTCATTCTGGTCTGTATGATTTCGAAGTTGACAATGAAGAAAAAGAAGGAGAAAGGAAGGTCGTTAGAGCCAGATTCACTTTTGTCTGGGAGAAAGACAAAGAAGGTAAGTGGAAAATAATTCATCATCACTCTTCGCTACTGCCATAGGTTCATTCTTAGTATGTATTATAAGCCCGCTTACTGGCGGGCTTTTTGCTTGAAAAAAAGCCTATCTTGAGGTAAAATACAGAAGTAAATAGTACATTTGTCATTCCCGCGGAAGCGGGAATCTAGTGTAAAAAACAAAGAATTTGGGACTGGATTCCCAATCAAGTTGGGAATGACAAAAAAGTATGAATAAAAATATATACAATCCAAGGGACATAGAACAAAAATGGCAAGCTAAATGGGCTGAAAATAAGGCTTTTAAAACGCCAGAAAACCTGCGAGAAGGAAAAAAGAAGTATATTTTGGATATGTTTCCCTATCCATCAGGAGCAGGGCTTCATGTGGGACATGTCGAGTCCTATACGGCCACTGATATCTATTCACGCTATCTTCGAATGAAAGGTTTTGATGTTCTTCATCCCCAAGGATTTGATGCTTTTGGTTTGCCAGCTGAAAATTATGCCGTGCAAACGGGTGTGCATCCGGCTGAGACTACTAAAAAAGCCATTGAAACTTTCAAGCGACAAATTGACTCCATGGGCTTTTCTTATGATTGGGAAAGAGAAGTCATTTCTTCTGATCCCGAGTATTATAAATGGACGCAGTGGTTATTTCTAGAACTTTATAAAAACGGATTGGCCTATAAGAAAAAAGCCAAGGTCAACTGGTGTCCCGAGTGTCAAACAGTTTTGGCTAATGAGCAAGCTGAAGGCGGAAAGTGTGATCGATGTGGCAGTGAAGTCGTGCAAAAGGATTTAGAACAATGGTTTTTCAAAATAACTGATTTTATTGAAGACAACGGAAAGACGACAGGGCTTCTCTCGGGACTTCAAAAAGTCGATTGGCCTGAATCAACCAAATTGCTTCAAAAAAATTGGATTGGAAAGTCTGAGGGAGTGGAATTTAAAATGCCAATTGTCATTGCGAGCCAAGCGAAGCAATCTCAAAATGAAAACGAGATTGCCACGTCGCTTTCGACTCCTCGCAATGACAACTATATTGAAGTTTTCACCACCAGAATCGATACAGTTTTTGGCGTGACCTATGCCGTGGTGGCTCCGGAGCATCAAATACTTGAGAAATTAAAAGAACAAATTAAGAACTGGGAAGAGGTTGAAAAATATATTGAAGAAGCCAAGAATAAAACTGACTTGGAAAGAATGGAAGCCAAAGAAAAAACTGGAGTGGAGCTTCAGGGAGTGAAAGTCGTTAATCCTTTTAATGGCGAAGCCGTTCCTTTATTTGTAGCTGATTATGTTTTGGGACATTATGGAACAGGCGCAGTGATGGCCGTTCCTGCTCATGATGAAAGAGATTTTGAGTTTGCCAAGAAAAATAAATTGGAAATCAGAAAAGTTATTGATGATAAAAATGATATTTCTATTTCTGAAACGGCTTTTGTTGAAGATGGATTTTTGGTTAATTCGGAAAAATATGACGGATTATCTTCTCAGGAAGCTAGAGAAAAAATGACTGCCTGGTTAGAACAAGATGGAATCGGAGAGCAAAAAATAAATTATCGTCTTCGTGATTGGTTGGTTTCTCGGCAACGTTATTGGGGAGCGCCAATCCCAATAGTTTACTGCGAAAAATGTGGAGAAGTTCCCGTACCAGAAAAAGATTTACCAGTTGAACTACCGAACGATGTAGATTTTAAACCAACGGGAGAGTCTCCTTTAAAATATTCCAAAAAATTTCAGGAAGTGAAATGTCCTGTTTGTGGCGAAAAGGCCAGGAGGGAATCAGACACGATGGATACTTTTGTTTGTTCTTCTTGGTATTATCTTCGCTATAGCGATCCAAAAAATGATCAGGAATTTGCTTCAAAAGAAAATCTCAAGAAATGGTTACCAGTTGACCTTTATGTTGGCGGAGCGGAGCATAGCGTTTTGCATCTTCTTTATTCTCGTTTCTTCACTAAGGTTCTTCACAAGCTGGGATATCTTGAATTTGATGAACCGTTTTTGAAACTTCGTCATCAAGGAACAATTCTGTCGCCTGACGGAACAAAGATGTCAAAATCGAAGGGTAATGTGGTCAATCCTGATGAAGTGGTGGAAAAATTTGGCGCCGATGCTCTTCGAATGTATGAAATGTTTATGGGACCTCTTGAAGATGCCAAGCCTTGGAATACTAAAGGGGCTATTGGGATTTATCGATTTTTGGAAAAAGTTTATAATCTAAACGAAAAACTAAAAGCTAAAAACGAAAAATCACAACTAAAAGTTCAAAACTTGGTCCATAAAACCATCAAGAAGGTTAGCGAAGATATTGAGGCTTTGAAATTTAATACGGCGATTTCTCAGCTTATGATCTTGCTTAATGAAATGGAAAAACAAAAAGAATTGCAGGTTGCTGATTACGAGTTATTGATTACATTACTTGCTCCTTTTGCTCCACATTTAACTGAAGAACTTTGGGAAAAACTGGGACACAAAGAATCTATTTTCAAGGAGCCTTGGCCTCAATTTGATGAGAAATTAACTCAAGATGATGAGATTGACTTAGTAGTTCAAATTAATGGAAAACTAAGAGATACTATTAAAACTCAGGTTGATATTTCTGAAGACGATGCTATAAAAATAGCTAAGAAAAGCCAAAAAGTAGCTAAACTTTTGGAAGGACAGAAAATAAAAAAAGTTATTTTTGTTCCAGGAAAATTAATAAATTTTGTAATATAAAATCAAGAGTCAAAATTTTTGCATTTTGATTTTTGCATTTTGATTTTTTAACGTGCAAGTAGTAATTCTCGCCGCTGGAAAAGGAAAAAGAATGGGTCGCCTCACTAAACAAGTGCCCAAACCAATGCTTAAAATTAAAGGCAGGCCCCTTTTGGAATACAAAATTAAGGCTTTGCCGAAAAAAATCACAGAAGTGATATTTATTATTGGCTATTGTGGCGATGAGATCATGGATCATTTTGGCAGAGAATTTGATGGAAGAAAAATCCGCTATATCTTTCAGTCAGTTTTAAATGGGACAGGCGGGGCGATGCATTTGGCTAGAGGAATTCTAGATAAGAAGTTTTTAGTGATGATGGGGGACGATCTATATAAAAAATCAGATATCAATAAATTAATGAAAAATAGTCTGGCTATTCTGGCTCGAGAGGAAAAAGAACAAGCTTTCAATTATGGCGTTTTTAAAACTGATTCCAAGGGAGTCATGCTGGATATTATAGAAAAACCCAAAAATCAAAAATCAGGGCTAGTAAACACTGGGTTATATGTTTTGAACAATAAATTTTTCGACTACGAACTTGTTCCTATTGGCAATGGAGAATTTGGCTTGCCTCAGACTTTGGTTAAGATGGCTAGAGATTACAGGGTTAAAATTGAAAAAACAACCAATTGGTTTCCTATTAACAATCAAGAGGAGCTAGAAAAAGCTGAAAAGGTTATTAGTAAATTTATTTAATTTTGTATGTCCAGAAAGAATATTATTACTATTGGAGGAGGAACGGGCAGCTTCACTTTGCTGAGTGGTCTTAAGAAATATGACATCAATCTTTCAGCTATTGTTTCGATGGCTGATGATGGAGGATCAACCGGAGTGCTTCGAGACGAGCTAGGAGTTTTGCCACCGGGAGATGTTAGGCAGTGTCTGGCCGCTCTAAGTGACTCAGAAAAATCTTTAAGAGAGTTGTTGAGTTATCGTTTTGAAGAAGGAAAATTAAAGGGTCACAATTTTGGCAATCTTTTTCTTTCGGCTCTAGAGAAAATTAATGGAAGCTTTTCTAGGGGAATTGAAGAAGCCAAAGATATTTTGAAAGTCAAAGGAGATATAATTCCAGTTACGGAAAATGAAGCTAATTTATGTATTCGATTAAAAAACAACAAGATTCTTGAAGGAGAGAGTAAAATTAATCATAGCAATTTACAAAGAATTGGTATAACAAAGATATGTTATAAGCCAAAAATTACAGCCAATCCGAGAGCGATTGAGGCCATTAAAAAAGCGGACTTAATTGTAATTGGTCCAGGCAACCATTATTGCAGCATTTTGCCCAATTTAATCATCAAAGATTTTAGCCAAGCCATTAGAGAATCCAAAGCCAAAGTTATATATAATTGTAATTTGACTAACAAAAAAGGTCATACCGAAAATTTTGATGTAGATGATTTTGTTGAATCGATTAATAAATATATAGGGCGAGACAGAGTGAATTACGTTCTTTTTAACTCAAAAAATCCTAACCAAAATTTGATTGCTAGATATGAAAAACAAGAAGGAGTTAGGGCTTTGGTTCATTTTAATCAAGCGAAAAATCCAGCCAGAAAATTTAAGCTAATTAAGGGAGATTTTTTGAGCAGAAATCAACCTAATTATTCAAAAGCTGATAAATTAGCTTCCAAGAGAGCCTTTATTCGACACGATAGTGATAAATTGGCCAAGGCTATCAGGCTAGTTGGAGAACTAGACAGTTATAAAAGTTTTATTAAAGGTATAATATGAAAATTTTTATTGATTTCGATGACACTCTTTTTAATACCAAAGATTTTTCTAGTGAATATAAAAAAGTTTTTTCAACTTGCGGAGTTTGTAAAGATATTTTCCAAGAACTTTACTATGATTATCCTCAAAAAGAAGAAGGAAAATTGTTAAAATATGATTCTCAAAAGCATATAGAGAGAATCGGAGAAGAGTGTCAGATGGACGTTGGAGAGCTGAAAAGCAGGGTTGACGAATTGATTAAAAATACTAGAAAATATATTTTTTCAGATAGCAGAAATTTTTTAGATAATTTTAGAAAAAATGATTTGGTGTTAGTTTCTTATGGAAAAACTCAATTTCAAAAAAATAAAATTATGCACTCTGGGATAGCAAAATATTTCGGGAAAATTATTCTAACTGATGACATGAAATCAAAAGTAATAAAAAAATTTCTCAAGCCTCAAGAGGCTTTTTATTTTATGGATGATCGAGTTGAGCAAGTAGAAGATGTCAAAATAAAGCTTCCATTGGGCATCACTTTTTTTGTGAAAAGACCGGAAGGAAGATTTGATGATGAGAGAAACCAATATTGTGATTTTGAAATAAAAAATCTTAGTGAAGCTCTAGATATTATTAAAAAATAAAAAAATCCTGAATTTATTTCAGGATTTTTTTCTTAGGGCGAGTAAAGGGAATCGAACCCTTATTCTCGGTACCACAAACCGATGTTCTAACCGTTGAACTATACCCGCCATATTTTACTTATGTTTTTTTCACTATTTATCTTACCATTGTCAGCCAAAGGCTGATCCGCCTCTGGCGGAAACTATACCCACTATATTCTTGGTGCCCCCACCAGGACTCGAACCTGGGACCATTTGCTTAAGAGGCAACTGCTCTACCAACTGAGCTATAAGGGCGCTCTTGTGTCCTCGGAAGGATTCGAACCTTCGACCTACGGATTAGAAGTCCGTTGCTCTATCCAACTGAGCTACGAGGACATTAATTTTTCAAT
>Ga0180007_10005245_pt1 | contig 13251 bp, 13 predicted proteins | sample MM_PC_MetaG_FD_121122 | JGI IMG/M metagenome (GOLD analysis project Ga0180007, IMG submission 121122) | Groundwater microbial communities from the Aspo Hard Rock Laboratory (HRL) deep subsurface site, Sweden - MM_PC_MetaG | ecosystem: Environmental > Aquatic > Deep subsurface > Groundwater... | reverse complement strand
TTCACCAGGCAGCGGAAAGGGGGAAGGGTTTATGGTAGACGGATTCCGACCCGTGACACTTCAAGAAACCCTCAATATTCGGTCACAGTATAATTGCACTCCGATTGCAGGGGGGACTGACCTTATGGTCCAAAAAGCCCGGGGCTTTGCGCTGAAACCGGGTTTTGAACAGCCACTGCTTTTTATCGGGCATCTGCCGGAATTACAAAAAATAGTCATCAAAAATAATCAAATTCATATCGGATCAGGATTGCTGTTAACGGATTTACTCAACAGTGAAATAATTCCGGAAATATTCAAAGAAGCAGTACGTCTCATGGCATCGCCGCCATCGCGGAATCTCGCCAGCATTGGTGGTAATATTTGTAACGCGTCACCCGCCGGAGATACCTTGCCGTATTTGTATGCTGTGGATGCAAAACTGGTTTTGAAGAGTGTGAGAAGTGAACGACTTGTATCCATCGGTGAGTTCATCACCGGCCCTAAGCAAACTGCTTTAGGACAAGATGAATTATTGACCGAAATCATCATTCCGAATAAAATTTTCAATGTGAATTATTATAAAAAAGTTGGACAACGCAAAGGCATGAGCCTGACCAAAGCGGTGTTTCTGGGGATGACGGATATTAAAAATGATAACCTGACAGACATCCGCATTGCGTTTGGTTCCGTATCGCCGAAAATTGTAAGATCACGGGAAATTGAGAGAACTATTGTTGGGAAACCGACATTTGAGATGATTACAGCAATTCCGGAAATACTGGCGAAATACGCGCTTTTGATTCGACCGATTGACGATGCCCGCTCGACGGCGGTTTATCGAAAAAAGGTAAGTCTGCGGTTGCTGGAAGATTTTTTAAGAAAAATAGATAAGGAGAAATAAAATGAGTGATTCACAAAAATTGTTACGGAACAGCCTGCTATTTGGCGGGATGTGGGGTATTACCGAAGCCACGTTGGGATACCTGCTGCATTTTTTACCGATGGGGTTTTCCGGTATGATTATGTTTCCCATCGGTTTTTATTTTATGTTCAATGCCTTTAAAACGACCGGAAAACAGTCGGCGATTTTCTATACGGCAATCATTGCTGCAGCCATTAAATGTGCAGACGTAGTTTTACCGGCGACAACAGCGATTCGCGTCGTAAACCCGGTTGTGTCAATCATTCTTGAATCCTTGGTGGTGTTTGCCTTTGTGAAGGTTTATCGGGAAAATCGTCACTACGGTTCGGCTTTTGCCATAAGTCTGGGTTGGATATTGCTGCTTGTGATTACGCAGGCGTTGATTTTTAAACCTGCTGAAGGACTATACCTGATGCCGGTCTTTGAAATGATCGGTTTTATGGCAATGAATACCATCGTCAGCGGTTTGCTGGTCGGCAGCTACCTTGTTCGTCCGGCCGGAATCAGTATACGTTTCAACAATCCAAATTTTTCTTTATCTCAACCGGCGTTGATTATTGTATTAGCGGTTGTTTGTGAAATTGCGAATTCGCTGATCTAGTGATTATTTGGATGTTTACGTAAACCGGTGTATATTCTTACCGGTAAGAATATATGGAGATGCTATGAAATCAGTTGCAACAACAAAAATGTCATCAAAAGGACAGGTCGTTATTCCCGAAACAATCCGCAAGGAGTTGGGACTCAAAACCGGCTCTCAGTTTGTGGTAGTTGGAAAAGATGATGTTGTAATTTTAAAAGCGATTAAAATACCGCCTTTAAATGAATTTGATCAATTAATATTTAAGGCCCGTGAAAAGGCTGCAATGTACGGAATTGAAAAGTCGGATATCAATGATGTCATTAATGAGGTCAGGGCAACTCCTTGAAAGTGGTTATTGATACGAATGTGCTTATGTCTGGGATATTTTTTACCGGACCACCTTTTGAGATTTTGCAAAAATGGCATCAAGGAAAATTTGAGATAGTTATTTCACCGGCAATAGAAGAAGAATATAACCGTGTTGCTCAACGGCTTAACAGCAATTTCCCCGATATTGATATTCGTTCAATTCTGGAAATAATTAAGAATCATTCAAAATCTGTTAATATTTTTAAAAAAATAAGCAATGTGTGCTCTGATCCGCATAATGATAAATTTTTCGAATGTGCTTTCAATAGTGATTGTACGTTAATAATTAGCGGGGACAGACATCTATTGGATGCATCGGGTTTTATGAATATCCGGGTATTAAAACCGAGAGATTTTCTGGACAAATATTTCAAAATGTAATATGACGATACTGAGGCAATTGATAAAAAATGTTCCCCAAATTCCTGTTCATGATGTGGTAATCGGTGTTTTTTCCACATTGGTGAAAACAGAAATGAATTGTGGCATTGCCAGTACCATCAAATATGGCAGTCCGCATCAGCGTATTAAGGATTCCGGTCAGCTGGAAGAACTTACTTTGCGGGAGTTGGCGGAATATGTTTTTTCGGAAAATTTGCTGGAAGCGTCGGTAGGTATGGCGGCGATTAACAGTATGTTCCCAATTGATGATTCCCATTACCGGCAGGTCAATGCCAGTGATATTATCGTCGAAAAAGGACAAGGAAGAACCCTGGGAATTATTGGTCATTTCCCATTCCTGGAAAGACTTAAAGGTCAGTTTAAGCAAGTATATATTTTTGAAAAGCAGCCTCAGAAAGGTGATTTAGGCGAGAAGGACATTCCCGAATATTTACCGGAAGTCGATATTGTGGCGATTACCGGGACGACTATCACGAACCATACTTTTGAAGATATATTAAAGTGGTCGTCGAAAGATGCGGTTAAAATTGTTCTCGGCCCTTCCACGCCGTTGTCACCGGTCTTATTCGATATGGGAATCGATGTGATTGCCGGTTCGGTGGTGCGGGATTATGAAATAACCCGTCAACAGGTTTTACAAGCGACGCCCAGCCGTTACCTGGAAGGCCTGGAATTTGCGACATTATTTCGGGAGGATTACTGTTGAAAAATATCTATGGTGAATTGCTTGAATTAAGTCGCGGTAACCTGGCGGGTGTTTTGGTTACTGTCGTGAAAAAAACCGGCTCCGGTCCTACGGCGGCTGGAACAAAAATGCTGGTCTATCCCGATGGATCGATTATCGGAACGGTCGGCGGTGGGACCATAGAGAAAATGGCAATTGAAAAAGCAATAAGGCTGTTTAAAGTCCATGAGAATTGCCTGGAGGAGTTCACAATGAATGAGCCCGAAAGCACGGGAACGCCAACCGGAATGCTTTGCGGCGGAACGGCAACCCTCTTTTTCGAGTATTTTGCACCGAAAAATCACCTTTACATTTTTGGCGCCGGACATGTGGGAAAAGCATTGGCATACCATTTGAAAAACCTGGATTATTTCGTGACGGTAATAGATGACCGGAAGGATGTTCTCGATCAGCTGGAGGGTGCGAATGAAAAAATCCTTGGTAAATTTGAACAAGCTCTGGAAAATCACCCGGTGGCAGAGAACGCCTATTTTATTATTGCCACCTATCAGCATAAGTATGACGGATTGGTGTTAAACCGTATTTACAAATCCGGCTGGAATCCGAAATATGTCGGCATGGTTTCGTCGCGAAACAAACAAAAGATTTTGCTGGATCGATTAAAAGCGGAGGTGCCTGATGCTGACCTGGATAAGTGTTATATCCCGGTAGGGCTTGATATCGGCGGCGGTTCGCCGGATGAAATTGCACTGTCGATTCTTGCTGAAATTCAGGCGGTGCGGTTTGGAAAAACAGGGGGGCATTTGCGGGGATGATCTTTCTGGTTACCGGTGAAATTAACGAAGGCAAGACGAGATACATGCGCTCGCTTTATCAGGAACTCGGTGAAGGTGACGGTTTCATCTGTCCAAAGGTATTTGAAAACGGTGAATTTCAACGATATGATATCCAGCGCCTGAGCAGCAATAAGAGTCGACCTTTTGCATGTCCGATTGATGCTTTGCCAGCCAACTGGGATGAGCAGTACCGGTTTGGGAAATATTCGTTTTCTTCCAAAGCAATACATTTCGCAGAGCAAATCATTAATGAGTTGATTGAAAATAAGATTGAGCCGATTATCATTGATGAAGTCGGACCTCTGGAAATAGAGAATCATGAAGGATTTTATGAAGTCATTAAAAAAGTGATCGACTCTGGTTTAAGTGGGTTCATTTCTGTACGAAAGCCAATGGTTGATAAATTTGAAAAAAGTTTCGGAATTGAACCACAAATTATCTCAAAGAGATGCCTATGGCACACTAATTTTATAAATTCAGATTCCAAGATAATGAGATAAATGAATAATTAGAAAGTAGATAAATATATTTATTCGTGTGCCGAAGGCATCCCTGGGATAATTCGTGAAATTAGTGGTTAAAGAAAAGAGGAAAATATGATTGATTTAACGGTAAACGAAAAACAACTGCAAAAAACCATACAGCGCTGCAAAGAGCGGGATATCATTATTCCCACCTTTCAGCAGATGAAACATCCGCAGCTAATTTCCGATTCGATTAAAACCGAATTGAAATCCATCGGTCTGTGGGATGTGCATCCCCGGAATTTGTTCAGAATCAGCTGGAAAAACGAACCGGTGGCCAGTGGCGGCGGCTATACGGATGTGAATTACATGGTACTGCCGCCTGAACTTACCGGCGTCAAAGCGAAAATCATTGCCCTGGTTGGCAAATGGTTTCCCACGGGCGCCCATAAAGTCGGAGCTTCTTTTGGGTGTCTGGTACCGCGCCTGATTACCGGACAATTTGATCCGACCTCTCAGAAGGCAGTTTGGCCATCGACGGGCAATTACTGTCGCGGTGGCGCATATGATTCAGCGTTGCTGGGATGCGAATCTATTGCGATTCTGCCGGAAGAAATGTCCAAAGAACGTTTTGAATGGCTGGCGAAGATTGCCGGCGAAGTGATTGCAACGCCCGGTTGCGAGAGCAATGTGAAAGAGATTTTTGATAAATGCTGGGAACTACGGAATACCCGCGGCGATGATATTGTAATTTTCAACCAGTTCGACGAAATGGGCAATCATCTCTGGCATTATGAAGTGACCGGCAGCGCCCTTGCTGAAGCTCTAAAAGCGGAAATGGGACCTGATGATCAATATGCCGGCGTCATTTCATCCACCGGTTCGGCCGGGACTCTGGGCTGTGGCGATTATATGAAGGAACTCTTTCCCCAGTCGAAAATCGTTGCCGCAGAGGCATTGCAATGTCCGACTCTGCTGAATAACGGCTACGGTGGTCATCGCATCGAAGGTATTGGCGACAAGCATATTCCATGGATTCATAATGTTCGAAATACCGATATGGTGGTCGCTGTTGATGATGAAAAAACTATCCGGTTAATGCGCCTGTTTAACGAAGAGAAAGGTCGCGATTACCTGGCACAAAATGGTGTCAGTGAAGATCTTGTACAGAATCTTGATCTGCTGGGAATTTCTTCCATCGGCAACCTGATCGCGTCTATTAAGTTTGCCAAATATTACGAACTCAGCGAAAATGACATCGTAATGACGATTTTTACAGACTCCATGGAGTTGTATGATTCCCGCATGCGGGAACAGCACGAACAAAAAGGCGCCTACACTCACGACGATGCTGTTCGGGATCTGGAATTGCTGAATAACATTACATTTGATAACACTTTGGAACTGGATTACTACGCCAGGAAACGCATTCACAACCTGAAATACTATACCTGGATCGAGCAGCAGGGACGGGAATTGGATGAACTGAATGCACAGTGGTATGATCATCGTAACTATTGGGGAAATATTCACAGCATGACGCCGAAAATCGATGCTCTGATCGAAGAATTCAATCAAAAAACCGGGTTGAAACGATAATGTCTATTCTGATCAAAAATCCCCTGCTCTGTTGCCGGATATCTGAGGATATTCATTCCGGGGATGTTCTGGACACCTTTTCCGGCGGGCATATTTTTATCCGAGGTAACAAGATCATTTCAGCCGGACCGGAGGAATTCGCAGGAACTGCCGATCAAATCATTGATGCTTCCCGAATGGTAGTTTTACCGGGATTCGTAAACACGCATCACCACTTTTTCCAGACCCTGACCCGGAATATCTACGCGACCCAGAAATCCGAATTGTTTGACTGGCTGGTGACAAACTATGAAATCTGGCGCGGGATCAGTGGTGAAGCATTCTATATCAGCGCGAAAACAGCGATTGCCGAACTGCTGAAATCCGGTTGCACAACAACATCCGATCACCTTTATCTCTTTCCTCAAAACGCTGAACCAACTCTGATTGACCGGGAAATCGAAGCTGCCTGTGAAATGGGAATTCGTTTTCAGCCGACCCGCGGATCCATGTCGCTGAGCAAAAAAGATGGCGGTCTACCGCCGGATGATGTGATTCAGACGGAAGCGCAAATTACCGAAGATACATTACGTTTAATTACGAAATATCATGACGATTCTCCTGGTGCGATGACACGGATTTCGCTTGCGCCCTGTTCGCCCTTTTCAGTAACGCCGGAATTGATGAAGGAAACAGCCCGCATTGCTAAAGAAAATAAGCTGCAAATCCACACTCATCTGGCTGAGACCCGGGATGAGGAGGATTTTTGTATTCAAAAAATGGGTCAAAGACCTTTTGATTTTATGAAATCCGTGAACTGGATTGATAGCATTGCCTGGTTCGCTCATTCTATTTATCTAAATGACGCCGAAATTCGCCAGGGAGGTGCTGCCGGAATTGGTGTAGCCCATTGTCCATCGTCGAATATGCGGCTCGGGTCAGGAATTGCCCGGATCAAAGAAATGCTGGATGCCGGGATAAAAGTTGGGATTGGTGTTGATGGTTCAGCGTCCAACGATTCGTCGAATATACTGCTGGAAATGCGGAACGCGATGCTAATCAGTCGATTAAGAGAACCGCAATTCTGGCTAAGTACAGAAGAGATTCTCTGGATGGCAACAATGGGTGGGGCAAAGGCACTCGGACGGGATGACATCGGTCAGATTATACCGGGGAAATGTGCGGATATTACGATGATTTCCATGGATCGTCTGGAATATGCCGGCGCTCAACACGATCCTGCAGCGGCGGTTATTTTCTGTACGACCATGAGTCCGGTGGATTGGGTGATCGTGAACGGGAAAGTTGTTGTTAAGGATGGGCAAGTCGCCGGATTGGATGAGCCGGCATTGATAAAAAAACAGCAGCAGATTTCCGATGAACTCGTTGTCCGGGCGGAAGCCGAAACCGGAAAAAAATTGAGACGATAAATAAACGTAGGAGTTCAAAATATTGAACCCCTACAAGATATTATGAATAAATTCGACCCTCATTCCGACATTCTCGCCCTGGACTTTGATGGTGTCGTTGTCGACAGTATCGAAGAATGCCTGGTAGTTGGCTATAATGCACTGGCAATTCAGCAGGGAAAACCGGATCGGATTTCACAACTTGACGAATTAGACTCGGATATTATCCACGAAGCACGCCGAATCCGTAATTTTATTCGCCATGGCCAGGATTATGTCTATATCCATTATGCCTTGCAGCAGAAAATCAGCATCGAAAATCAGCAGGATTTTGATCGTTTTATGACGGAGCATGAATCTTTGAATTCTGAATTCCGGAAGCACTTTTATACCGAACGTGCCCGGTTTTTCAATGATGAACCGGAAACGTGGCTGGCGTTGAATCCGTTTTATCCGGGAATACAGGAATTTCTGGAAAAATATCAGCCCAAAGATCAGTTGTACATTATCACCACAAAGTTGAAAGAGAATGTTGAGGTAATTATCAACGCGGCGAAAATTGATATCGCCTCAAAAAACATTCTTTCGGCTGATCAAAAAATGTCCAAACCGCTAATTATTGAGCAATTGCTTTGTGATAATCAACTAAACCCTTCGGCGTTTCACTTTATCGACGATCAGGTGGACACGTTGATTCAAGCCAAAACCACTGGAGTCAATCTTTATCTGGCTGGATGGGGCTATAATAATAAAGATCAGAAGATAAAGTCCCGGAATGAACAACTATGTGTTCTGACTCTGAAGGTATTTTTGAATAAATTCAGATCGTAGACCGATTTACCGGCGCCGCCAGAACGCGATAAACAATCCCGCAATATAGAGTGAACCAAGGATTAACAGCAATTTTGTCCAACGCACTTCGGCGACTTCGATAATGCTGGTGTACCGGGTTCCGCCGGGCGCAACGATGATACTGTAGTTGTCGATACGCCGGGGTTGCTGCATACCGGTATGATAGTATTTTTCATTGATTTTCAGATCGAATACGCGCTGCTGGCGGCTGAATCCTTCCAGAATGAATTCACTGCTGTCTACGAATACCGTATCGCCAAAAATGACCGGATAGTTCTCTCCATTAATTTTAAAATGAAAAATGATTTCCTGATCATAAGCGCTTTGATAAAGGCGGTAGTGGCCAATGGCGTAAGGTTTGTTAACGGCCAAATAAACCGTATCCTTTCCATCAATCTGTAATCGACTGATAAAAGCCTTAGCTGTGTGCTGTCCGGGATGGTATTGAATGTCAAAATCGAGCAATTTTATGCTTATATCATATTTATCGGATTTTGAATCTGTGTAATTGGAAAAACGAATCTCTTCACCTTCTTTAATGCGAAAATCAAAGCGCTGGTTTGTGCTCTTTTCAATGGCGATCACAATGAAGCACAGCGCCAGCAGAAGGTGAATGATTTTCTGAATCGGCGTGCGAATTCCTTTCAATAAGATACTGCCGATAATGATCCCGGTGAGTAAGCCCCAAAGAACAACATTAACCGGAGAACTGTAGAATCTGTCCAGGTGAAAAAAATGGATCAAAACATTCGTTGTACCCGGATATGCGCCGGGTGGGAATTCACTGGTTTGAGGAATAAAGGTACTGACAGCCAGGAATAGCAAGAGCAATATGCTGATTATTTGAAAAGTGCGTATCCAGAATTTTCGCATAATATCAACTCCATCAATTGAATTAATTTAGCGGAAACCTGAAAGATTGCAAATTTAATTAAACCAATGAGGGAAATAAGTCGAAGGCATTTTCTATCCGGAATGTCTGAGTACTTTTCCAGCAAACATATCCGTGTGTTTACCGTTTTCAATTGTTAGTTTTCCATTAACGATGACATGCTCGATGCCGGTGGGATATTGATGTGGATCGGTAAAGGTTGCATTGTCAATCACGGTTTCCGGATTAAATATAACGATATCGGCGAAGTAATTTTCCTTCAGATAACCGCGCTGTTTCAGACCCAGTTTTTCGGCGGGCATGGAGGTCATTTTCCGGACGGCTGTGACAAGGTCAAACACTTTTTCCTCGCGGGTGTATTTTCCGAGTACCCGGGGGAAGGTCCCATAATGCCGGGGATGGGGCTTGCCTTTGCCGAGTTTTCCATAGGGAGCTACGGCAATTCCATCGGAACCGATCATCAGCAGCGGTGAAGCAAGGATTTTTTTCAGGTTGTTTTCATCCATGGCAAAACCAATGACGCCCACGCGGTTCTGTTCTGCAATCAGCAATTCCCGAATGAATTCAAAGGGTTCTTGCCCGGTTATTTCAACACAATCCAGGATCGATTTCCCCTCGTAAATTTTATTTTCCTGAATTCGACAGTTGCTGATAAGCACCTTATCCCAGCCGCCGATCCGTTCCCCCCGGCTTTCGGTATAGGGTTTAATCTTCGCCAAATCATTTTTATTCTGAAGCCGGTTCAGAATGTCGTCTGTGTCACCCTGCCGGGACCAGAGCGGCAGAAAGGAAGACAACCCGGTGCCCCAGGCGTTGTAGGGATAGCGATCGGCATGAACCGGCAGTCCCCGGTCGTGGGCGGTGTGTATCATTTCCAGCATGTGATCCACCTTGTGCCAGTTGGACTGATTACAGGCTTTGAAATGGGAAATCTCCAGAGAGGCGCCGGATTTCCGGCAAATTTCCAGGGCTTCTTCAATGGCCTCTTCGACCGTATCATCTTCGTTACGCATATGGGTAGCGTAAACGCCGTGATAGTGTGCAACGACTTTGGCCAGTTCGATAATCTCATCGGTTTTGGCATAACTGCCGGGCGCATATTCGAGTCCGGTTGACAGTCCCAGGCTGCCGGCTTCCATGGTTTCAGCCAGTACCTGTTTAATTTTTTCCAGCTCTGCCGGCGTCGGTTGCACATCATTTTTCCCGATTACAAAGGCCCGTAAATCGCCGTGTCCGGTGAAGGAGGCATAATTCAATGATGGATGTGCTTTTTCGATGGTGCTGAGAAATTCCTCTGCGGTTTTCCAGCGTTTGGAAATCCCGTAGCGGTCTTTCAGATTGCCGTAGAGTTTACGACTGTCATCGTCGTTCAGGGGAAAGGGTGACGAACCGCAATTGCCGCTAACCTCGGTGGTGACGCCCTGGCGGATTTTACTTTCGCCTCTGGGGTTAGCCAGCAGTTCGGAGTCGGTGTGAGTGTGAATGTCGATAAAGCCGGGACTGATAATCAGTCCTTTGGCGTCGATGATTTTATCGGCACTGACATCGGCAAGATCCGTAATCGCGACAATTTTATCTTTCCGGACACCCAGATCAATTGGTTTCATAGCAGCCGTCGTACCGTCAATTACTAATCCGTTTTTAATAATCAGGTCGAAGCGGTTTTTTACGGAACAGCCGGCCATGACGCCCAATCCGATCAGTGTGCCGGTTTTAATGAACTCTCTGCGGTCGATTTTCTTCGCCATTTTATGCCCTCAATTGTTTGCTGAAATTTAGGGAATGAAATTGGGAATGGAAAGGCGTAGAAATGAAACGTTTTTTCAGATATTTTTTTCTTGCATTTAAGTCTTTTTTTTTCAATTTGGCATGTCTTCAAATAGGGGCAATGTTCAAGCGGCTCTGAGCCGCCCGGCTCAAACGCTTAAAAGTTCTTTGAAATGAGTTTCTGATTGTTGCCACTGCGACGGAGGAATTCTTATAAATATTGCCGTTGCCCCGGAAAAATCATTAGATTCAGGAATATTTTGCGTATCGCTCAACCGGTTATACCGTTGATTTTCGGGAAAACGTTTGTTTATTGATTCTGTGATGAACAGGCTTTTAATAAACCAAACAAAAGGAGGATGCTATGCCTGAAACCAATCGCATTGCCGTTCAAATCAGCGAAGAAGACGCCGCGGCGATCGATACATCGCTGACGGTCCTGGAAGAAAAACTGGCGAACTACCTGATCGCGCTGTCCACCGACGAACGGCGGGGTTTGCCGAAGATGAAGGACAAGACCTACGCCTTTGTTCAGAAAACCGTGGATTATGCCGAAAGCGATCCCAATTTCGTACCGGATTTTATGGACGCCGCCGCACTGAAAATCGACTTCACGGCGGTGAGCGCTCTGACTGTAATCTTCCGCCGGATTGAGAAACTGCGCGGAACCCTGGATGATACGATCCTGCTCTCCGGGAGCGAGGCCTACAAGGGGGCGCTGCAATACTACAACAGCGTGAAATTCTCGGCGAAAGCCAATGTGCCCGGCGCCAAAGAGATCTATGAAGACCTCAAACAGCGTTTTGATAAGAATGGGTGAAATACAACATCCTCCCGGAGGTTTTAGAACCTCCGGGAGGATTGATCGGAGTCCTGAAGTGCGAAATCCTTGTTTAGAGGTCCAATCGATACATATGAAACAAGAAAATCCTTGTTCAGAGGTCCGAACGATACATCCAAAACAACAAAATTGTTGTTTGGAACATCAAACGATACATATGAAACAACAAAATCCTTGTTTAGAGCTTCAAACGATAGGTATGAAACAAGGATCGATACCTGTTCAACAGGGAATTTGCAGTCCGGGACTGCAAGCGACAAGCAATGGACTCAAAGACCTGACAGGTTTCCAAAACCTGTCAGGTGTAAGAAAAGGAGGAGAAAATGAAAACAGGACCAAAATGAGAACCCCGCACAAAAGGTGCAACTTCTGTGCGGGGTGAGTGCGAAAGTACCGCTTGGCGGTACAAACACATAACAATTGAAATTACACTAAAAAGATAGTAGTTTCAATATAAGTGATGACTTAGAAAGAATTGTGATGGCTTTTAATACTTTTAGATTGATTTCAAAAAAACGAAATACTTCCAAACTGTTTCTTTTACTATTTGTACTATATCCAATATCCTGTAAGGACTGTACCACTGAGCCTCCGGAGAATCCCGATTATGACATTCAATTATCGGTAATCGAATCGGCGCCCACTTATGTCCGGTTATCGGTGTCTATTTCGGACTCCGGATGTGTACGTCAATATGCCTTGCAACGGGATAGTGTAATGGTGATGTCGGATACTTTGTTTGGAAAGGATACAATCCTCATCGATTCCGACCTGGAACCATCGACAACATATCAATACCGTATACTAATCCAAAATAAAGGTAAAACCATCGATGCCAGCGAACCAATTCCGGTTTTGACACCGGAATTGAGTGGGCATTACGTCTATAGCTGGGATATCGATACACTGGGAGACGATAACAGCCACCTGAATGATGTCTTTATCGTGGATGAAAACAATGTTTGGGCAGTGGGTGATATCGATACCGGCGACAGCAGTTATAATGCAATTCACTGGGATGGTGAGAAATGGAGCCTGATTAACATTGAAGTAGAATATTTGGGACGGACATATTTTAAAAAGTTAACTTCAATATTGTACTTTAATAATAATGATATTTGGGTAACCGATTTATGTTCACCTCTACATTGGGATGGAGAATCTTGGAATTTTTATCATTTATATGATATGGGTTTAGATGCTTGTGTTGGCGACGGTATTTGGGGAACGTCTTCATCCGATCTCTACTTCATCGGCAAAGATGGAGCAATAGTTCATTACGATGGGCAGACATTTGAGAAAATGGATACAGGGACAAAAGTCGACTTGACGGACATCTGGGGCGAGATAGACCCCGAAACCGGTGACGCTCACATCTGGGTTTGTGGCAATGCCGATAACAGTCTGGCATCAGTCATTCTCTATCTTAAAGACGGTGAATGGCAGAAAATCTATGAACGCTATGCTGATGATACCAACAGCCTGGATGATGTTGTCAGGTATAATCCTCACTGCAATACCATCTGGACACATCCCAGCTCCGAGAAGCTCTGGGTTGGCGGCGGTTACGGCCTGTTTACCCTGGATGATAAGTTTTCACCAACCAAATATACCGAAATTGATGTACTGGGCGAAATCGGTTATTTTTCCTATCCAGGCAAGATTCGCG
>Ga0180007_10005244_pt1 | contig 13253 bp, 19 predicted proteins | sample MM_PC_MetaG_FD_121122 | JGI IMG/M metagenome (GOLD analysis project Ga0180007, IMG submission 121122) | Groundwater microbial communities from the Aspo Hard Rock Laboratory (HRL) deep subsurface site, Sweden - MM_PC_MetaG | ecosystem: Environmental > Aquatic > Deep subsurface > Groundwater... | reverse complement strand
AGAGCATCAGGAGCGCCACGCCCCGTAGTGGAACACCCCAGTGTTCCAGTCCCCCGATCTATTGGAACACCCCTACACACCGCTCCCAGAGTCACTTTCAAATGGCACACCGTTCCAAGGCGTGGCCGCCCCGCCCCGCACTGTTCCAGGGTATCGCACACATAATGAAACGTAGGCATGGGTTTTGTTCCAGCGTGGTATGGCGTGGCGTGGCGGGGCGCTCGGCAGGGGAAATAAAAAATTACTATCTACTAAAGTTTTTACTTGACAATTCCGATACTATGTATATATTTATATTTACGTTCTTTTACCATCAACCTTAAATGGAGGGGAAAACAATGCTAGTTCACCTTTGTGATCATTGCCATGAAGAGATAGGGGAGTGTAAATATACTCTGGGGAACTTTTTATATCTTGTTAAGAATGACATGAAGCATAGCGTACACGGTAAAGAGTTCTGTACCTTGCAATGTCTACACAACTATCTACTTGACGGTCTTAGAGGACGTGGTTGGTCACTTTGTATTAAAAAATAACCTACCAGGAAATAAGAGAGGGGGACTAAAACAATGTTAGATAACGAGCTACTTAGAGAATATCAACAACTCTTTAATGAGGTATCTCCACAAACAAGGATGCTTGCCCATATTAACGTGTGTAAATACGCGAAACTTCCAGAGAGAGGCCCCAAAGGTAGTAAGGTGAATGAGGTAAGGGTGAATATCTTTATGGGTGAGCTTGTCAAGGAATTGCACCGACTAATAGAAATAGAAAGGGGGTGAACCGTGATAAATAATGACATCCCAAAGGACGCTATCAGAAAGTGGTTAAAGTGCCCTAACTGTCAATGGACGATGTTTCGCTACAGGTCAAAGTCAAAGGATTATATCTGTAACCACTGTGGGGCATTGTTCGTAGCAGACTATGGGAGAGGCTACACTGTGTTGACGCAGCCTCCGATATTTAACATTAAGAAGAGAGGATGAGACATGAGTGAGTATCAAAAACAGTATGAAGAGGCTAAAAAGGCCGGTGAGGTAACAACCATAACGCCTACCTATGTAGAGTTCAAAAAAGCCGGTGACACTATTGTGGGCCTTCTAAGGGGAAGGTCAGTCGTTGAGGGGCAAAAAGACGGCAGCACTTACAATCAGTATATGGTCAAGACCGACAAGGGCATGGTGAAATTTGCATTAGGGCGTGCCACTGATAGAGAGATTGAACCTCTCTTAAAGGTTGGCCATGTCTATGCTTTTACCTTTGAGGAAAAGGTGGCCCTTTCAGGTGGCCGGACGGTAAACAAGTTCAAGGTGGTCGAATTTGGTACACCGGAAAGGGAAGAATCTACCCTGGACGATGACATACCGTTTTAACTGACCTATAGGGGGCCTGGCCTGAAGGAACCCAGGGGAGATACAACTTCAGGCCAGTGCCTCCCCAAAAGAAGGGGATACAAATGGACGACATACAGTTTCAAATTGTGGCCCGGATGATTAATGAAATGTTTTACCTCCAAATCACTTCCGGGTGTGATATCTTAACTGAGCAACACTATCGAATGTTTGATAAAATACCAACCAGGGAAAATATACGAGTAGAGATTGACCGGGCCTTTAACCATGCTTTTGATATTAAATTAAGGGAGGCGTTTAAATGACCACACGAACAACAAGAAATAAAATGCGCTGGCAGGCCGAAATGGTCATGAAAAATGTCGATAAGTGTCAGTGGCATTTACAGCTTTTAACAGCCCTGACTATGGGCCAATCTGAAGATATTGAAGGTAAGGTCGCAAACCTGGTAACTCTCTTTGAAATGATGAAAGCGACCGTTAAAACCTTTAGGGAGGGATTATGAAATTAACGTTTAAAGTATTTTGGATAGCAACAGTTGCTACATGGGGGTTTTTTATATCAGTGATTGTCTTCCGTATGCTGGTATACGCAATTTTTGGCATACACCTTAAACTTTTCTATTAAAAGGCATACTAAGGTATAGGCCCCGTGTTTTTCTCTTGACATGGGGCATTTTTGTGATTAACGTCATATTAACTTAAGTTAACCTTATAGGATAAGAGAGGGCACCTACCAAAGTCTCTAAACCTCCCCCTCTCTTATCCAAGGAGGATAGAGCATGAAAAGAGATGGATACTTCCAAGATCATGAGATTCAATGTAGGTGTGGGTGCGGCTTTATCTTAGTCGTGCCCTCTTTTTTGGCCAAAATGAACGGCTTAAGGGCGTTTGTTGGGCACCCTTTAAGAGTTAACTCATGGTGCCGATGCCCTAAGCATAACATTGTTGTAGGTGGCACTCCAACCAGTTCTCACCCCAAAGGGTACGCCGTTGACCTTGAAGCTCTCACTGAGTACATGAAATACCTTATAGTGTTAAAAGCAGGGGAGCTAGGGTTTAGGGGTGTGGGAATAGGTAAGAAATTTATACACCTGGACGACGACCCCAATAAGTCTTATGGCCGTTTTTGGCTTTATTAACACCCCACCGGAAAGGTTTTCCTTATGGCCTCAAGTCTATGGACACCTATCGTCAGAACCATTATTCGGGATTCGTTAGGTTTTGGTTGGTCTGCTAATAGAATCTTTTCTGCATTGCCGGGTTGGGGTCTCCCTTCTTATCATAGAGCCGATTTTCTTAGTGTCGTAAGATATGAGAGAGAGTTCTTGCGAGTAGGCAAGCCCACCGTTGACGCCCCTGGTAACATTCCTTTCCCTCAGAACATTATGGTTGAAGAGGAATTTGACGCTGATTTTAGATATAGGATACATGGTCGAATGACTTACTATGACGCTGACCTGGACGATGAGGTTGAAACCGATATTCAAATGTATAGTGACGATAACCTTGGAAAAGACGGCTGGGAAAATGATTTTATAGATAGGTATGAAAGAGGATATGAGGAAGAGGAAAAACAATTGTTATATGTATCCTTTCAAAAAGTTACCCATCAAGCAGGGTACAGATATTGATAAGCGACTATGAGTATAAGATTCTAAGGAAAAATCACGCCAACGGTATCCCTCAAAACTGTCTATATCTCGACACCGAGACCAAGACAAAAGAGATTGAAGGATACACGGCCCACCGAATGAAATTGTCCTGGACTTGCTCCGCCCGGTATGATAACCAGGCCCAACAAATAAATGAACAATACCGCTACTGGGAATCTACTAAAGCCCTATGGAAATATATCTTTGCCCTGGCCCGGAATAAGTCTACCCTTACCTTGTTCGCTCACAATGCCTTTTTCGACCTTCAAGCATCGGATTTTTTCCACTATGCCGAAAGCGATGGTTGGAAATATGCCTTTAATTGGGAAGACGGTATGACCTTCATCCTGATTATTAAGAAAGATAAACGTACTTTAAGGATCCTGAGCAGTACAAATTACTTTCATTCTTCCCTTGAGGAATTGGGAGAGATTTTAGGGTACCCTAAAGGCAAGGTCGATTTTACGACCGTCAGTAAGAAAGAATTATCAAAATATTGCAAGAGGGACGTTGAGATACTTAAGAAAGCTATGGAGTTCTATTTTTCCTTTATCCTTGACAACAACCTTGGTAAATTCGGTCTGACCCAGGCATCCCAGGCATTCAGGGCTTTTAGACACCGTTTCATGAAGGAAAAGATATGTATACACCAGGATCCTTATGTTAAGTCCCTTGAACGGGCCTCTTACATGGGAGGCCGGGTCGAAGCATTTAAATGGCGAGAACAGACCGAAGGGCCCTTTATCACCCTGGACGTTAACTCGATGTATCCCTACGTTATGAAGAAACACTTTATGCCGGTTCAACTTCTTGAAGTGAAGAAAGACGTTGCTCTTGACAGGGCCCGGGAAACATTAAAAAGGTTTTGTGTGGTCTGTGAAGTTGAGCTTGATACAGACCAACCGATATATGCTGTCCGTTCTAAAAATAAGCTGATCTTTCCCACCGGCCGTTTTATAACTTACCTTTGCACGGAAGGAATGAAAGAGGCACTAAGCAGGCACCATGTCAAAAGGATCCTCGTAATGGCAGTCTACCGAAGGGCGAAGCTATTCGACGAGTATGTCGATCTATTCTATACCCTCAAAAGCAAGTATAAAAATGAAGGCAATGACGGCCTTGAAATGATGTGTAAGTATTTTCTAAATACCTTATATGGTAAATTCGGTCAGAAACGAATGGAAACTGTCAAGTGGAAGGATAAAAAGCCCGGCCGGTATTTCAAAGAGCAAATATATGACCTTACCAGGCATATATGGATAACAGAGACACACCTTTTAGGCATGGTTATTCATAAGAGGTCTGAAGGTGAAGCACCTCACTCTTGTGTAGCCATTGCCTCTCATATAACTGAAGCAGCCAGGTTGTATCTGTGGGAGCTATTTGAACAGGTAGGATTCGACAAGGTCATGTACTGTGACACCGATTCATTAAAGTTACGAGAAAGCGATATGGATCCTCTTAAGCCCCTTATGGATAAAAACCGTCTGGGCTGCCTCGACCTTAAGGATAAGACGAGGAGACTTGATATTATGGGAGCCAAAGCATACCGGACGGAAAAAAAGCTTGTAATGAAGGGCGTTCCTAAGAAGGCTAAGAAGGTGGCTAAATATAAGTACGAATATTACACCTTCTTTAATCAGTCTACCCATTTAAACGAAGGGGTAACCAGGTATTACCTTACAAAGAAAACAGTCAAGGACGTTACCCCTCGATATGATAAAGGCACAATCACCACTGAGGGGAAGATTATCCCTTTTCAGCTTGAATCTTCCGAGCCTCTTCTTTCGCTGCTTCCCGAACCGTCCTCATTTTTCTCAAACCTTCAGGCTCAACAACCTGGGCCCTCTTAAACTGCTTGACCGTTTTCTTGAGTATTTCCTTTAAATCTACCATAATTACTTACCCCCTTTAGCTCCTGATAATTGTTCGTACCAGCCGGTATATCTTTTGTTATATCCTAGTCTGTCCATTTCAATCCTGTAGGTATCCAAGTCAATGACCTTGGCAATAAGAAACTTATCAAGGTCGGTCTTACTGGGCAGTTTAACGTCAATCAGCTTCTTGATCTTCCACTTATCCATGAGAACGGCTATTCTTTCCCCAGTCAAATTCAATGAATTTAGCCGGCTTTGTGTCGTAAACTCATCGGCAAGATTGTTCTGAAATCTGTCCTTGATGTTAGCCAAAATATCATCTTGCAGGTCTTTTGCTTCCTTGTAATCTTCCGTGATAAGAAAGTATTCGGCCTGAGCTTCATTGTAATCAAGGTCTGTCAAAAGAGTATAGGCATCGGCCCTGGTTAGTATCTTTTCCTTATAGCCTGTAATTATCTGACCCCTTGTTAATTCTTTGTCTGCCCCCTGGTTGTATCTGACAGTAAAATCGGCCATCTTTTCAGCATGGATTTGATCATACCCTAAATCTTTATAAGATTGAATTAATTCCTTATCGGTCAATACCCCCATATCGTGCATTCTTCTAACGTCAACCCTGGTATATGGAAGGTATGCAATCTTAGTAAGTCTCGATCTCCAATATGGGGGTATTTCAACCGTCCTATAGAGCATATCAAGCTCTTCTAAATCAATGATACTCTGACCAGGGCGTTCCGGGTCTTCTCTGTGAAGCATTTCATAACCGGCCTGAATGGAAGGTGTTTCCCAGTGAGCATACCAGTATTTTTCGGCCCATGCCCTACTAATACCTTGCTTTTCTAACCATTGCACCTGTTCTTCTGGGAACTCATCATCATAGCCCATTCTCTTGATCATATCAGGTTCAAAAGCTTCTTTGGCTACCAGGTGAAAAAGGTCACTGGGCCCCGGAATAATTGACCAACTTTGCATGATCTCTTTAGTCCTGGTATCTGTATAACCAAGCTCTCTCATTCTCATAAACATCTCATCATCAGATAAGACTTTCCGAAGCCATAAAATACTAATAGTCCCCTCATCGTAAACCCTATACCGGGACAAAAACATCAGGTCGATATCCTTATCATCAAGACCGGCCTCTCTCATCTTATTTCTTATCTCCGTAGTCTTTTCCGGGGCAATGAAAGCAGCAGCAATCATACTTTCGGGAGGGGGTCTTTCAGGTGTAAACTTGGAAAGAATAGCCCTTTTTAACTTTGTGCTGGCACCATAAAGTGTAAGATCCATATATCTTGTTGAAAGATAACCCAAAGTCTTAATAAACATATAATGATCCAGGGGTGTAGTAAATTCCTTCCACTTGCTTAATTCTTTAGCCTCTTCCCCTGTCATTAAATCGTTTGAAACAAAAATATCAAGCATCATCTTCCATTGTTTTGCCTCTGTACCCCCTACCCAATTAAGTATGGAATTAGCTATCCTAGGGCCTATGAAGTCCATTTGTTCTGTAAAGCCACTCCATACACTATTGAACATGGCAAGGAAAAAGCTGCTTACTTGATCCCACAATTTCCCTAATAACCAGGGACGATTGTTATTTTCATCTTCTGTTGGACTAGGTGGTTCTACCATTTAATAATCTCCCACAAACCATGTTTTTCTTGGTTCTGCTTTTACACCTTGTGGCCTTTGTGGCCCTTCCATCTCTTCAGGAAAACTCATCGGCATAGGCAATGCTATCTTTAAAGCCTCCCTAATCTGTTCTAATTCAGCACTGGCCGGCTCAGAAAGAGGAGTAAAGGCATCGACATCTCTATGATATTCCCTGGTCGATATATCGGCAATCTTCCTCTCTTGGTCAAGCCTCTCATCTTCAGGCATATAGTCAATCTCAAGAAGATAATCGGCCGGTTTCTTCAGCCTTTCGGCTAATTCGACAGCACGTTTCCCTAACTCATCCTGATACTCTTTAAGACCCCCGATAATCCCGTCAATCTCTCTCTTATAGGGGTCATAAGTATCGGTAATAAAATCATCGAATTTCGATACATAGGGAGAGATAGCATCGTCAATCTGTCTGCTTATCTTTTCAGGTAAACCCATAACCAGGGCGTTGATATCGGCCCTTACAGTAACGATATTACCGATAATTTCTCCGGTCTTCTCTACAACATTGCTCACATCTGTAATCAACTTACCCATAAATGCGCCTTTGAGATTTATAGCGTCTTCCTCTACCCACCGGGATAAGTCGAAAAGTACAGCTTCAGGATTATCTCTGTACCTATAAGCCGCCCCTTGAAACTTTGTCATATACCCCTGGAAAGTTGACAGCCATTGAACCTCATTCATGTCCCATTGCCTACCAAAAGTAGTACCCACGTCCTGTACTAATCTTTTGGTGTTTTGTGTCAAAAGAAGGATAAACTCCGGGCCATAACCCAAAGCACTACTGACCTTTCTTATCTCTCCGTAAACCTGATTCATAACTGCCCTATAATCCTCACTTACCAAAAGGGCGATCTTATGAACACCAACAAGAGTATTAAACTGTATAGCAGTAAGAAGGGCCTTGAGACTAAGCCCTAAACTGGCAACAAAAACTTCAGCAAACAACTGTAGTTTTCCGACCAGTGAAAGAGCCATTGACGTGCTGGTAGTAACAGCCGCTAAAGCCGTTGAAACTGCCGTCATAATTGCAGGCAAGGCAACCACACCCAAAACAAAGATACTTAAAAGGGTAAACCTTAGTTTTACACCCTTTTGGTGTTCCTCTATCCTCACCCTGTTAGCTTCAAAGAAACCGGCAAAATCAATATGAGCCGCAGCGTCATAGGATATCTCGTCAATTTTATCTTGAAGCTCTAACCCTTCAAGGGCAAAATTAGCAGCAACAAGGTCATTAAATGAAGGGGGCGTTTCACCCCAAAATATAAATGTTAAAGGATTAACCCTTGTTGCCTCTGCATAGTACCTAAGAGCAAGATAATCATCGGTAGGTACATCAAAGCCGTACCTCTCACACTGAACAACAATAAGCATCTTAAGCCAATATAACGAATCCTCATAAGAGAGGTTTAAGGTAGTTGAAAGATATGTTATACCCTCTCTCCAAGTACGACCATGCAAGCTTATAAGGACCTCGGCAAAACGTAGGCCTTGCTCGACACAATCATCAAGCCTGACATATAAGGCATATTCAGGATCATCAGGTAGAATTTCCCTGGCATAAGCATACCTGGTGAAATAAGGGTTTTGGGCCTCATGGCAATGAAGCGCAATCATGCAGGTAGCGACAAGCTCATAGGGAGCAGTAACCTTTCGATATCGCCAGCATTGATTGTAAGCTTCAACCTCATAAGGACCTACCTCGTACCACAAACCTTCAGCGCACTTTTTGGAAAAGTTGTAGTGTAAAATATCGGCAGGTGTAGGCTCTTTTATCCAAAGCTGCATAAGATATATTCCTTAGGTAAACTCTTTTAAAAGGACGTCCCTTGTCTTAACACTAAACTCTAACTTCTCTTCAAGAGACTTTGTATCGACCCCCATTTCTTTCAAGGCATTTACAGCCCTGGTAGAGGTTTCTATTGCCCCTTCAAGATCAGTCAACATTTTCTTGTCTGCATCGGTCAACTTGATTGCAGGTGTCACTGTCCTTTTCGCCATGATAACACTCCTTTCGTTAGAATACCTTCTTAAGCTTCTCAATAGCCCTGACCGGGAAATAAGAAACAATGATAAGGGCATAAACAAAACCGATGGTCATATCATTATCTCCCCATCTGAAAACCACATCGGACGGAAAATGCCCTGTAACAAAGAGCTTTCCCCACATAAAAAAGTGAAAGGTCAAGGCAATAACTTGCCTGGTATGGAGAGGATCTCCTGTAGCTGCTTTTAACAGTTCAAGGTCAAAGGCCACTTCAGTCATAAAGGTTTGAACAGCTCGCTCCCCTTTTGATCTTATATGCTCCCCTACTTGTTTAGCTATTTCAGCCGGTAGGCCCCCGGTGAAAAAGCCTATGATTTTTGATAACATAAATTATTTCTCCTTTGTGTTAAGGTACTTTTTAATCCATTTAATGTCATTCTTAACGGTAGCAATCGACACCTCGATATGAACGATTGCCCCTACAACAACAATGACACCGGGAACTAAAAACTCTAAATGCTCCATATCAAAACCTCTTATAATTCATAGCCATGTATAAAAATCCTACAAGGGGCGTCTGCCGCATCAATAGTCGTTTTTATCTTATAACCGGCAGGAATTTCAAGGGGAGGCATAAACCCCGCAGTCTTGGTCATTACAGTATCAGGTAATATTGACGGATTGAATAAACTCCATTGAAAACCATCGGCAGCATTAGTAACAAAAAAAGAGATGTTCTGTCTGGCAGCATTCTCAGAATATGCAGAAAAAACCCATAAAGAGAGATATAGTGTCTTACCAGCAGTAACAGTATAAAACAATACTGTACCTACACCGGGTGAAGCACTCACCACAACCTGAGTTCCGCCGTCCGGTATTTTTCCAACCGGGATAGGATCAGCTCCCTGAGAGGGTAGAACGCCAAACATTTCAAGCTGATTTGTTTTCTTCAGGCCCATTATCACAACTCCCTTAACTTAAGTCTGAATAAAATAACTTGCCGCCCCAAGTACAACCACCTATCTTCTCATTAAGGTTTATCTTTAAAGATGTCTCAAAGGAAAAACCTGGTGTAAAACCAAGCTCAAAAGAACCATAAGAGGGGTCATAAATAACACCAAAAAGGGGGAAGATATCCTTCCGACCCCTAAAGTAATTCTTGAAAGTCAACATTGAGACAACTGGTAAAGCCACGCCATCAATGGTAATTGTTATTTCACAAGTGCTATGGTCTGCTAAAGGGGTATGCCCTAACCAACCACCAATAATAATTCCTTTAGTAGTGATATCAAGGGTATCAAAATTACCTATCCCTACAAAAGTATGCGTTAAATCGACAATAGTAACAGGCCCATAAGACGTTCTTATATGCATCCGTTCAAGAGCCTGAGCCGTGATATTAGCTTGTATGTAATGGTTTGTATCAAGACCAACAGTTTCAAGAGCACCCCCAAAGTCACCCTTCATTACAGCAATCATGTTACCGGCCCCATCAACCTTAACATCTTTAAGGTTGGCCCCGTCATAACCTTTCATTCTTGAAACCATAACACCAGTGGCATCGACATTTATCGGCACTCCAGCTACACTTCCTGTCATAACAGAGATCATCCGGCCTGCATCATCAACCTTTACAGGCAACAAATCAACACCATTATTCCCTATCATCCTGGCAAGCATATAACCCTCACCATCGAGCTTTATAGGCACTCCAACCTCACTACCTGTCATAACAGCGTACATTTGACCAGTTGCATCAACTAGAACAGGCAAAAGATCACTGTTATGTTTTCCAGCTATTGACACTGAAGCATAGTAATCTGGGGCACTTTTTGCCATTATTCTTCTACCTCTATCCAGGAAAAGGGTGTCTCGATAATACTTTCCTTAATCTCTTCTTGCAGAGCCGTCTCCTCGGCAATAATACGTCTTAATTCTTTGTATCCATAAGAAGGTAAAAACCTAGCCATGTAAAGCTCACTGGATACCATACCAATCCTAACGGTAACACTATGAGGGTAATCCTCTGCTATATTCCAGGTATAAATGTCGAATTGAAAGGGCTCAATAAGCTTAAGGAAGGTATCATCGAAAGATATACAGTAACCATCAGCCATAAAAAACTCCCCTGGTGTGGAAGGCCAGAGCTGATGGCCACCGTCAAATATCTGTACCTTTAGGGTTCCCCGAGGACCTGGTGGAAAATCTACCTCGACCTTATAAACAAGGCCCTTGGTTACCTTTAAAACTGTTCGTAAGGGAATTTCGGCATAGGTGGTTATGACTGTAGAGATATTCTTAGAGTAGATCATCCTTTATGCTCCGTGAGCTAGGATTACTTTTTAGGTTCCTCAAAATATTGAATGGTGCAGGACTTCATATTTGTAGTGTGGGCATAATAAATACCCTTATTGAAATACATAGGGATACACCCATGATATTTACTCTGTCCATATTGACTTTCACCGTCAAGAAGCACTTCTGAAGCAGCAGTTTCGCCATTATGGACAGCAGCTTCATATAAAGCCGCCCCGTCTTCAGGACAGAAAGAGACAAAAAAGACATAACAAGGTTTTCTTGAAACCGGCCCGCTTGCCGTCAACCTTCTAGTAGAACACGCCTTTGACATATCGAGCATAGCTTGACATTGTTCGTTCATGATAAACCCCTTTTTGGTAGGCCCCTTCCCCCTATAGTGGAGGAAGGGGTTTTAAGGTTTAGAGCTATGAGAAAAGCTCGATTAATAACTACGTCTTTGTTGTACCGCAATCCTGACAGTATCAGTTACCAAAGCAGCAGGGCCTCCCCTGAGCCGCAGCTTGACATTACCTTTTGCCGCTACGTTATACCAATCATCAATCACTTCTTGCCGTCCAAAAGGAAAATTAACACAACAATGAGGATTGACACCACTAGCCCTGACCAAAATATTAGCAGCAGCTGTGGCAGGCGTCACTGTGATCTGATTACCAGCAGGCACACAAGCAACAGCATTAGTCGCTGTGTTATTAACAGCGGCTACATTACTAAGGTGAGAAGCTGTGGCATAACCGGCTCTGCCTGCCAGGGGAGCATTAATAAGCATGTAATCTTCACACACCCCTTGCTCCATATCAAGGAAAGACCGGAGAAAGTTTAAGTCTCCGTCAAAAACGACCTTCTTGTCATTATCTTCACTTAACTTGTACTGGTCAACTATCCCTCTAGGCCCACCGGCCAACCGATAAGGCTGGACGATCAGCTTTCTGATAGGATAATCGGTAGGTAAATCGGTATATTCAAAACCACCGGATACCGGCGAATATGCCTTGACCTCTTTTGCGGATAAGAAGCCCCCCGGTGAAACGGCCTTTTCGTCAAAGCAGTGACCCCATATATTAAAACTATGAGCGCCACAAAGGGCGTTAAAATTGACCTCATTCCAGGTCAACCGCCATTGAGGATTAACGAACCTTTTGGGGTCAAAGGCCAACTCTTCATCCCACAAGAACCGTCCAAAGTCGATATTAATAACTATAATCGAGACGTTTCCAGTAGTTATTAATATCTGATTAATGGGAATATTACTCTTGTCGAAAATGTTAAGCCCATGACCGACCTGACCTGTCAAGCCCCATAAAACATCGCTACCATCAATGATTTCAAACCGGATAATGTTCGTAACAGGGTGTTCGGCAGGTATCATTGAACCTGCCACCGGCTCATGTCTTAAAGTAATCCGGGAAATAGGATCAGCAATGTCAAGATCCCTGACAATCGTTCCAGCCGCTCCAAGGTCAGTTGGAGCCATTATTTCAGCGTGTCTATACATCATTTTAACTACCCCCTTCCAAAGTATTTTAACAGGCTAGATAGAGCCTAACCTTTCCTTTGGAATTTCGACATTCCACGGATAAAGGTAGTCATTCGGTTGATGTTATCCTCAAGAGTAATATCAGGCATCTTTTTGATGCTAGTCTTAAGGGTATCCTGGAAAGGCAAAAGCTCCGCTGCAAAGGCAGTTACTTTTGCAGCCGCTCCGTCTATACCGGCAGCTACTCTTCCGACACCCTTTTCGATCATTTGAGTTTTCCATTCCTCAAGTGATACTCTCTTAAGGCCCCTTTCCCACTTGCCGCTATCAATGGCCCTGTTCAAATTGGCCCTCATCTTGTCTTTCTTATCGGCAGCTTTGGCAGTGGGAGACTCCGTTACTTTCTCGACCCCAAGGCGCATATCCTCGGTTGCACCCTTAAGTCTTCGAGCATGTTTTTCCTGATACTCAGCAGGCGTTAATCTTGCCATTATTGGCTACTCCTTTCGTCTATAGATTAATAAAGGTGGTTGATTGCCCCCGTGGGGTCTTACAGTTTATCTGAAGATAATACGTCAAATATGTCTTGTCAAGTAAGAAATGCAGAATATGTATTTCATACCTAAAAAATATGTATTATTTTATAGAGCACCCCCTTACAGGGCCTTTATCGACCACCGCACCGATAAACAAACTAACTGAAACACCCCGACCGGAACAGGAACGCACCCTGAGCGTGTTTCACCGCCTTTTGGCACAAAAATGGTGATACCCTGGAACGTAAAGGGTGCTTGTAGCGAACCGGTTTTTGGTTGTTCCATTTCGATCTGACTGTAGTGGCGGGATACGAGCTGTCTCTTTTGTTCCTTTTGGGGTATGTTCCAATTGTTCCATACGGGGTTCGTGGCGCTCCTGATGCTCT
>Ga0180007_10005243_pt1 | contig 13253 bp, 20 predicted proteins | sample MM_PC_MetaG_FD_121122 | JGI IMG/M metagenome (GOLD analysis project Ga0180007, IMG submission 121122) | Groundwater microbial communities from the Aspo Hard Rock Laboratory (HRL) deep subsurface site, Sweden - MM_PC_MetaG | ecosystem: Environmental > Aquatic > Deep subsurface > Groundwater... | reverse complement strand
AATCCTCACGATCGACCTGGAACATAAATCAGTCACTTTCAGGAATCGAGATGGAGTCTGTTCGGCCCCTATGCTGGAGTACAAGACAGACATCCCGATAAAGGAAGATTTAAAGGTATCCATCGAAGCCGTGCTTTTCGAGGCGATCACAGTGATCACCATATGAAGACCCTCTCAAGCTGAAGGAGTAAAACAATAATCCCTGACATAATCACATAGGATGTACCCTTTCTTACCGGAGCAGCAGGCATCTACACCGGTATGAAAGTTGGAATCGCCAAGTTAGAGGGTCGCTATGAGAATCTGCACCAAAGAGTAGACGAAAACAAAGAAAAACTGGCAAGAAGATCAGCGAAATTACTATGAAAGAATTGGACGCACTTATAAGTAAAATACCAGAAATGAAGGTGTTTAAAGACATCCTTTGTGGCAGAGAGAAATGAGCGGTGCTGGACAATTTTATTCAGCAAGGGTGCAAACCCGATCCTTTCACAAGGAGACAGAGGGCATATCTGGAGGACCAGATAACCAGCCTCATGACACAGGCATGCTACCTGCACTATAAGGCTGATCCCTTATTGAGGCCTGCTGCAGAGAGACTGGTGAAGAAGTGCGGAGAGTTCCTAAAGGAGGTTAGGATGGCGAAGTACAGTGAGACGTCGTTAAAGAGACTTGATAGTTGTCATCCGTTGCTTCAGAAACTTTTTACCGAAGTGGTCCTCACCTATGACTGTTCGATCCTCTGTGGATTCCGCAACGAGACGGACCAGAACAGGGTTTTTGAGGAGGGAAGAAGCAGGATCAAATGGCCTGACAGTAGGCATAACTCTTCTCCGTCTATTGCATTGGATGTCGTCCCGTATCCGATAGTATGGCCGGAGACCGCCAAGATGTTGTCTCGGCTGAAGGATGGTCAGACCACCAAGGCGCAGGCTCTATACAGCACCAAGGATCTGGCGAGAATGTACTATTTTGGTGGATATGTCTTGGGACTGGCTCACGGAATGGGCATCCCTTTAAGATGGGGCGGGGACTGGGATGGCGATAGGGACATACACGATCAGACTTTCGATGACCTGCCTCATTTCGAGCTAGTTTTATGAGGGGATGTATAAAGGGTCAAGTTAGGGATTAAAACCTAGCCACGGCCCGATTAGAGGCCTTTAAATGGGGATTAAAAGGATGAAGAGAATATTTTTAGTTATCCTGCTTTGCGGGATTCTAGCAGGGTGTAGGCATATTCCCGATCAGGACATTATTGTTAATGTTTACAGTTCCTTCGGCCCTGCTATATTGCTTATAAAAGAGGGATATTTAGATGAGGAGAACCACGGGAAAACATGGATTTATAAACACGAATTTGACGAGAGAATGAAAGGGGAATGATATGGGCTGGAAGAATGTGGGAAGTGCAGTGGCAAATGTCGCACCGATCCTGGGCACGATCCTGGGCGGGCCTTTGGGGGGAGCCGCTGGGGGACTGATAAAGTTGTTGGCGGGAGAGCTTGGATTGAACCCGGAGACAACCACCCCAGACGACGTCATGAACGTGATCAAGGCGGACCCGCAGGCCCTGTTGAAGTTCAAGGAGTTCGAGCTGAACAATCGGGTGGAGCTGCAGAAGTTGGTCCTTGAGCATGACAGGGTATATCTCGTCGACAGGGCGGATGCTAGGGCCAGGGAGAAGGCCATCGTTCAGGCCACGGGGAAGAAGGACATCAATCAGTATGTGCTGGCGTGGCTGGTAGTCGGCCTGTTTTTCCTGCTGGTCGGCATCCTGATGTTCATCGATCTGCCCACTTCCAACATAGGACCTATCAACCAGCTCTTCGGGGCCATGGCTACGGGATTTGGGATGGTGCTCAGCTACTATTTTGGATCGAGCAAAGGGAGCTCTGATAAGACTACCACGATGGTCAGCCAGTTCCAGGATTTCATTGCCCAGATCAAGGAGATGGGAACCGGGGATGGGAAAGGGATTGAGAAAATGATCTGATATTTTTAAGGCCGATTTAAAAGGCTAAATCTTTGATTTCATTAAGGGTTTAGCCTTTTTTTATGTTTAAAAGTTTATATAACATATTGAAATGATTAGGATTCTTATATAACTTATTAATATCATTAAGGATTATTTTTTGTTTTTTTAACTCATTGAAATGATTAGGATTCTTAAAATCTTCTATCTAACCTATTGATTTTTTTATCTTTTTTGTGAAAATTCTATCTACCTGAAATCATTAAAGAATTTAGCCTTCCTTTCTCTCATTTCAAATTATTTTTTAGATTTCTTTTAACCTATTGATATTCTTATTAAAAAAAAATAAAAAAAAGCTTTATTTCTTTTAAAAACAATATATAATAGAATTAAATTCAAATATTGTTAGGTTAAAGGAAAGGAGGTGATGGCAGGGGAAGGAAAAAACAAGGCAAGGGGGTCCCCGAAGAGTAAAAACCCAAGCCGACCTGATAATGAAGCCCACAGGGTTTAAGGATCTATCAGGACTGAATGGTTGAGGCCCACGAAAAGAAACCTCCCCTAAGCATTCAGGGCCGAGTACCCCTACCGAGGGGAAAGGATGATGCCAGGACTTGCTTTCAGTGCCTGCCGCGAAAACGGGAAAAAGGAAGAGTGATAATAACCTGATGGATTTTTTCGGTTGACCGATAACGAACCGAATCAGAAATGGAGATCATTTCCGGCTTTGCTATTTTGGCCGTAAGGAAATAGCCAATCTTTGGGATGGGTGGCCACCTGCAAATTCTGCCAGATTCATGGCAGCTTACTCGGGCGGAAGGGATTTGCAGAGCGAGAAAATGGGAGCAAGAATTTCCCAGCCACTTGATTATTGGGCAGGAGGGTGTTAGTCCAGCAAGGTCATATGGGAACTGCTAAAGCGGAGCATGCCATCGGAAAATTAAGGTTCCCCCCTGATAATACATTAAGCCGTAGTAACCGGCGAGATCCTATATAGAGGGTGTAGAGAGAGTTTGTTTTTTCAACCTGATTCTTTTTAGAGCCAATGCATGAGCCGGTTCTGAAAGGAATCAGAATTGTTTGAGCAAGCTATATTATAAACCTCTTTTAGAAGGAGAATGGAAATGAGATACGAACATATGATAAGCGGAAGATACAACGAGACTTTGGCGATCCTGGATGACGGACGCCGCATCGTCGTTAATACTCAATATGGGATTTGTCTCCCTATGGGTCAACATGCTGAGACATGCTCCCAGGTCATCAAAATGGGCGGGGTTTGTGACTGTGGATTGCTTAATGGAATCGATACCGCCGCCCTGGTCGCTGATGCCAGGATTAACGGCAAAACGGGCTCCGCCCCGGTTGAAGATGCTCCGATTGAGAAAGAAGCATCCCCGGAATGGAAAAGCCCAAGGGGATGGACTCTTACCGAGGAAATGGACAGGGAAGACACAATTTATTAAGGAGAGCAAAAATGAAAGGCATGATCACAAAGAGGCATTGGCTTTCCGTATGGAAGGCCTTTGGGTGGAGGAAGGCAATCAGACTTCTTATCTCAAGAAGGCCGACAGCCCTGGCGATGCTGATGATTTAATCCTTTCACAAAGGGCTTGAATGAGAACCAAGTCCTTGATGAAGCGATTAACAAATCATGGGCTAGGCCGATCACCGAAGAGGCAGTTTCCCACTGCCCTGCCCATGATCAACTTTTGGGATATGGAGGGGAAACCATGACGAAGCTACAGAGAAGGATCGACGCAGAGAGGAGGATCGACCGCTTCAAGATGATGCGGTCTTCCATTCAGCACAGGGGAAACGTTCTTCACATTTACTGTAGGTTGGTGGACATGGGGCTTGGCAAGGTTTGGGCCAGAAGGATTTGTTCGGTTCTGGAGCCGATTCTAAATGTAGTTTATATCTAAGGAGAATGAAAATGAATAAGCAAGATGCAATTGAAAAAATTTATCAGGCTTCGTGGGATGCGAAAAGGGCTGGCGTTAAAGTCGAGTTTATTATTGATGCTAATACTACCCGCCCATTAAAAACGGTAAAAGGAGCAGTTGATAAGCTGAGCAGGATGAACCATTATGGGTTCTGGCATGGTTGGCTATCAATCAAATATGTTGGATCAAATGGGAAAAAGTACAAAACATTGAATGCTGCGGTTAAAAACTGATCAAGTAAATAAAGGAGAGTAAAAATGACGACGTTATATCAGACATTAAGCAGATCTTTAAAGGCAATTGGTTTCAAGCGAACAACCTCAGAGAACCAGAACGGGGCTAAGCGGTCGTGGTGGTCAGGGCCAAGGTTTACTCTTAATGGTCTAGCTGAAATCCTCCGGAGCGATGGTTTTGAGCTTGATGTTTATGGCGGGAAAATAAGCGGGGAGGGTTGGAGTTTTTCTCCTCCCGATAGCCCTGACATTGATTCCGATTGGTGTCTTTCAATTTTCAAGGCTAACAAGTTTGGCCATCTTGAGAGAATGGGTATTGATACCTATGATATGATTTAATCCTTTCACAAAGGGCTTAAATGGTTAAGCCCTTGATGAAGCGATTAACATTAACCTTAAATTGAAGGAGAGAAGAGATAAAGACAGTAAAGAGAATTATCAAATCTTGGGACATTAAGGCAAGAGCGTTTGATCGAATGACAGGGAAGCCGGTTGGTAAGGAAAGGGTGGAGCGGGTTGACACAAACAACTTTCTTTTCGAGTCCTGCGTGCTTCCCCATGAAGTCAAGACGGCTTACGAGCGGTTCTGGAATGAGTTGAATCCCCTTTCCGCGCATGTGGTTTTCGTAAGCCAGGTTATGCCGGTTTAATCCTTTCACAATGCCCTTTCATGGGAAAGGGCATGATGAAGCGATTAATCTTATTATACACCCCTAAACAAAGGAGAGCATCATGATTAGATTCAGCGTAGTAAAAAATGGTGAGTTCACTGTTCCCGAAGGAAGAAATGCTTATTTGAATTGCCCAGTCAAGATTAATACTGAAGAGGCAGTTATGTTTTTCCAAGAGCGTTACCGCCCTGCAGGGGTAGAGCTTTACAAGATTACCACTGGTGAAAATAATACCAAGACTCAAAAGGATTATGATGATTTTGGAATTGAGCTTGATCCCGTTGCCATTAAGGCCCTTTGTGATGAAGGCTATGCCTTTTTAGAAGAGAAGAAAAAGACCGACGAGAAAGCAAGACAAGATGCCAAGATTAAGGCCTTGAGGGAGCATCCCATGTTCACGGTCATAATGCCCAATCTAAGAGAGAGTGGTTATACGGTGGCAGAGCCGAATTTTGAGAAGATGTGGGAAGCCAGTCTGACAGTTGTAAAGGAAGGAATTGAAATCGGCATCAGTTCAAATGGTAATTTTTGGGTTGCAAGCTCAGGTGGTTATGATAACAGGATTGAGAAGAAGTTCAAGAAGCTTCTGGATGCCCCAGCTAAGGTGGAAGTAGTCTTCACGACCAGGAAAGCTCAGATCAATTACAAGAAAAGCAATGTGGATGGCTTAATGGGGTTGGGGGAAAAGGCCGCGAAGATGCTTCCTTTTAAGACCGTTGTTGAGGTCAAAGAAGAATGGGTCAAGAGCCTTTATGATAAGAGAGGCAGGAATGTAATTCGGATTCGCTTGACTGATGAGAAAGGTCGTGTATTCAGTCCTTCAGAGAGTAATGGAGAAGTAAGGGTGTCCCTCATAGGCAATCTGACTCTTTCTCCTGAAAAGATGGGGAAAGTTATCGCGATTCTGAATGAGGCTTAATCCTTTCACAATGCCCCTTTGAGGAAAGGGGCATGATGAAGCGATTAACCATAAACCCCCAAACAAAGGAGAGCATCATGATTAGATTTCCTAGTATTAAGAACAGTGATAAGATAGGCTATGCGTGGGGATATGAGTCAAACTCATATCGCAATAGGGTTGCCTATGATGCCCATCAGTTCATGACATATGGTGATGGGATGTGCCAGCATTCCCCAATGGGCAATCTGGAACCGGGCAACACCATCGACTTCCTTTATTCGATGGCTGACCATCTACTCAAGAACCCTGCGGACCTTGATATAGCGAGGTCAGGGTGGGCTTATGACGAGTCGGTCCAAACGATCGCATTTCTCGCTTCCCTTCATTGGAAAGAAGGCAAAACCAAATATTATTCATTTGGTGATATGAAGGTATCATCCGCCGACTCCAAGAGATATGACAAGCGCTGGGCCGAGATTCCCGAGTACGCTGATGGGACGCTCAACGCGGTTTATAGGATGTTCTTGGCCAACAGGGGAATGGACCTCTTTCACCAGATTCATCTGATTAACCAGATTTGTGATTGGTTTTCTGATAGCATGGGATCATCCTGGTCTGTTTATGGAAAAGATTGTTTCTTGTGGCTGAGGGAATTGGCACCGGGCAAGGATGAATGGGATTGCTGGAGGCCAATTCGGGATGCCTATAGTATGGTTGATAGGCAGATTAGGGCACATTATATGACCTATCGGTTGAAGCAGTGGGTAGACCAATATCGGGAAGCAGAGTAGCAATTCCTGTTTACATGGGCCTTGGAAGAGGCCCATGTTGGGAGTGATTAACTATAAACCACTTATAAAGGAGGGCTAAACAATGTTAGCAGCAAGAGTAACAGAGCAGGAAGTGATGTCGGTTCAAGAACCACAGTGGACGAAATCATGGCATCCAGTTAGCCATGGCAAGGTCATCGAGGCCATGGAGCTGGCGGTTAAGGGGACGGGGATGCAAGTGGTTAATCGGAATTATTCATTGGTTGCAGGCGGGGCCAACGTGTTCGGCTCTTGGACCCTGGACAAGGTCGAGAACGGGATGAAGTGGATGGTGGGGTTTAGGAATAGCATGAACAAGTCCTTTCCGGTCGGGGTCTGCGCGGGCAACCATATCATGGTCTGCTCCAATATGCAGTTCCGTGGGGACGACTTCATCGAGTTCAGGAAACATACCGGGGGATTGGACTGGGATGAGCTGATCGAGATTGCCCACAGGGCCATGGCAGGGCTCATTGATAGGATGGCCAAGCTGGCTGAGTGGCTCCGATTCCTGAAGGAGAGGAGAATGGATCAGGATGATCTCAAGGTTCTGACCTTCGATGCCATGAAGGGCCAGGTATTCAGCCCCCAACAGTTCCCCCAATTTCTGGATTGTATCGAGATGGAGAGAAAGGACAGCCCCGAGACAGGGGACACCCTATACCAATTCAATGGTGGGGTTACAAGGCTCCTGAAAGACCAGAGTCTTTTCAATATCAGCAAGCGGACGAGTGCCCTAATCGGGATGCTGGAAGGGTTCGTTGATGTTCATCCATTACTAAGAAGGAGGGTTTTGGTATGAGAGGAGATATCTTATACTCCACGGCATTTCACCAGGCAGTTGAGGGAGAGGAGATGGTTAGGATCAAACATCTCCACAAACCTTGTAACCTTGGAGATTGGGTTGAATGCTTAGATTACGCGATTAAGAAAATTAAAGAAGAAGAAAAAACTTTTTAATCCCTTTGGCTTGCCAGCCTACTGGAGAGCAAGGTTGGCAAGATTGAGTGATTAAATACAAATCGTGGGTAGAGGAACCTTGGCAGGGTAAGATTAAAGATCAATGTCCCCCTGCGGGATGATATGGGGCGAGGGAGTCTACCTTTGAATAGGCTACAAGGCCTATATCCTATCCACGATATTATAAACCTAAAACAAAAGGAGGACTAAACAATGAGCGAGAAAGAGAAGATGATCGGCATGATGCTTCCCGAGAGCATCGCAGAGAAGGTTCAGACCGAAGCGACAAAGCAGGAGCGGAGCCTCAGTGCCCAGGTGCGGTTTATCCTGAAGGAATGGATTGATGGGCAGGAGGGAAATTACCATTGCACAAGATGCGGGGCTATTGATAGTGTCCCAATGCCCTTGTGTGTTGAGTGTAGGAGGTAGCAGATGAAAAATGAACTGAGAGAAAAGCTGTCTATGATATTTGAAAAGTGCCGCGATGAAGACATTGAGAAAATCCTTAGATGGCAACAAGCAAAAAATAATGTTGTAACTGACGGGGAAAAGGAAGCGCTGAGAGCTGGGTATTCTGAGGGATGGCGGGCTGCAATCAATATGATCAATCTTCATTTTTGAAAGGGGAAATAATGAAAAAGACCAAGGCAAACAAAGTTATAGAAATGTTATTAGCGAAGGGCTGCAAGGAAGTCAAAGGAAGGTCTAAGTACAGGACATTCGAGAGGCCAGACGGAACAGACTTCTATTTCGTGGGTAGGAACGGGGCACTAAGGGCAGGGAAAAGCGCATCTAAATCGGTAAGCCTGACCCGCTTTCTTAAAGTTTAATAACATCTTATAAGGGGCTAGGGATAAACTCTTAGCCTGGTGGGGATTAGGGGCCTTTAAATTAATTTTAAGGGAAAGGACGAGGTAGGAAAATGAGATCACTATTGTACTTCCTTGCCAGGCTGCTGGGCGACATCTCAGCGGTCAGAAAGGGAAAAATTGGCAAAAGGGTTGCTCGACGGGTAGTTGGTCGGGCTGTTGGTAAGGGAATGTGGAAGCTGTTCCGATAAAGGAGCCTAGAGGAGGTCAGAAAAGATTACAAGAGGAACGACCTTGTTTCCAAGTATGCCCTTGAGTTGGCAGAGAAACTTTATGACAGACCTATACTGAGAAGGAGAGGACAATCATGAGCAAAGATCTATCAAGGAAGGAGTTCTGGCTGGAGGCAAATGGGAAGATCGTCAAAGTCCAGGGCAAGAAGTATAAGATCAAAGTTTCATTCTGGCAAGCAATCTATCCATATAAAAGGTATGTCATTTCGGTTGATGCTGAAATGATCAACAAGGATGACCCCGAGTATGTCAAGATTAGACAGGATCTGGGGGACGACTGGAGCACCGATGTATTGGAGTCGGGGGAGGATTTTTACGCAGCGGTTTATACCCAATGTTTTCCCGGGAGGGTATGATGAAAAGAAAGAAGAAGATCTGCTACCACTGTGGAAGACTTATTTCTCTCCGCCTTCAGTTTGGGAATAGTAAATGGATGACAGACCATAATAAAAAGGAGATTAACAATGGCTTTCATAATGCTGACCAAGGAGCAGTTCGAGAAGATCCTGCCTGGCGACTTCCAAATCGTGGAGGATGCCAGGGCCAAGGAGATCATTTATCAGTTCAAGACGGAAAACCCCAATGTGGATGTACGGCTGTATTCAACGGTGGATATCAGAACCGGAAAGACCAGGGACCTAGGCAAGGATGCCATCAGGGTCATTTTCTGGAATAAGAAAGAAGATCGACCCATAGGCAAGGGCAAGAAGATCCTGCGGGTCGAGGCTGCAACAACCATCGAGCAGAGGATCTTGGCAAGGATCATGGAGTTCCTGAAAAGTGCCAAGGCCCAAAAGGTCTCTGATTGGGATTACGTCAGGGCTGTCCTTGAGCATGAGGCAGTGGGCTGGATGGACTTCGCCCAGAGCCTTCTGGACAGCCTGGACACCTATGGAAAACTGACAGATAACCAGATGGCATATGTGATTGGGGAAAAGAACCCGAAAGGCAAGCCGACTTTTGAGGCCAGGGTGCTGGCCAAAGATACGAATTTTAACATGGAGGACGAAGGCAATGGGAAAGCGCAAGTACCCGACGATGGCGAAGAGACGACAGATGAATCTGGAACGGAGAAACCGGAGGATTCAGCGGGAGCTGAAGGAGTTTGCCCCACTGACCCAACAAGAGAGGATACAAGTCCTTCAAGAACAGATCAACCAGGTGGAGAAGAGGATCTTCAGGTTGACGGGGGATTTCCCACTGTTGAAGGACTGATCCCCACGGCCAGCTATCCAGACTGGCAATATCCATTCGAGAGTTTCAACCCTGTACAGAGTGAGGTGCTCCCTCACAGGGCAGAGGACAGGAATATGGTCATCGGTGCTAATACTTCAGCTGGTAAGACTATTGCCGCTGAACTATTGATGGATCATGTTCTTTATAAGGAAGGCAAGAGGGTCATTTACCTCAGTCCCTTGAAGGCCTTAACTCAAGAGAAGTATGACGATTGGCAAAAGAGATTTCCTAAAGAAGAGATTTGTATTCTGACAGGAGATTATACCTTGAGCCCAGACATGAAAGAGAAACTGGGCAGGAGTAGGATCATTGTCATGACGTCGGAAATGGCAGACTCCAGAACAAGAAGGATGCACCAGGAGAAAAATTATTGGTTAAAAGAGGTGGGCCTGGTAATCGTTGATGAGAGCCATATCCTTACAACTTCCAGGGGGCATGCAGTGGAGACGGGCATCATGCGCTTCACCAAGATCAATCCCATGGCGAGAATCCTTTTCCTTTCTGCTACTATGCCTAATTGTAATGAGTTAGGAGAATGGTTAACAACCTTGAACGGGAAGGAGACGACAGTAATTTATAATACCTGGAGGCCAGTAACTCTTCAGATGCATTATGAAGAATACCAAATGGTAATGAACAGTTGGGGGAAAGAGGATTACTGGACCAGTCAGACCAAGAAGATGGATCTTGCTATAGAAATTGCCATGAGTAAACCCGATGAGAAGTTCCTCGTTTTCGTCCATGATAAAGGGGCCGGAAGAAAGATTGTTAAAAAACTTCAGGAGAAGGGCGAGGAAGCAGTTTTTCACAATGCAGACCTAAACCTGAACGAGAGACTGGAAGTTGAAGGCAAGTTCCAGGACAGGACTAATGGCATAAGGGTTTTGGTTTCTACAAGCACTTTGGCATGGGGTCGGAATCTTCCTGCTCGTAATGTTATAATTGTTGGGGTTCATCGTGGGATTAATGAAGTGGATGAACTTGACATCATTCAGATGGCAGGTAGGGCTGGACGTTACGGGATTGATGATGAGGGCCACGTTTTCCTAATTATCCCAGAAGGAACAACGGATGCTTGGGTTCATACTTTTGCTAATCCCAGGCCAGTAACGAGTGTCCTGAACGACCACAGGGTCTTAGCCTTCCATGTACTTGCCGAGATCGAGACTAAGGAAGTTACAAGTATTCAAAGCCTGATGAGATGGTATGCCAGGAGCCTTGCTTTTAGACAGGGATTAAGTCCTTTCACGGATATTGATGCCAAGGCACTAATGGAGGACCTCCAGGCAATGGAGATGATTGGTTACAGTGGCATATCACCTTTTATCACCAACCTTGGTAAGGTGAGTGCATGGTTGTACTTCGATCCTTATGACGTATATGCATGGTTCAAGAACTTCGGCAAGGTATTCTCGATGGATCGGGACGATCTGACCATGGCTTGGGCCTTGGGGGATATTCCCAGTAATAACCCAGGTTACATTGGCAAGGACATTCAAACTGAGGCGGATGATCTGAGGTGGAAATTGAGAAACAGAGGGATTCAGTGCTCTTGCGCAGTAGGGACGGTTATTGGGATCTACCACAGTCTTAAAGGGATGCCGACGAAAGAGGACGAGGGTCTGATCAAGGCCATCCGTCGGGGGATCGTATTTGACATCGACAGGATCGTGCAGGCATTGTCCCTGATGGATGGAATGTACGCCAAGTGGGGCAAGGAGACATTGTGGATGACCCTGCCCCAGAGGATCAAGTATGGGATCAGGGAGGAACTGTTAGAGTTGGTTAGGTTGCCGGGTATCGGCGGGATGAGGGCCAAGAAGCTTTACGAAAAAGGTTTTAAATCCCTGAAGGATATTGCTGAAGGGGACAAGAAGCTTATGGCGACCATCTTCCCAGTTAAAACAGTTTTAAAACTTCAACAGGATGCCCAGGAGTTACTGGCATCATAAGGAGGAGATATATTATGAAATTGTTTTTATTAAAACCAAGAGAAAACTGGAATCCTTGGTATGATAAAGCATTTGGATTTGTCGTTGCGGCCCAAACAAGAAAAAGAGCTAGGCAATTAGCTTCCATAAAGTGTGGTGATGAGGGAGAAGAGGTATGGCTAAATTCTAAATTGACCTCTTGTAAAGAAATAATTCTTCCCAAAAAAGAAGGCATTATTTTAAGAGATTTTGCAAGTGCTTAACCCTTAACCATCGCCCTGAAAAAAATAGGACAGTTACGGTAGAGCGGGCATCCCCCTTAATTTGGGACCAAGTCGTGAATCTGTGGCGGTGGTTAATTCCAATGCCCAGCAACCAGGCCGGGCAGAAAGGATGGAAACCATGATTAGAAAAATCTTTAATGCGATTATGGTATGGGGGAAAAGAATTTTTCCCAAACCAAAGATAGATAGGAAATACTTAACTTGTGACCACTGCAACCATAACCTGGCTATGGCCTATGGAGATAAATGCCCAAACTGTGGTTGGGCTATTTAAGGGAGGAGAAAGAAAATGGGAGTTGAAACTAATTTTTTCGTAGGAGCCTATGCTGTCATAAAAGCAAAAGGGAAAATAGAAACAATCACCAAAAAGAAATGCCCAAAATGCAATAGAGATATAAAAAGGAAAGGGGAATTATTTTGCTCCTCGTGTGGAAGTCGAGCGGAGGACTACCCCGTTGACCAAGAAACAATTTATCCAAATCTATACGATCTTATTGAAAAGGACGAGGATAAATATGATGATGTTCTTTTCCAAACAAATGTAGAAGACCAGGATGACGAAATTATTGTTATTGGGAACTCTTCCGTGGACAATAGCGGTCCAAAGACCAACAGTGAATATGAAACTGAAATAAAAAAGGAAGACCCGGATAAGTATGTCGCAAACTTCAAAAATCATTATGCCGAGATCTTAGATTTTCTTAGCAATCATCCTGATGTGGAATCCCTAAAAGTAACCTTTGGGACAATCCTTTATTATTCTTGAAAGGAGAAAGCCTTATGAAATGTGCTCTATGTTTTAAAACAGAGATTAGCAAGAAGTCTGACGGGACCATTAACATTTACAGCCCTAATCACATCAAGGGCAGGGAGATCAAAGCGATGATTTGTAGCAACTGTACATCCTTTCTTATCCAAGACAAAAGATCTGAAATCCCTTGGGATGGGGAATTGAAGAGGAAAGAGCCCGCTATAGATTCAGGGCCACCTACCTTGAGGAGAAGGAGGGTGGCATGATCCAATTACTCAAAAGAAAGGGATGGGAACAGGACCAACCTATCCCAGGTACAGAGATCGAGATTAATACCTGCCTGAGTTGCCCTGACAGCGGAGGATTTGAGCTGCAGGAGAACTGTGGATTGTCTATCACTAAGCCTATCTGCCAGTGGTTCAAGGACGAGATCAATCTGATTCATTTCCCTCTT
>Ga0180007_10005242_pt1 | contig 13253 bp, 14 predicted proteins | sample MM_PC_MetaG_FD_121122 | JGI IMG/M metagenome (GOLD analysis project Ga0180007, IMG submission 121122) | Groundwater microbial communities from the Aspo Hard Rock Laboratory (HRL) deep subsurface site, Sweden - MM_PC_MetaG | ecosystem: Environmental > Aquatic > Deep subsurface > Groundwater... | reverse complement strand
TAGTGGAACTTCACGGCGAGCTGCACGAGATCAAAGTAATTCGCTTATCTCCGAACGGAACGGCGGTGCAGTTTGATTTCGCGACGGGCAGTGCATTAAGCGATACAAGATGGGTGCGTGCGGATCAGGTCACGATAATGGATACACTGGATGAGGATAGCTAATGCGCATAATGATATTGACGAATTCACCCATAACTAACAGCGGTTACGCAACAGTAGCCGAGAATTTATCAATCCAATTAAAAAAATTAGGTTACGACATTGCAATTACGGGAATGCAAACATCGTATGCAATGGATGAGCATCGCGGTATACCAGTTTACCCGATCATGAATGATTATCATGAAGCAACCAGTATTCAGGCCCAAATGAACCGGCTTATTATGAACATGAAGCAGCACGGAAGTGAAGCGCTCCTGTGTTTGTTCCAGGGAGATAGTATGTATAATCCCTTCACCCAGATACATCCAGAAACAATATGGTATGTTCCAATCGAGGGCCAGATAGTTTACAAAAACCATCCCCTGTTCAATACAGCCCGGAAAGTCAAGAAAGTGGTTTCAATGACACACAGTGCAGGGAGGCAGTTATCCGATCACGGCATCGAAAATACGACTATATATCATGGCTACGATCCTAAAACTTTCAGAAAAGATTATAGAAAAGATCTTAAAGAGCCCATAACAGTTTACTTTCCACAACAAAACGAGGAGGTTTTAATGCCAGCCAGCGCACTCACAGAATTCAAGGATAAGATGGGAATTGAGTACCTGATCGGGTACGGCGGGCAGAATTTCGGCGTCAGGAAGCGGCCAGAACGATTGATCGAGGCGTTCAGTATATTCGCAAAAGATAAAAAAGACGTGCATCTGCACATGCACTGTTTGCCGATTCATATGAAAGGACTGAACCTGCTTGAGATAATAGATTATTATAATGTGAAGGATAAAGTTACGTTCAGTTATGGGACGTTCAGATCAAGCGGCTGGAGTTCGCAGGCATTGAATGTATTATACAATATCTTCGATACATTTGCATCAGCGAGCTCCGGGGAGGGATTTGGACTAATGCATCTTGAATCCATGGCGCTAGGGATACCACAAATAGCTCCTGATGTAGAGCCGTTCAGGGAGTTCTTTGGGTGTGATGAGAAGCGTGGACTCCTTGCTAAATCCATCGGTCAAATGACCCCTGCAGGAGAGATCCGTTCCCTGGTCGATGTAAATAGTCTTGCGGAGAAGATGGAGATTTTTTATGCTCAGGAAGACGTCAGGAAGCAAGTCGGTCGTAATTGCGAGGAATGGGCCAGGCAGTTTTCATGGGATAGAATAGCGAAGCAGTTTGATGAGGTGTTTAAGTGTTAGAGGATAATAACGAAAAACTCATTGAAGACGCATATCTGGAGGTACTGGGGAGATCGGTTGACGACGATGGGAAAAAAACTCAATTAAATGCAATGAAACATCGGTCCATAGGCGAGATAAAAAAGATCTTACGGCTCAGTCCGGAATACAAGAATGCATATAAATTAATACTTACCGGCAAAATTCGGAAAGATATTGCTTATATCGAAAATGATAATATAGTGTGGATAAAACCCGACGAAGCCAAAGCAACGGAGTCCCCAACCCATTTAGGACAAAAACAAGTAATGCTTGTATCGACCTGGGGTATAAAATGCGGGATAGCCACATATACAGAACATTTGTTGAACAGTATAAACAAAGTGCAAGAAATTGCAGGCATATTCTCGATAAACAACCGGGAATTACCATACACAGTTAACGCAGCAGGAGCAGGTATAGTTCACTTGCAGCATGAATTTGGGATCATGCCGCCCAAATTCAATTCAAACAGTAAAGTGATAGTGACATTCCATACCATATCTAAAAATATGACGGGAACTCTGCAGCACCTTGAAAGCAAATTAAACATAGCAGGGTACGTAGCGCATTTTGAAATAGGCAGATCGATTTTAGCTAACAGCACCCAAAAAGAGGTATGGATGATACCACACGGGTCAAAAATCATTCCATGCGCAAATACGAATGCGGATACGGATAATATGAAGCAGTGCGCAAGAGACTGGCTTAATTTCGATAAGTTGTTTGGAATTAAAGAGGAGGAGGAATGCGCGTTCGTGTTTGGGTTCCAGAGTGGTAATAAGAACTATGGCAAAATGGCGCAGGCGTGTAAGAACGCAGGAATAAAGCTCATAATAAGCGGAGCAATTCATCAGTGTGGTGTCGGGGCTAAGAATATAATAAGCAGCAATGATAATGTTATATTATTGGGCAGGTATCTTAATGATATGGAGGTAGACCTGTACGCACTGGCAAGCGATATATTATTATTCGATACCATACCTCTCAATCATCATTCATGCAGTGGCGCAATGCACAGGATCGTTGGGGCAGGGAGACCTGTTATATGCAGCAGGACGAACCATTTCACCGATATTATTGAAAACCAAGACTGCTTAAAGTTCGGAGATCAGCTTGAATTAGAGCTCAAGATAAAAGAAGCTCTGGAAAAAAGTGAAGAGTTCGGGAACAAGGCAATACAATATGCAGCAAAAACATCATGGGAAAATGTCGCTAAACAGCATTTAGAGGTTTACAAAAAGTATGCGGATCTGACCACGGAGGAGATAAATAATGGCACTGTATGATTCACAATATTATGATATGGGTTATTTCAAAACACCCGGGGGAAAACAGTATAGAAAACCCGATGGGAGTGTAGGGGCATGGTCTTACGCTAACCCAGATGGAGATTGGGCCGGATGCGATCCAATTGCCCTTGCATGGAAAGATATTTTTCAACTGAACGAGAAAAGTAAAGTGTTGGATGTGGGATGCGGAAGGGGGACATTTACAGGGTATCTAAGGAAGCATGGAATAGAGGCGCACGGTTTTGATTTCAGTGAATGGGCAATAAATAATCCATACCCGAAATGTCATAAAGACTGGATCAGGGTCCATGATGCAACAAAAGAATTTCCATACGGGGGATCACCGTTTGATTTAGTGGTATGCCTGGATCTCATGGAACATATGTATATTGATGATATTGATAAAGTCATCAATGAAATATTTAGAGTAAGTAACAAATGGATATTTTTACAAATCGCAACCATGCCCGCGGGAATACCCGGATACATCTTAAAAAAAGGAGAACCGGTTCCGATTGAACTGGACGTCCTGGCTGTTGCCGGACATGTTACTGTTCAAGATAGACAATTCTGGATTGATAAATTCATGAACGGAAGAGAGGATAAATGGAAACTCCGGGATGATAAGGTATTGGAATTCATACAGAAGGTGCCTGCAGACGTAATTAGCAACTGGTTACAAAATACGATACTCATATTGGAAAAAGATATAAAATGAGAATTGAGATATGTGGTTTTTATGGGTTCGGGAATGCCGGTGATGAGGCCATTCTACAGGCTATTATGGATCAGTTAGGCAACAACGAGTATATTATCAGTACGTCGCTTCCTTATAGTTATAATGCATTTCAGAACTACGGGAAAATTACCGGAAAAGAGATCAGATTGCATGAGGATATGAGAACGGATTTCGATGCATATATATTAGGCGGCGGTAACTTGAACTGGGGGTACGGATGGAGACAGTGTTTAAGTATATTCTCAAAAAACATGCCGTGCATGAATTATGCCGTAGGGTACAATAAAAGGTGGTATTACGGCGAAAAGCTGCATAAACTATATTATGAATTTCTGAAAAACTTTGATGTAATAACCGTCAGAGATGAATCATCGTTTAATCTTATCAAACAAATAAGTCCTGAATTAAACCCGGTACTTACCTTTGACCCCGCATTAACTTTAAAAGAAGAAAAATGGGATTGCCCGATGAATAAAATAGCGGTCTTCCCAAAATATGAAGATGATAATATACCCAATCAACCACAATTAGACTGGTTAATACAGGAATTAAAAGACGTATCGGAAGAAGTTATTTTAATAGCCTGTGCGCCTAAGAATATGGAAAATATAGATGTAGATACCAATCTATGCAATTATCTGAAAGACAGACTCAAAGGTTCAAGTATTGTTGATATCTCTCCTTTCGAGCCGAGAAAAATGAAGTATCTCATCAGTCAAAGTAAAATAGTGTATTCAGGCGGAAGGTATCATCCTATAGTGTTTGCTATTGCCCATGATATACCCTATCGAATATCACCAACAAGCTCATATATTAAAGTGCATCAATTAACTGAGATGCATAAAAAGTATGGTAAACAGAAATTAATAGAACTGGCCAATAATAACCGAGAATTATTTTCAGCATTAAAGATAAAAACAGGATAAAACCATGCCATCGATAAGTATTATTTTACCAACCGCAAGAGACAATTATTCTATTATAGGTTGTCCGGATCTTCATATATTTCAACCTACAATAGAAAGTTTAAAGATCCAATCTTTTAAAGATTTTGAACTTATAATAATTGATGCAATATATGAAAGGAGATCAAAAACATTTCAGGGAGAATTGTATTATTCAGATAAATTACCTTTTCCTATAAAACACATTCCAATAGATCAAAATCATAGGTTTTGGAGGGATAACAGAAGATGGAATGTGTGCGGTACCCTGAATACCGGGATCATTCATGCAAACGGAGAATTGTTAGTTCGTGTTGATGATTGTTCTGAATTTGATAGAGATTTTCTGAAACGATTCTGGGAAGGATACCAGAGCGGATATTTCCCGTGTGCAATGCATATCAGGTATCTGAACGGAAAACCGTCGAGATTAAATAAAGAATATTTAGAAAAAGGAATAGAATATGCAAAAATGGATAAAGAAGCAAGGCATGCTACATTAAAGAAATTGTATGGTGAAGACGGGTTAATACGGGATAGCAGGTACGATTTCGTAAAGAAAGAAGGTGGGCGAAAAATAGGTCCGCACGAATGGTATTACGGTTATAGTTCAGTATCTTTAGAGGCAGCGTTAAAAGTCAACGGATATGACGAATTATTTGACGGCACAAAAAGTTTAGAAGATTCAGATATGGGAAGTAGACTCTGGATGGCGGGATATGCAAACAAGTTTCTTTTGGATATTGATCATCAGGTGATCGAGCACGAACACGGTCCGATAGCACTGGATTTAGTCGATACAAATATAAAACCGATAAAATGTAATTATGCTATTTATCTCCGAAACCGAGAAAGAAAAATATCCAGAGCCAATACAGAAAAATTAACAAAACATGATATAGAATTTATCAGGACTGAAAGTTTAAAACCACCGTGCAGCCCAACGCCCAATTTTTATGATAGCGATTGTGCCGGTGAACAGTTTAATAAATGGATACAGAATCAACCGATATTTGATTTACGAGAAGAGAGGAAGCATCATGCCCACTAAAATCAGCGTAATTTTACCAACACGAGGACGAGTCAACGCCTTAACAACTGCAATTTCATCCATGTTAGATAATTTCAGTAACGAAAACGATATTGAGGTCCTTCTTCGGTTTGATGACGATGATCTGGATACGTTGGAAGCAGTTAAAAAACAGATAAATGATCAAAGAGTAAAATTCATTATTGGATATAAACACGGGTATGCTAAAGCATATCATTACGTCAATGAACTTGCTGCAAAATCAACGGGTGAGTGGATAATGTTTATGAGCGACGATTCAATACTGAAAACAAAAAACTGGGATAAAGAGATAGAAAAACATAATGGACAGATGGTATTTTTAGCACCAAATGGAAAAATGCATTATCCTATCTTTCCACGAAAAGTTTTTGAAATTTTAGGGCACATATCATTATCTACGCATTGTGATACTTGGGTAGCTGATATAGCCAAAATGTTAAACATCATCACGCCAACATCTATTGACATTTTACATGACAGGGCAGATATAACAGGAAATAATAGAGATGCTACGTTTGAATCTTCTCAAAAACAACAAATGACAGATTACAGGAACCCTAAAGACGAAGCATTAAGAGCGCAGGATGCTTTATTATTAAAAGAATATATAGAAGGAGGATTATGAAAGTAAGTTTTATTATTCCAACACGTCAGCGAGTTCAGGCGTTAATTAATGGAATAAAATCAATAAAAAACACAGCGTCACCGGACGTATTGCTAGAATTCCTGATAAGAGCAGATGATAACGATCAGGAAACATTAAATGCACGTGACCTTATTAATGCCGAGATAAATGTTCTGCCGCGGTTTACCGGTCAGATTATCTATGGGCCGCGGTATTTAGGATATAATAATGGATGTGGGTTTCTGAACGAATTGTCTGCAATGAGTCAGGGCGATTGGCTATTTCCATTCAGTGATGATATGATCATGGTAACTAAACACTGGGATAAACTGTTACCACCGATAGACCCGATAAAACGAGCATGGATTCATTGGATAGCCCTGACCGGTTCATGGACGTGGGCTCTCCCCATTATGACTCGCAGGTTATATGAATTGTGGGGATGTTATGCGCCGTCATCACCTGTAGATGCTATGTTATTTCAAATGTGGCAGATGGCAGGTAAACCTTTACAAAAAGAAGAAGAGTTTAAAATTGTCGTTGAACACTACAGAAACGAATTTAATATTTTTGCAATTGCTATAAAACAAGAGAACATGATACCACCGCCTGCAGACCCAAACCTGAAAGATACGAACGAATTACTCAAAATTCTAAAGGAGTCAGCATGAAGATTTTAATAACCGGGATAACCGGATTTGTAGGCAGTCATCTGGCAGATTATATTCTGGAACATCATCCAGATACCAAGGTTATAGGTATGGCGCGATGGCGGTCTCAAAAAGAAAATATTCAACATATCCGTGACAAAATCACGCTGGAATGCGGTGATTTAACAGATACCAACTCTCTAAGACATATTTTATCTGAACATAAACCAGACGTAATCTTCCATCTTGCGGCTCAATCTTATGTTCCATTTAGTTTCAAAGTCCCTATAGCAACACTGGAGACGAATATTATTGGTACAGCGAATCTTTTGGAAGAGATAAAATATTTGAAATTTTCGTCTGATTATGATCCAATAGTACACATTTGTTCTTCCAGTGAAGTTTACGGTCAGGTAAAAGAAGACGAGGTGCCAATAAATGAATCCAATCAGTTCAGACCCGCATCACCCTATGCGGTAAGTAAAGTTTGTGAGGATATGCTCGCTCTGCAGTACTGGTTATCATGGAAGATAAAGACGATCAGAACACGGCTTTTTACACACACCGGACCCAGAAGAGGTAGTGTATTTGCCACATCCACATTCGCGAAACAGATCGCATTAATTGAAGCAGGAAAGCAGCAGCCCGTTATCGAGGTAGGGAACCTGGATAGCGTCAGAACGTTCATGGATGTCGGAGATGCCGTGAGAGCATACTGGATTCTAGTACATCAATGCAGGCCGGGTGAAGTCTATAATATCGGTGGCAATGAAACCATGACCATAGGCGAAATGCTCAATAAATTGTTAAATCTCTCTACAAGAAAGGATATTATAATAAAAGTTGATCCTGTCAGATTAAGGCCTTCTGATGTTACCCTTCAGATCCCGGACACGTCAAAATTCAGGAATGAAACTGGATGGAAACCCGAAGTTTCATTCGATAAAACATTAGAGAATCTTTTGAACTACTGGAGAGCTAAAGTTTGATAAAAGACCTGCAGAACACGGCTAACCGTATTCGCAAAGATACGTTTGAAATGGTCATACAGGCAGGGAAAGGGCATCTTGGTGGCTCTCTTTCGTGCGTGGAACTATTAACAGTCCTTTATTACGGCAATGTGCTGAGATTCGATCCGAAGAAGCCTCATTGGACCGAGAGGGATTATTTTATTCTCAGTAAAGGTCATGCAAACAATTCATTATACGTGATCCTTGCGGATCTGGGATACTTCCAGGTATCAGAATTATCTAACTATTCAAAACCAGGAAGTATTCTCGGGCAGCACTGTGATACAAAAGTATCCGGGATAGAGATTAATACCGGGTCATTGGGGCACGGATTGGGAATAGCATCAGGACTAGCTCTTGGCCTGAAAATGGATAGAAAAGATAACAGGGTATATGTTATGCTAGGAGATGGAGAATGCCAGGAAGGATCAGTATGGGAAGCAGCAATGTTCTCCGCGCATCATCGTCTAGATAATTTAGTGGCTATTATTGATCGCAACTGGTTAAGTGCAGAAGCCTTCACGGAAGAGACATGTCAACTGGAACCGCTGGGAGATAAATGGCGATCATTCGGGTGGGTCGTAAAAGAAATTGATGGACATTCAATAGAACAGATCATAGAAGCATTAGCATATCGTCACATCAGGAATGAAAAGCCGTTAATGATAATAGCACGCACGATTAAGGGAAAAGGCATTTCATGTCTTGAAAATCAACCAAAATCACATCATACATTACCGAAAGGAGATGATGTTATTAAAACCAGGGAGGAATTGGAAAGTTGAAGACACCAAAGAAATATACTACCGTAGACAGCGCCTCTTGGGTTTTGTATAGTGATAGCAGAGATGCTATTTTCGGTGAGCTCTATTCAATTGCTTCAAATGACAGAAATGTGATCATCCTATCAGCAGATACTGGGATGATGATGTTTAAAGATTTCAAGAAAAGTATGCCTGAACAGATCTATAATGTCGGGATAGCGGAACAGAATACAATCAGTGTAGCAGCAGGGTTATCATTGGTAGGAAAAAAAGTATTTGTATTTGCAATAGCCGATTTCATCACTTTGCGCTGTTTTGAACAGATCAAGATAGATATCTGTTCTATGAACCTACCGGTAGTGATAATCGGTATGGGCACTGGGTACATGTACAGCGAGGACGGCCCCACACATCATATGATAGACGATATTTCGTTAATGAGAGCATTGCCGGGAATGACGATATGGAACGTATCTGATTATACCATGGCAGCCGCAGCCACGCATTTAGCATACGAGAACAAAGAACCGAGTTATCTCAGATTCGATAGAGGGTTTACGCCAAAATATACCTACGAAACAAATTTCAACGACGGGCTATATGTTCTGAAGAAAGGAACATCCCGCCCGCAGGTCATAATAATTTCGACCGGGGTAATGGTAGACCAGGCACTTAAAGTCTCAGCGGAATTAGATGAGTTGGGGATATCGAATGGCGTTATAGACCTGTACAGGTTAAAACCGTTGAATGAAGAATTATTCCTTAATTCAATAGCAGACGCCATATGTATAGTCACCATTGAAGAACATACTATTTTTGGCGGAATTGGAAGTATCGTCTGTGAAACAATGGCAAAACACGATATTCTCAAACCCATAAAGATCATTGGCATACCTGACGTGTTAAGGTCAGAGATCGGTGACAGGGAAACAATGCGGTCATTTGATAAAATCGATACGAAGTCTATTGTAGCGAGAATAAAAGAATGGATAACTTAAAACATCTGGGGAAAACAGGAGTAGCCGTACCTGAAATCGGTATAGGAACAATGGGGATAGGTGGATATTTCACCAAAGATACGAACCACGATGCACTCCATATTCAGGTACTTAGAAAAAGCATTGACGCAGGGATGACTTTTATTGATACGGCAGAATTGTATGCGGAAGGACATACCGAAGAATTGATCGGGAAGGCTGTGGAAGGTATCAGAGATAAAGTATATATTGCATCCAAAGTGGCGCCAGAACATTTGAAATACGATGACGTTATCACCTCTGCGGAAGGAAGTCTCAGTAGATTAAGAACAGAATATATTGATCTTTATCAAATCCACTGGCCCAATCCATCAGTCGATTTGCGTGAAACATTGTCGGCAATGAGATATTTGATAGGGGTAGGAAAGGTCAAGCATATCGGGGTATGCAATTTCTCATTAAGAGAATTGATAATTGCAAAACAACTGGCAAACGAACTGGGATTTGATATTGTATCAAACCAGGTAGAGTACAATCTGATTAATAGAACTATCGAGGACGACCTGTTACCCTACTGCCAAAAAAATGAGATTACTGTTATTGCATATTCACCGCTTGATAAAGGAATGATCAAAAAATATAAGGAACTAGAACCGATTGCGAAAAAATATAATAAAACGGTGGCACAACTGATTTTAGCATGGATAATATCTCACAAAAACATCATTGCAATAGTAAAATCAGAACACCATATTATAGATAACGCCTGTGCTGTTTTTGAACTCAAGAAAGAAGATATTAAACATATCAATAACACGTATAAAACAACAGTCTTAGAAATTCCAGCTAATAAAATATTAGCGAGTTCAGAAAGTGTGGATAAATATATACCTAGCATACCTCAATTAGCGCAAAGTATCATTGAGGGAACAATCCTGAAACCAATTCGAGTTAAACATATTGGCAACAGCCTCTATCAATTGGTAGAAGGAAAAGCGCGATACTGGGCATATGTTCATGGACATGGGAAAAAAGCGTTGATACAATCACTTGTAATATAGATGGAGGTAAATAATGGAACTAATTCGACACACACCAAATCTTACCGAAGAAGAACTCAGAACTGTGATGAAAATGAAGCCCACCGTATCTGTAGATTTACTGATCAGAGATACCCAAGGAAGATTTTTATTAGGAAGACGAAATACAGAACCGTATAAGAATTCGTGGCAGGTAGTAGGCGGGATGATCTATTATAATGAAAAAACAGGAGATGCGATACGAAGAATTGCCTTAAAGGAAACAGGTTTAACAGTATTCAATCCTGTATTTTCAGATGTATATGATTTCATAAATGATGTTGATCCCCGCGGGCATGTTGTGTGTCTTGCATACGTAATAACTGATTATAGCGGTGAATTATCAATAAATGAAGATAATACTGAACTGCAGTTTTTTGATATAAACGAGCTACCAACATCGATCGTTTCTGTTCAACTTAATGAAATAAAAGATGCAGGAGGAAAAAATGGAACTTAATATATTAGAAGGTCAGGAACTATATAGAAGTCCGGTAGAAGATCAGATCAGAACGAGTTTCGTACAGCATTTTAGACAATGCCCAATCCCCGAAACTGATATTCTTCAGAATCTCGGATTATTTCTGAGTTCTAAAAACCTGTCAAGGATACTGTTCATGGACCATATCTACAAACATATACTGGATGTGCACGGTGTGGTTATAGAATTCGGTACCCGATGGGGCCAGAACGCATCATTATTTTGTGCACTGCGAGGTATCTATGAGCCATTCAACCGTCACAGAAGAGTTATAGCATTTGATACTTTCAAAGGTTTTCCGCAAATCGGGACAAAAGATAACAGGAATTGCGTGTTGATCAAAGAAGGATCACTTGCATGTTCTGATAAATATGAAGAATATCTTGAAAAAGTATTGGAATACCAGGAACACGATAATCCCATGGGGCATATAAAGAAATTCGAAATACGGGTGGGAGATGCATCAAATCAAATAGATTCGTATCTGACCGAACATCCTGAAACAATAATAGCACTGGCATTCTTCGATATGGATATATATGCACCCACAAAAAAATGTCTGGAAGCTATCAAACCACATCTTGTCAAGGGTAGTGTACTTGCGTTCGATGAATTGAATGATACCGACTGTCCCGGTGAAACTGTGGCGCTGAGAGAAGTATTTGGGATGAACAATATAAGGCTGAAACGATATCAATACACGTCACGAGTATCCTATTTTGTTGTGGAATAGAAATGCCATCATTAAACATTCTGGAATTTGCACACCTGTTCGGAACATCGATCGATGATTTTGATATACAAACTCAGGATTTTATAGAAAAAACAGATTTTAGGTACAGGCATATCGGGCAAAAAGAACGGGATAACACAATTTTAAATGTGCTGGACCAGATCGATACAGACAATAAAGATACCAATAAGAAAGATAAGGATCGGTGGGAAAATGGCTGGGCTGAAAATCTAAAAGACTTTATTGATAGGGGATATGATATATCAGCATTAATACCCCGATATGTGAAACCTAACCAAGTTGTCAGGCTCTATCGTGATTATGTTGATCCATGCGACTCAAACATAGAACTAAACTTTTTTACTGTTCTGAGATACTGGCTTTTTAAGAAATATATGAAGGAGTTTGATGCAATATACGAATTCGGTTGCGGCCCTGGATATAATCTTACGTTCTTGGCAGAGCTATTTCCGGATAAAAAGTTATACGGTTTAGACTGGGCTGAAAGCTCAATAGATATTTTGAATATTTTATATAATGAGTTAGGAATGAATGTTTTCCCTATGAATTTTGATCTTTTCGAGCCTGATTACAGTGTAGAACTTGAACATAACTGCGGAGTGTTCACGATAGGGTCATTAGAACAGGTGGGTAAGCATCATCGGAAATTCATACAGTATCTTATGGATAAAAAACCGCAATTATGTGTCCATATAGAACCCTTGTATGAACTGTATGATGAAACAAATCTCATAGATAACCTGGCAATGCGATTCCATAAAAAACGAAATTATTTAAGTGGTTTCCTTCCTTATCTGCAGGATCTCAAAAAAGAGAATAAAGTAGATATTATTAAAATAAACCGCATGAAATTCGGAAGTCTTTTTCATGATGGGTGGAGTATGGTAGCATGGAAACCGTTATAGAAAAATTCGCGGATAAAAACGTTCTGGTAACCGGAGGGACCGGACTGATCGGAAGGCAGGTAGTTGATATTTTATGTAAAGCCGGAGCAAATGTAAGAATTGTTTCATTAGATAGTATAAAAAGCAATCCTATTGCTGTACATATATTCGGAGATCTTACAGATTTCGAAGTCTGTAAAGAGGTTACTGAAGGTATCGACTTTGTTTTCCATCTGGCCGGCGTGAAAGGATCTGCAGATATTTCAGAAAAAAAAATAGCAAGCCATTTCGTACCAACATTAATGATGAATACCAATATTCTGGAAGCCTGCCGGATCAATGATATTGAGAAAATAGTATATACCAGTTCAATCGGCGCATACGCGAATACCGATATTTTTAAAGAATCTGAGTATCGTCTGGATAGTTTGCCAATGGATTTTGCCGGCTGGTCGAAACGAATGGCTGAGTTACAGATTTATGCATACAGGAAACAATACGGGCTGAATAATTTTGCTATTGTCAGACCGTGTAATGTGTACGGGCCCGGAGATAATTTCGATCCTGATAATGCTATGGTAATACCATCTTTAATGTA
>Ga0180007_10005241_pt1 | contig 13253 bp, 10 predicted proteins | sample MM_PC_MetaG_FD_121122 | JGI IMG/M metagenome (GOLD analysis project Ga0180007, IMG submission 121122) | Groundwater microbial communities from the Aspo Hard Rock Laboratory (HRL) deep subsurface site, Sweden - MM_PC_MetaG | ecosystem: Environmental > Aquatic > Deep subsurface > Groundwater... | reverse complement strand
GGCACGACGACGGCACCCTCGTCAACGCGCTGCTGGGCCTGGGGCTGTTCGCCGGGGAGGCAGGGGACCTGCGGCCGGGCATCGTGCACCGCATCGACAAGGACACCTCGGGGCTGCTGGTGGTCGCGCGCACTCCCGAGGCCAAGGAGCGCATGCAGGACCTGTTCGCGAGGCACGACCTGACCCGCCAGTACCTGGCGATCGTGCATGGGAGCATGCCCCGCGCCGAGGGGACCTATGACACGCTCCACGGGCGGCATCCGACCGCACGCCTGCGGTTCTCCACGCGCGTGGAGGCGGGGAAGCGGGCCGTGACGAACTGGCAGGTGGAGCGGCGCTTCGGTGATCACGCCACGCTGGTGCGCGCGACGCTGCACACGGGCCGGACACACCAGGTTCGTGTGCATTTTTATGACGACGGCCATCCCTTGCTGGGCGATCAACTCTACAAAAGAGCCTGCCATGACCAGGCAGTGCTGGAAATCGCTCGGGACCTGGGGCGTCAGGCGCTGCACGCCGCCGTGCTGGGATTGCGGCATCCGTTCACGGGGGTCGACCTGATGTTCTCCTCCGAGCCGCCGGCGGATTTCCAGGCGGCGGTGTCGCGGCTGGCCGCACTCAATACTTGATCAGAACCCTTGCTCAAATGCCCGTCCTGTGATTGACTCTGTCGCCCATGAATTCCATCTCGACCTACACACGCCACATTCTCGGACACGAAACGGTCATCGACGGCTTTGCACAGGCCGCCGCGCAGGACCGTTTTCCGCACGCGTGCCTGTTTGCCGGTCCCGACGGCGTGGGAAAGCGTACTTTGGCCGTGGCTCTGGCGTCGTACCTGCTGCAGGACACAGCGCACAGTTTCGACCGGGTGCGGGACGGGATTCATCCGGACTATTTGTTTGTTGACACCGCCTGGGGCGTGGACAACGCCACTGCGACCATCAAGATCGAGGCGATCCGCCAGCTCGAGGAGCGCATCGTGGTGGGGTCGTTCGAGAGCGCGCGCCTGGCCGTCGTCATCGATCCGGCCGACGCGATGACCGATTCGGCGGCCAACGCGCTGCTCAAGACCCTCGAGGAGCCGCCCGCAGGGGTGTACTTCTTTCTCATCACCTCGTCGCCGTACAAGCTGCCGGCCACCATCCGGTCGCGCTGCCAGATCTTCCACTTCGCGCCGCTCCCGGAGGAGCAACTGTTTGAACTGGTGCGGCTCAAGATGCCTGATCTGGAGCCGGATCCGGACCTGGCGTCCCTGTGCGACGGCAGCGTCGGTCGCGCGCTGTCATTCTACGCATCGGAGTCGGTCTCCCGGTACCCGGCGCTGGCCTCCGAGATCCTGGGGCTGGCCTTCTCGGGCTCCCTGCCGGATCTGTTCGGTGCGGCCGAGACCCTGGCCCAGCTGGAGCGCGACCAGGTCGATGCGTTTTTACTTGTATTTTCAATGAAAATCCGGGATCGATTCCTGGGTCGCGGGGCAGCCGAGCCGCCCCGTCCGGCGGATCCGGTGGCCTGGCAGCAGGCCGTGGAGCTGGCCCGCGCCGATGTCGTGGCCAACGTCAACCGCCGTGTCGTGCTGGAAAACCTGCTCTGGAAACTGAGACGAACATGACCAGAAGACCACACAAGAGACATTCCGGTCCGGGGAATCCGGACTCCCGTCCCCGTCAACCGCAGCCCGCCGGACAGGGATCGCCCGCCCCCGGAGTTCCCTCGGGTCCCGCATCCGACGCGGGCTCGGCAGCCCGCTCACGGCGCCGCCAGGGTGGCGAGAACCCCTCGGCACGCCGGGACCGTCCCGCCGTGGAGCTGGTGCAGTACGGCCACGACGAGGGCCCCGAGACCTTCACCGCGGAGAACTACACGGGATATGACGTGCCCGCAGGCTGGACCGAGCCCGATCCCTTCGGGGACGACCTGTTCACGGACCTGGCGCCCGGCTTCAAGCCCGACGCGGCCGCCAGCTACCTGTACGCAGTGCATGTTCGCTGGGGCGTTCCCCCGAAGATCAGCGAATTCCACTCCGAGACCGGGCCGCTGCAGCCTGGTGACGAGGTGCTCTGCGAGACCGAGAAGGGTCAGTTCTTCGGCGAGGTTACCAGCGGCACGCGCCTGATCACCCGCGGTCGCAACGAGCACCCGCGTCGTGTGCTCCAGCTCGCCGCGCCCGAGGACAGGGGCCAGTTCGAGGCCCATCGCAAGATCGCGCAGGAGGCGTTCTCCTTCGCCGCCACCCGGATCCGCCAGTTGAACCTGGACATGAAACTGTTCTATGTCTTCGTGCTCTCCGGCGGCGACAAGATGATGTTCTATTTCACGTCCGAGACGCGCGTGGACTTCCGCCGCCTCGTGCGCGACCTGGCCGCCCGCTTCTCCATGCGCATCGAGATGCGCCAGATGGGGCCTCGCGACGACTCCCGCATCACCGGCGGCCTGGGCATCTGCGGCAAGGAGTTGTGCTGCGCCTCCCACCTGTCCAAGTTCCTGCCCGTGTCGATCCGGATGGCCAAGGATCAGAACCTCGTGCTCAATCCGCAGAGCGTCTCCGGGCAGTGCAACCGCCTGAAGTGCTGCCTCGCCTATGAGCAGGAGTTCTACCAGGAGCTGCGGCAGGGCATGCCCAAGCTGGGCAAGAAGATCGACACGCCGCATGGCATCGGCCGAGTGCTCGACATCAACCTGCTCACCGGGCAGATCCGCATCCTGCTCGACGACGGTCCGATGGAGATGTTCACCCGCGAGCAGATCCTGGCCATGCGCCAGGAGCAGGCCGCCGCCGAGCCCTCTCCCGAGCCCGAGGCCGAACCCGAACCGGAGCCCGAACCCTCATGAGCCTTTTCTTTCGTCCTCCCCCGCGCACAGAGCAGGGGATTGTCCGCGATCTGTCCGACCCGGCGCCACGGGTGAGGGCTGCCGCCGCCCGCGAGCTGGGGCGTGTGGAGCCTGATTTTCCCGACCTGGCGAAGCTGCTCGAGAAGGCCATGTCCGATCTCGACGTCTCGGTGCGGACCTTCGCGATCTATTCCGTGCTCGAGCAGAAACTCGAGCTGACGCTGCGCGAGTCGATCCACAGCGCCCTCGAGGACTCCAGTTCCGTGGTGCGCGAGGCTGCCGTCATCGGCCTGGTTGCGCTGCCGGACCCGGACGCGGCCGATCGGCTTCGGACGCTGGTGGCCGATCCCGACGCCGCGGTGCGCTATCAGGCCGTGCTCTCGGCCGCCGAGAAGGGGCTCGACGATCTGGTGCCGACCTTCGAGGCCATGCTCGCGTCCGACGGTGACCCGCGGGTGCGGGCCAACCTGGCCTCGGCCCTGGGGGAACTGTCGCCTGTGCCCGTCGAGACCCTGCGGCGCGCGGTGGCCGGGGACAAAGACGAGGAGGTGCGGTTCGAGGCGGCGATGGCGCTGTCCAGGGTCGCTGCCGAAGGCGCCTCGGCCCTGCTGGTACCTTTCCTGTCACGCAACGACATGTTTACCGACTGCCTCACCCAGCTCTGCGCCCTCTCGGATGCCTCCATCAGGCCCCAGGTTGAGTCGCTCTACGGCAGGGTGTTCCAGTCCACCCTGCACCGCCTTCAATTGGGAGCCCTGCTGGCGCGTCTGGGGGACGATCGGGCCCGCGGTCTGCTCCTCTCCAAGACCCGATCCTTCTCCTTCGAGACCCGCATCTGGGCGATCCACTGTCTGGGCCTGTCAGGTTCCGACTGGGCCCGGGAGACGCTGACCGGGATTCGCGATCACAAGCCCGATTCCCAGGAGGCCGAGACCGCCAGGGACGCGCTGGCGTTCCTCGACTCGACCTCTCCGGTGGCCCCGAAAAAACCCGATCCCACGACGGGCCCCGTCGATCCCGCGACGTTCCAGGAGCCGACGACCCGATGAAGCTGCACGACACGCACGCTCACCTGCTGTTTCCGGCCCTCGCCGACCGGCTGGAGCAGGTGCTGGACAATGCCCGCCGTGCAGGCGTCCTGCGCATCACCGTGCCCGCGCTGGGGCCCGACCCCGCCGAGCTGGCGCGCACCCTGGACTTCGCCGCCCGCACGCCGGGCATCACCGTGATCGCCGGCGTTCACCCGCATCATGCCTCGACCTCCACGCAGGTGTTCCTTGACGCGGTGTCGGCTTCGGCGGATCGGCTGGTCGCCTGGGGCGAGATCGGCCTGGACTTCCATTACGATTTCAGTCCCCGCGACGTGCAGGCTGCCGTCTTTGCCGAGCAACTCGATCGCGCGCGGACCGCCGGGCTGCCCGTGGCGCTGCATGTGCGCGAGGCCCACGATGAGACGCTGGCCCTGCTGCGGGAACATCCCGCGTCGCAGGGCTCGATCGTGCACTGCTTCACCGGGGACGCGAAGACGGCGGAGAAATATCTCGACCTCGGCTTTTTCATCAGTTTCTCCGGGATCGTGACGTTCCCGAAGGCCCTCGAGGTGCAGGAGGCCGCCCGGATGGTTCCGGCGGACCGGCTCCTCGTGGAGACCGACGCACCCTATCTGGCGCCGCGCACCCATCGGGGCCGCACCTGTGAGCCCGCCTACGTGCTCGATACCCTGCTGGCGCTGGCCGAACTGCGTGGGGACGAGCCCGGGGCGCTGGCCGCGGCCGCCTGGGACAATGGCCATCGGGCGCTGGCGGCCCGGGGCGGCGGTCTGGAACTGACTTGACGGAAGGATGGTGAACCCATGCTCTGGTTGTCTGCGGTCGAATTGATCGGCGGCTTTTTGCTGCTGGCTGTGGCGGCAAACTGGCTCATCGCCGGCGCCTCCTCGATGGCGCTGCAGTTGGGCATCTCCGCATCGGTCGTCGGGCTCACCGTCATCGCCTACGGCACCTCGCTGCCGGAGATGACCGTCAGCGCGGTATCGGCGGTGTCTGGAAATCCGCAGATCGCCCTGGGTAACGTCATCGGCTCCAACATCGCCAACATCGCGCTGATCATCGGCCTGACGGCGCTGTTCCGCCCCATGCCCGTCGACAAATCCTTCCTGCGGCGTGACTTTCCCGTGCTGGCCCTGGTCACGGGCGGGGTCATCGTCTTCCTGGCCGACGGCACGATCAGCCGCTTCGAGGGCATGGTGCTGTTCCTGGCCGGACTCGCCTACACGGTGTTCCTGGTCATCTCGACGCGAGGGAAAAGGGACGAGGCCGCTCCCGAGGACGAGCCTGCCACCGGGATGTCCAGGCCCCGGCAGGTCCTGCTGATCGTCCTGGGCCTCGCGGGGCTGCTCGCAGGGGGCCGGCTGGGCGTCATGGGGGCCATCGGCTTCGCCGAGGTCTTCGGCCTCTCCGAGCGGGTCATCGGCCTGACCATCGTCGCGATCGGCACCTCGCTGCCGGAGCTGGCCGCGAGCCTGGCCGCCTCGTTCCGGAACCAGTCCGCCATGGCGCTGGGGAACATCCTGGGGTCCAACATCTTCAACATCATCTTCGTGCTGGGCGTCAGCGCCATGATTCATGCCATCACCGTGCCCGGCGGCCTGCCCCTGCAGGTCGACCTCAACGTGATGGTGGCGTTCACCCTGGCGTTCGGACTGTTCATGCTCACGCGCCGCCGGGTCTCCCGCCTCGAGGGCGCCCTCCTGGTGGCGGGCTATGCTGGGTACACCGCATACTTGGTGGTGATCTAGGAGACCGGCGTCTGAACGCCGTTTTCCGTGGCCTGTAGAGGCTTTTTCTGCTACAAAGCCGCTTCTGGGTGGAGTAAGGCGATGCTTCCCGACAATTACGAGATCAATGCGCTCCTGACGAACCTGAAAGACCGCATCGAAAAGATGCAGCGCATGCTGCGCGTGCCGGAGAGCCGCGAGCGCGCCGCCGAGCTCGAGCAGCTCACCCTCGAAGGGGATTTCTGGAACCAGAAGGAGCGTGCCCAGAGCCTGCTCAAGGAGATCGCCGACTGCAAGAACCGCATCGGCGACTACGAGGAGATGGCGCGCGCCTTCGAAGACGCCTCGACCCTGATCGAGATGGCCAAGGAGGAGAAGGACGACGCCGTGCTGCTCGAGGGCTGGGAAGGCCTTCAGCAGGTCGACGCCAAGATCGGGCAGATCGAGCTGCGCCAGATGCTCTCGGGCGAGCTGGACACGCAGAACGCGCTGGTGAACATCAACGCCGGCGCCGGCGGCGTCGACGCGATGGACTGGGCGGAGATGCTGCAGCGCATGTTCCTGCGGTATGCCCAGCGAATGTCCTACAAGGCCACCCTGCTCGACGTGAACCAGGGCGCCGAGGCCGGCATCATGAACTGCACGATCATCATCGAGGGGGCCTACGCCTATGGCTACCTCAAGGCCGAGTCCGGCGTCCACCGGCTGGTGCGCATGTCCCCGTTCGATGCGGCGGCCCGCCGCCACACCGCGTTCGCCAGCGTGCTGGTGACCCCGGATCTGGATGACACCATCGAGATCGAGATCCGCGACGAGGATCTGCGGGTCGACGTCTACCGCTCCTCGGGGGCCGGCGGCCAGCACGTGAACAAGACCGAGAGCGCCGTCCGCCTGACCCACCTTCCCACGGGCTGTGTGGCAGCCTGCCAGAACGAGCGCAGCCAGTTCCAGAACAAGGCCACCGCCATGCGCATGCTCCGCTCGCAGCTGTACGCGCTCAAGCAGAAGGAGCAGGAGGCGCGCATGGACGGCATCATCGGGACCAAGCAGAAGATCGACTTCGGCTCCCAGATCCGCTCCTACGTGCTGGCGCCATACCGGCTGGTCACCGACCATCGCACGGAACTGAAGATCGGCAACGTCGACAGCGTGCTCGACGGGGACCTGCAGCCCTTCATCACCGCGCTGCTCGTGCAGCAGCAGGAAGAGAAGGGCGTATGAACGCCAACTCTGCGGGTGCCTTCGAGAGCACCATCGCCTTCCGGTATCTGCGGGCCGACCGCTCGCACTGGTTCGTGGTGCTGATGTCGGTCGCCCTGCTGGCGCTGGGCGCGGCCCTCTTCTACTGCGCGGGATCCTTCGGCTCTCGCCCCGATTTTCTGAAGATCCTGCCCCACGGGACCTGCTACTACGGTGGCCTGATCTCGGTGGCGCTGGGCGTGGGCGTCCTGCTGTTCGCGCTGATCCTGGCCGTCTTCAACGTGTACTCGACGATCTCCATCTTCGGCGTGTTCCTCGGGACGGCCACGATGGTCGTGGTGCTCTCGGTGCTCGGCGGGCTCGAGGGCGAGCAGACGCGCCAGATCGTGAGCTTCTCCCCCCACGTGGTGATCACGCGGCCCAACGACGAGCGGATCACCCAGGCCACGCCGGTGGCCGAGAAGATCAACAGCGCCCTGAAGGGGCTGCGCGTGGAGGCCGTCATCGCGCCGTACATCGAGGAGGAGGTCCTGCTCAAGGCCGTCGCCTATGAGGCCTCCCAGGGCGTGCTGCTGCGCGGCCTCGACCCGAATCACCCCACGTTTGACCTCGAGCGCCACATGAAGCAGGGGACCCTGCGCAACCTGGTCTCCGAGGCCGCAGTGAAGTGGCTCGACGCGCAGGTCGTCTATGGAACCTACACGATCACCGGCGATGGCTACTCGTTCGTGCCGCCGTGGCCGTCGGACCTGCCGGGCATCATCATCAGCACCGAGCAGGCGCGCACGCTGGGCCTGTCACTGGGACACACCGTCGACGTGATCAGCCCGCGGGGCACCATGACCCCGACGGGCCCCGTGCCCAAGTTGATCCGCTTCCGCGTGGCCGGCCTCTATGGTACGAAATATTTCAAGTATGATCTCCGCTACGCCTTCACCACCCTCGAGCACGCCCGCAAGTTCTCGGCGCGCAACGACCAGCTCACGGGCTGGGAGCTTCGCCTGCAGCACCTCGACGAGATCGACCGCACCGCCGACGGGCTCTCCGACGTGCTGGGGAAGGACTTCGTCGTGGGCACCTGGAAGACCCAGAACCGGGCGCTGTTCTCGGCGATGAAGCTCGAGAAGGTCGTGATGTTCATCATCCTGGTGGTCATCATCCTGGTGGCTGCGTTCTCGATCACGGCCAACCTGATCATGGTGGTCATCGACAAGCAGTCCGAGATCTCCATCCTGAAGGCCCTTGGGGCCACGAACCGCTCCATCCGCTCGATCTTCATGCTGCAGGGCGTGTTCATCGGGGTGCTTGGACTTGTGCTGGGCATGCTCGCGGGACTGGGCGTTTGTGCGTACATGGCCAATGTGGGCATCCGCATGTCCGAAAATATATTCATGTTTGCCCGCATTCCCGTGTCGGTGAGCGTGTTCGACGTGGTCTCGATTTCCCTGTCCTCCCTGATGCTCTCGTTGCTGGCGACCCTGTATCCGGCCCACAAGGCGGCCGTGATCTCGCCCATCGAGGGCCTGACCGCCGAGGACTGACCGTGGCCGGAGCGGCGGGGATTTTCCTTGCGTGCTTCCCGCCGATGAATAAAGTGAATCCGTTCCAGGTTTGCCTGTGACGGGTTCGTCCCGCGGAGTTCTGATGATGATGGATCGACAGAAGCGATTGTTTGTTTACATGATCCCGTTCGTGGTGCTCGGTTTTGCCTTCGCCATTTACCTCACCGTGCTCCATATCAAGGTGTTCAACCAGGCGGACTTCCAGGCCGATTCCTCGGTGTGCTCCATCGGAGAGAAGGCCAACTGCGAGACCGTCGCCGAGAATCCGTACTCCGTGTTCCTGTTCATGCCGGTGTCGGTGTGGGGGATCCTGGGCTACCTGTTCATCGGCGCGGGGGTGATCGCCGGTCTGTTGGCCCGCTCCCGGCGCCTGCCGCTGGTGTATCTGCTGGCCTTCGTCGGGTTTGCCTGCTGCACGGCGCTGCTGCTGGGGTACATCTCCATCACCAAGATCTCGTCGATCTGCATCTTCTGCTTCGGCCTGTACTTCCTGAACTTCAGCCTGCTGGGGCTGGTCGTCTACGGTCTGTGGCGCGACAGGATCAACCCGTTCAAGGGCGCGCTCGAGTTGTTCATGTGGTTCATCAAACACCCGCTGCACCTGGGGGGCCTGGGCGCCACCGGCATCGGGCTGCTCCTGGCCGGCTTCCTGTGGTACCCGCGCTACTGGGTCCCCGCGACCGCGCCCGCGACGGATCTCTCCATGGCCACCGGCATGACCGAGGACGGCCACCCGTGGATCGGCTCCGAGAGCCCGCTGGTGGTCATCGCCGAGTACAGCGACTTCGAGTGTCCGGCCTGCGCACGTTATCACGGGCAGGTCCGCGAGCTGGTGGCCCGCAACGCCGACACGGTCCGCCTGGTACATTACAACTATCCGTTGGACAAGGCCTGCAACCCCATGCTCACCGAGCCCTACCACCTGGCAGCCTGCGAGCGCGCCAAGCTGGGGCTGTGCGCGGCCCGGCAGGGCAAGTTCTGGCAGGCCAACGATCTGATGTACGCCAACCGCAATACCCGGTTCTCCGCCTACCGGCTGTCGCTCTCGCTGGAGCTTGACGAGGCGGCGATGAAGGCCTGCATGGCCGACCCGAAGATCGCCGAGCACGTGAAGGCCGATGTCGCCCGCGGCAACGAACTGAAGCTCGACGAGACGCCTGCCTTCTTCGTCGACGGCGTCCGCATGCAGGGGCTGGGGCAGATCGAGAAGCTCATCACCGAGCGCACCCGGCTCGAGTCCGGCGTCGACGGGCAGGGCCGTCCCTGGATCGGCGCGGCCAAACCCGACGTGACCGTTCACGAGTACAGCGACTACCAGTGCCCGTTCTGCAGCCGTGAGCACCGCAAGGTGCGCCGCATCGTGGCCCAGAACCCGACCCGCGTGCGGCTGGTGCACCATCACTTCCCGCTGGACCAGGCCTGCAACCGCCTGGTGACCAAGCCCTTCCACGCCCGTGCCTGCGTCCTCGCGAAGATGGCGACCTGCGCTTCAAAGCAGAACGCGTTCTGGGGCGCCAACGACCTTCTGTTCCAGAAAGCCAACCACGGCATGACCGAGAAGGACCTGGCCGCCAGGCTCAAGCTCGACGAAGCCGGGCTCACCGCCTGCGTCAAGGACGCCGTCACCGCCGAGAACCTGCGCAACGAGATCGAGGAAGGGCTCCTGCTCAAGCTCGACTCCACGCCGGTCTTCATGATCGACGGCAAGGAAGTCCCCATCCAGCGGCTGAAGCAGGAGATCGAGAAGCGCCTGGCCGCCCCCGCCACGGCCGCCGTGCCGGCGCCTGCACCTGCTCCCGCTCCTGCGCCGGCTCCCGTGCCATAGCGAAAAATTAAGAATTTACGTTCCGGCTCTTTCCTCTCGTTTCCCAGGGTAGGGCGCACGTGGGACCGTGCGCCCTACCCTGGGCTACAGTCCGTATAAGGATGGTCCGGCGCCGGGCTGGGGGGATGGGTCCGTCGCATGGAACGGGCAGGGGGTGAGAACGCGGGCAGGCGCATGGAACGGGCGGCCGGCGTGAGCTGACGAAGACGCTGGAGGGACGTTCCGGCAACGTTGTTGCCTCAAATGGCGGGCAGGTGCCCGGTTTGGGATGATCCGGCGCGTGCGTTGACGCGCCTCAGTGCTGGGGCCACGGGCAGGGGGTGTGAGCGAGGGCGGGCGCAGGGAATCTCTTCCGTCTTTTCTGCGGTAAAACTCTTATGTCTTTTTCCTTTTCCGTTTACTTCGGAGTTCAGATGCCGCCAATCGTGACAGAAGCACTTCGACGGCCGTGAGCGGGGTCCGTCAACATGGCGGACAGCCCTCAGACCGTCGCGACGGGGGAGCGTCACAATGTTACTGAGCGCTCCGACGGATCCGACACCGGTCCGCCACAATGACGGCATGCACCTGGGACGGTCCGACACCGGTCCGCCACAATGACGGCATGCACCTGGGACGGTCCGACACCGGTCCGCCACAATGACGGCATGCACCTGGGACGGTCCGAGACCGGTCCGCCACATTGCTGCCAGGTGCTTCGACGGGTTGGATAGGGCTCCGTCACCGTGGCGGCGAGCGTGAAAGAGGACGGACGCAAGGAACGGGCAGGGGACGTGAACATCTGGCAACGATCTTTGGGTTGGAGATGAATGGACCGGAGGTCCTGTTCGTACAGGAAGTTCGGAGGGCCCTCGTGATGTTCGCCCGCATTTTTCCAATACTGTTTATGGGGTACGCCTCCTGTGCGCTGGGGTTGGGCGCCGGTGTCGGCGTGACCGTCGACACGCGCGGCACGTGGACGGTGCTGCTGTCGCTCCAGGCGAACAACCTGGGCGTGCGCGTGGAGCCCCAAAAGACCCCGCGCACTGAGCAGGCCGCTTATCTCAACCCCATGGAGATCAGCGGCGGCCTGCGCCTCAACGGCGAGCACGGTCGCGCGGCCGTGCTGCGCATGGACCTGCCGGGCGTGGCGTTCTCCCAGGACGAGCTCGACGGTGGCTGGGGGTACAACGCCGCGCTGTTCATGCGCAACGAGATCACCTGGCCGCTGGACGGATCGAAGTCTTCGGTGGCGATGGGGGCCGTGGTGAAGGGCGCGTATATGAATCATCTGTCACTGGAGCAGCTCAAACGCCTGGAGAGCCGGCCCGAATGGCCCGATGGCTGGGCGATTCACAGCATTGGCCCGGGGGCCTCGGCGGCGTTGATGCATGACGACGACGGGTGGTACGGCCAGTTCACGCTGTCGATGCTGTACGAATATCTCAATTATTTTTATATCGGACTTTAAGCGTAAAGCACATCTGCAACTATTTCTTGAACCTGTACAACTGGCAGCAGGGGTCATTGTTGGGGCAGGTGCAGGCGCCGCCGGTCCGGCAGCAGGGGCGGGCGGCGTTGGCGCAGTCGTAGGACAGGCAGCGGAAGATCATGCGGCTCTGCGGATAGTCGATGGTGAATTCGAAGAAACTGAGGAAGCTGTGGCCCAGGATCAGGTCGATCTGGGGCACGTCCGGGAGCGTCTCGGCCCAGAGGCCCTGCCAGTAGGACGTGGTCGACCGGATCGCGGCGACCGAGAAATAGTTGGGTCCGCCTTCCTTCTGCAGATCCACCTCGGCCACGGCCGCGCCGGAGAGCTCGGTGTCGCGGAAAAAGGGGTTGGTCAGGGTGGGATTGCGGCGTGCGTACTCCTGGCCGCGGCGGCGGGCCAGCTCTGCGCAGGCGCCGATGCTCGACGAGACGCCTCCGAGGATGGCCATGCGGGGGAGATTCACGATGCGCTGGGTCTGCTGCACGCCTTCGGGCAGCGGCACGGAGACGTCCTCGACGGCCGGCGTCAGGCCGTTGGTTTCCATCTGATAGGTGATCCGCTCGAACGCGCTCTCGGTCGTGAGCATCTGGGGGGAGCCGGTGGCCACCAGCGCGAACATGTCGATGCCGGTCACGGGGTAGCGACCGTTGACGGCGGCCGGCGCCATGGTCGGATCGTCGGGCCGCAGCGGGAACGGATCCGGGTTCATGCACACCTGCACGGTCACGCGGGTGGCGGGCAGGTCGTATACCTTGTTGTCCACGATGAATTCGCCGCCGCCGGACAACTGGTAGGCGATGACGGCGTGGCCGTCTTCGGCAAGGTCATTGCCCGTGGCGGGCTGCTCCTTGAGCAGCAGGATGTTGGGCCAGCGGGTGGACGTGTCGTCCCAGAAATACGAGCACTGGCGGTCGGGGCGGTAATAGAACCGCGCCGCGAACTTGCGCAGGATGTCACCGCCGAGGATGCCCTGGAGCGGCAGCCCGGGCACGAGCTTGGTCGCGTCGGGGACGGCCCACACGGGCAGATTCGCGAACGCCACGCGTGCGGCGACGGGCTCGGTCGGATCGACCGACAGGGAGTCCACGATGGCCAGGCTGGTCTCTTGCAGCACCATCTTGCCGGTGGGGACCGTGTCGTTCTCGATGATGGAAACGGGCACCTCGGTGGCGATCAGGAACGACTTCACCGAGTCGGAGCCGGCCACCGGCGCGCTGGGATGGGCCTCGTAGTCGAGCACGACGCCCACCGTGGGCGGGATCGGCCCTGCCGGATTCAGATTTTCCTGCACGGTGATGGGAATGCAGTACTCCAGGAACAGGGGCCCCGGCGACGGGTCGCACGCGACCAGAAGACAGGTCGCTGCGGAAAACAGCAGCACCAGGAAGAGATGAAAACCGGTTCGACGCATGACCGGCAGTTTTTCATGAATCCGCAAGAGAATCAAGACTTGACTGGTCTGACTGCAGGGCAGTCGAGTTCTAACTCAATTTATAGCTGAAGGGTCCACTCCCCCCGAAATCGAAATCGAAATCGAAATCGGTCCAGAAATCCGAAGGCTTCTTCGTCACGAAAGAATGGACGCTT
>Ga0180007_10005240_pt1 | contig 13257 bp, 11 predicted proteins | sample MM_PC_MetaG_FD_121122 | JGI IMG/M metagenome (GOLD analysis project Ga0180007, IMG submission 121122) | Groundwater microbial communities from the Aspo Hard Rock Laboratory (HRL) deep subsurface site, Sweden - MM_PC_MetaG | ecosystem: Environmental > Aquatic > Deep subsurface > Groundwater... | reverse complement strand
TTCTTTTAGATATTTTTTAGCGCAATCAATATATTTTACGCGATGGTAATCTTCAAAAATATGCAAAAACCAACCTCTTTTGTTAAGTTCTTTAAATGTTTCCGGCAATCTTTTAATGGCTCTGCCGGCGTCTTTTGCGCTCTCTATTGGATGCCGCACTAATTTTTTAAATCCGCCCCAAATTTTTCCTCCTATGCCTCTGGATTTATGCAATTGCTGTGATAATTGAGACCCGCCTATGTCTTTAGCTCTTTCTTCTAATTTCTCGTCTAACTTGACTGCGGTTATTTCTTTGGCTTTTTTAATCAGCTCTTCCTCTGCCATTTGCGCTGATGATTGCTGCGTTGGCGCAGAAGCAGGCGTCGTTTTTGGCGCAAACGGAGATAATTCGCCGTTTATTTCCGGCTGTGCTATTTCTTCTTCAGTTGGCACAACTTCGGTTTGCGTAACTGGAATAACTTCTTCGTTGATTTCTGCCGGTACAGCAGACGCCGCAATCGTTCCTTGTTTCTTTAATTGCTCTCGCAAAGCATGAATTTCTTGATCAATATCATCAGTAGATCTGCCGTCAGCCGCTCTTTGCTTTCTTTCTTCTACTTTGCCTGCAAATTCCTCTATTAAATCTCGAAGCACTTGCCAATCTGTTTGGCGAGATGTTTTTTCTTTTGCCGCCTTTGATTCTCTGCCAGGCATCTTAACTTTTGTCTCTTCAAGTATTGCGATTTTTTTTTCATCTGGCATTTCTGCTTTCTCTTCTTTTGGCAATTCTGCTTTTGTTTCTCCGGCAGGCAATTTAATTTTAGCATTTGCATCATTAACAATGTCCATAGCAAAAACTGAAGATTGATCCGGCTTTTTATCCATAAAATAAAAAATTATTTAGAGCTTAGCCCTAAATAAGAATTTCTAAAATCTAACATTGCCTTGCCAAAAACTATTTTTAAATTAGGAATTTTATCCTGTAAAAAAGCATTAATTTTATCTGGTTCATCTTTGCGCGCTAACATTTGATTAAATTCTTCTAAATATTCCGCAGGCAAATCCATTAACGCCGCGGAAATTAATTTACTGTCTAACCGCGCGTATAAATCCAAGAGCATTTGTTCTTTTACCTCTGGAGTTAAATTGGTAAGCTCCGCGTCTTCTAACAAATCCTCTAAAAAATTTTGAATCTCAATGGGGATTGTGGGCATAAATAAAAAGTGAAAAGTTTCAGCCAAAGGCTGATCCGCCTATGGCGGAAAAACCTAAAACTCAAAACTTTTGAATATTAAAATTGACAATTAAATAAATATTTATTTTGCATCTTAATTATTCCTCCTGTTTCAACAGCGCGCCAATTGCTTTTAAGTAGTCTTCAAAAACCGCAAGCTCGTTATGTAAAATCTCATAATTCTTATCAACATCAATGCGCCAATATTCATGCACTAACTCATTGCGATATTTTACTAAAAACTGAATTTTATCTGCCAGATTATTGGAAATGATGCCATGTTTAGACAAGGTGTTAAATATTTCTTTATACGCCTGCGGCTTTTTTAAAACTAAACCAGTGATTACTTCCTCGCCAATATCAATACAGCACTGCACAGCCAATTGAATTCCGCGATCAAGAGCCCATTGCAACTCCTCCTTACTTTTAAAGTCATCTATGGAATATTTTTGAAAAGTAAGCAGCCGAGCAATCACTTCCCGCAATTTTTCTATATAATTATAAATACTCTGTTTATTGGGCATAATGTTTATACGGCTCTATGGGCTTATCTAAAGAAGCTAAAGTCGCCTTGTTAAATCTTTCCTGGCGCGGAGCCCAATCGCACCAGCGATGAATAGCGCCTGCCTCATAATGCGCGCGCATGGCATTATCTTTAATATAGATCAATTCGCCGTCATATACAATTTCGCGCTCAAGAGCAATGCTCTTTTCCCATAAATCATTTAAAATCTGGATTTGAATTTGCCGCTCTCCGACTAGCTCTAATGTTTTAAAAACAGCATCCTCAATATCAAAACAAATTGTCCGGTAATCGTCTTTGGAAACTGAATCATCAAAAAATAGCGCTAAATCTATATCGCTTAAAGGCCCTTGATCATCCCTGGCGCAAGATCCAAAAAGATAAGCAAACACTACCGGAAAATCCGGCAATATTTGCTTTGCGGCTGTTATGATGAATTTTTTGTCAGGTGGAAGCATTGTTTGGCGAATAAGACTAAAATGACAATACAAATAATTTACTGCTTTTCCACCTCGTCTATAAACTGCAGGGTTGCTTTGTTAGTGTCTTCAACAATATGAGCAATTTCTTCATCAATCTTATTTTGGCCTTGCTCGTCATGCTTATCCATCTCTTCTTCTTCCTCATTTAATTGAGATAATAATTGATTAGACGAGGTAATAGCATCATCAGCCTTACGAAGTACAGCATCAGCTTTGTCTAAAATATTTTGCGATGAATTTTGAGTCATAGTTTTTTACAGATTAAATCTATTAAATTTAATCCTTTGGTTAATTTATTATTCTTGCTAACTTAGGCATAATAACTCTCAATGAAATCTTCTGCCAAATTTTTTATATCCGGTAATTCCGCTTTATCTTTTACTTGATCTGTAAAGTAATCCTGCAATAATCTAAGAGCTTCATCCTTTTCTACAGCATCTTTCAAGGTTGGGGCAGAAAAAACCGTACCTCCTGATTCATTAAGAAAACGTCTAAATGATTCTGATTGTATAGCTAAACTCTCTTCTTTTTTATCTTTTGTCCATTGATTCCATTTAGTCATTATACCCTCTAACTCACGCGTATTATCTATCTTAACTTCCGGCACTTTCGGCGATGAAGCGCGCGCTTCTTTGTTTTGAAAAAAATGTGGCACTGTTAATTCTTCATCCTCTGTTTCTTTTGTTTCAATCTGTTCTTGCTCTTCATCTTCTACAGTTGATTCCTGCTCATTTTGTTCAGTCTCTTCCTTATCCGCTTCTTGTCCTTCGATCATTTCTTCTGCATCACCCTCCTCTGCTGTTTCCTCTGTGTCCTCTTCGTCCTCTTCTTCTGCCTCTGTCTCCTGAAGTGTTGCTTCCTTAAAGCCAGCCGGATAAATTTCTTTCTGTTTACTGCCTAAAGTTGTATTCTTGCCTCTTAATATGTTAACTTTATCTTGAAGCCGACTGTTCTGATCTTGTAATTGTATATTCTGATTCTTAAGCTTCTCTGCTCTATCACTAATATTTGCCAATTGCTTTTCAAGAACTGGCTTGACTATGTTTGTAACCTCGCCGCTTTGTAAATGCTGTGTTATTTCTCTCTTCACTTCTTCCAACTCATTTATTGTCTCTCGATTCTTATCAAATTGTTCCTGTCTTTTTGTTACATCTTCCTTTTTTTTATCAATCACTCTTTGATTTCTATCTATTTTCCGCTGTAATTTTGCAGAAATCCTTTTGCAAGAATGCTCAATTTTAGCTTCAAATTTTAATTGCGATGTTTTAATTTTCTCAATTTTTTTCCGCAATTTTTCGCTTTTACTCTCTGCATCAATAATTTTCTGCTCTAAATTATCAATTCCTTTTTGAATTTCTGTCTGCGACTTAGCTGTTAAAGCGTCTCCGAGCTTTTCTTTTAATTTTGTAAGCTCATTGGTTGTTTTGTCGCGCTCTTTTTTAAATGTTTTTTCTTGCTCTAATTCATCATTCAATTCATTTGTATTAATCTCTATTTTTCTTGTTACCTCTTCGCGCACTTTGGGCGCTTTCCAACAAGTGCGATAATGATCAATTAAATCGCGCACAACTATTGGCGGCCAAACTTTTTCTTTTAGCTTACCTATTAAAGAACGTTTTGGTTCGGCTTCTTGCCTAACACGCGCATCTTGTTCTTCCTGTCCTGTTTCTATCTCTTGCCCTCCTATAGCACCCGCTGTTGTCTCTGCAGATGCATTTTTTATTTTACCCCATGATTTCCTTAAGTTCATGATATTAATTAAACTTTAATAAATATTGCCTTAAAAAGTATATCTATATAAAGTTTGTTATTAATTTTAATTAAAAATTGAATTGTTCTTGAAATTGATAGGCAGTCATAATAATTTTATTGCTTATTTTAAATATTTTTTCACCGCCTTTAAAAATTTCTCAAAATAAGGCGGGGCTTGATCTATAAATGGCTTAATCTCTCTCGCCCACCTTAAATCCAAATATTCATGAGCTACGATGTTTCGCAAAACCGCCCAACTTCCAAACTTGTTAACATCCTCTTCTGAAAAATTAAAAAAGAAACAAGCTTTTTGCACAATCTCCCGATAACCGCTAGGAACATTTTTCTTTTCACTAGCCAATATAATTTTAGAAATATCAATTACTGACATCACTAAATTTTCTACCCACCGTTCCACTGATCGCCTCTTCATCTTATCGTCTTCGTCTTGATATTCAAATTGCGTCAATTGACTAAACTCTTTAATATCCTTAAATTCTGAATCTAAAAAAATCAAATGCTTATTTAATCTCTCTCTATCTTCTGCCGTCAAAGATTTAGATCGCCAATAAATATCAGCATACTCTTGTACTGTTTGCCTGTAATCCCCGGCTTCCTTTGAAACACCGAGCATAAATTCTAAAAATAATTTTCTATCTTTTACTGTCAATGGAAATCCTTTAATAGCTGTATCAGCAATATTGGCAGGCGCATTATTAAATACCACCAAATCAACTTCATCTGTTTTTAAAAGTTCGTTTAGCTCTCGCTCAATTTCATCTTCTTGCGGATACAACTTTCCAGTGTCCCACTCTAACCAGCCGGATTTCGGCTTTAAATAAACGCCTATATCCCAATCTGATCTCTTAGTGCTATAGCCCTTTGCCTGCGAGCCAAATAAAAACGCCATCAGAACATCGTCTCGATTTTTAAAGTATGTCTTGAGTTTGGCAAGGTTTGTCTTGCTCATATGCTAAGCGCATATTAAACCAAAAATAGTAATTAGAAATCCGCCTCTTCGGCGGACTGCCGATGAGGCAGTTAGTTATTACTCCTCTTCTGCCATCCGCTTGCGAATAAACGCCGGGATTTCCAGTTCTTCGTCTTCATTATGAGCCGCTGCCTTAACATTGTAAGAAGCTGGTTTAGACGGCACTTTAAAACCGGATATAGATTTTCTAGGTCTTTGATTTTGATTTGAAATAAAATCTGATTCTGACTGTTCCAGTTGTCCCCGCCCTGGAATAATGCGCTCTTTTTCCCGCTCTTTAAAACTCTTAAACGGCGCGTCCTCTCCGGCAAAGCCAGTAGCAACAACTGTTATCTTAACCTCATCGCCCATTTTTTCATCAATAATCGCGCCGAAAATAACTTTGGCATTAGGATCAGATGATTTTGTGATAATTTGGGCGGCCTCGTTAATCTCGTGCATAGTTAAATCTTTGCCCCCAGACACTGCAAACAAAATACCTTTAGCGCCATCTATGGAAACCTCAAGCAAAGGAGAATCAATAGCCGCCTTGGCCGCCTCGGCAGCTCTCCCTTCGCCGCTGGCCCTGCCAATACCCATTAAAGCTGATCCTGCCCCTTGCATAATAGCTTTGACATCAGCAAAATCAAGATTGATAAGCCCTGGCACTGTAATCACTTCGGAAATGCCTTGCACTCCTTGTTTCAGCACTTCATCCGCTGTTGCAAACGCATCCAGCAATGAAGTTTTTTTATCAATAATCTGCAAAAGGCGATCGTTTTGAATAGTAATGATAGCATCCACGCGCTCTGTTAATTCTTGATGGCCTTGCTCTGCGATAGCCTTGCGCTGGGCCCCTTCAAAAGTAAATGGTTTAGTTACAACCGCCACTGTTAAAGCGCCGATTTCCTGCCTGGCAATATCCGCTATCACAGGCGAAGCGCCTGTGCCTGTGCCGCCGCCTAATCCGCAAGTAATAAAAACCATATCTGCGCCAGCCAACCGTTGTTTAATTTCTTCTTGGCTTTCCTGAGCAGCCTTACTGCCTAATTCCGGATTCATGCCAGCGCCAAGTCCTTTGGTGACGGTTTTGCCAATATGCAGTTTGGCAGGAGCCTTGCTCTGCTGCAGAGCTTGGGCATCGGTATTAACAGCCAAAAAATCAACTCCGCGAATATTCTCCTGAACCATTCTATTAATAGCTGAACCGCCGGATCCTCCCACGCCCACTACTTTAATTCTGGCAAAAGTATCAATATCCGGCTTTATCTCCGTAATACGCACTTGTTTGGCTATAATTGGCCGTTCCTCATTTAACTCCTCTGATTTAGTTGGCTTTTTTGAAAATATCATAGATAAAAGTTATTTTTAACTTTATTTAATTGGTAAAAAACTCTTAAACCATTTCTTTACTTTTTGCGAAATTTCCGTGGTTGGAGAAAAACGGCTTAGAAAACCAGAATTGGCTCCATAAACCTGATTTAAACTGTCGCCCCAGCGAACCAAGCCTATTGCCGTAGCTAAAGAAGGATCATCTATCTTATCTATAACGGTTTGAAAATCCCTTGGGGTACCTAAAGATGCCGGTAATTTAAAAATCCTGCGAGCTAAAGCAATGATGCCCTGCAATTTAGCGCCGCCCCCGCACAAAACTATGCCTGCAGGCAGTTTACCAGATCTATCAATTTTAGCAAGTTCGTTATCCGCTAATTTAAAAATCTCTTCCACTCTAGCTTCTATAATTTCCGCCACATGGCGCCTGGAAACTATTCCTGCTTCGCCTTCAGTTATTTCCGCTAAATCAATGTCTTCTTTCTTTTCTATGTCTAAAACATTAGCAGTGCCGTAACGAATTTTTACCTCTTCGGCAGTATCTATGGAAGTGCGCAATCCTATGGCTATATCACTGGTAATATGGCTGGCGCCTACTGGAATTACATAAGTATGAATAACTTCTCCTTCTTCAAAAATTGCCAGCGAGGCGGTAGCTCCGCCAATGTTTAACACGCAAACCCCTAACTCTTTCTGCCTTTTGGAAAGCACAGCCTCTGCCGCGGCTAATGAAGCTACTACTAAATCCTCGACTTCTACTCCGGCCCGATAAACAACTTTGGTTAAGTTTTTAATTTGCGCGGACAGACCTTGAATTATCTGCACTTCTACTTCAAGGCGAATGCCTGTCATCCCCACTGGATCTTTAATGCCTGTTTGGCTATCCACGCTAAATTCTTTAGGAATAACATGCAGAATTTCATAATTAGGCGGAGTGGACACGGCTTGCGCCGCTTCTATTACTCTCTCTACGTCTTCCGGCTTAATTTCTCCGTCTGCTTTAGCTACGGCTATTACTCCTTTGGAAGCGTCTGATCTAATATGGGATCCTGAAATAGAAACATATACCCGCTCAATAGGTATGCCTGTCATGCGCTCCGCTTTCTCAAAAACGCGAGATATGCTGGAAACAGCATCTTCCACGCTTTTTACGACACCTTTAGACACGCCCTCTGAAGGCGCTTCTGCCAAACCTACAATATTCAACTCATGGTCGCTTACGCGCTGGCCAACCACTACGCGAATTTTAGACGAGCCAATGTCAAGACCGGTAATAATTGAATCTTTCATATTTTTATCTTACCATGTTAAAATTTTTTGTTCAAGCCGTTTCATTTTTTGTTCTGCCTGTTTTGTATTATGATTAAGCCCTGCTATATGGCAAACCCCATGCGCAAACAGTTCTTGCATTTTTTGTTGAACACCTTTTTTGTTCAATTGATATTTTTTAATCATATATTCCGGACAAAGCAATATCTCGCCGTAATCAAAAGATAAAACATCCGTCGGTTCGTCCAACCCGCGATAAACGCGGTTGATATTCTGCATCTCTTTTTGACTGATGATGGCAACTGACAATTCATCAAAACTATCTAATTTTAAAAACTTCTTAGCTTTAGTCAAAATTTCTCTAAAAACTCGCGGTTTAATTTTATAATCAGTCTTATTTATAATTGACAATACTATCTTATGCATCTGCATGTTATGGATTTTAATTATGAGTTATGAGTTATAAGGATTTCTCATACTGCAAGCTCTCCACCATCATTCTTAAAGTGCTTATATAGCTGTATTCTGCCGGAGAATTATAAGAAAAAACAAAAATATAAGGGCTTTGATCTGACGTCTGAATATAATAAACTGTCTTATTGGCGCTGGTTAAAGCAATAAAATTAGATTTAGTGGTAAATTCCTGCATAGTTTCTAAATCTATTTCTGGAGAAATAGACAATAACCATTCTGATAAAACTAAGCTATCTTTATTATCCTGCAGACTAATCAATATAGACTCATTATCCGACGACTTAACAATAACATCTTTAGCTGATTCTTCATCTACATTGGATGCTGTAAAAGCGCGGGGCGCAAGCACTGAATAATTATAATCCGCATTTTGCCATCTAATAAACTGGGTGTCTTGTTCTAATGTTACGCCGGCTCCTCTTGCCGGACTATATAAACCCAAAACTTCATCTCCATCATTGTAATTATCCGCGTCAGAATCCGGCACTAAAGGACTTGTGCCGTAAAGCAATTCCTCCTTATCAGTAAGCAAATCATTATCCGTATCCGGCGACATTGTTATCTCTTGAGGTTCTGGATTAACTTCTGGTATTTCTTCGGGCAACGGAGGCAAATCAATCATCTCATTAATATTAATTGGCACTATGGCATAGATGCCTTCAAAAACTCCTTCCAATATTGAAGAAATGGAACGAACTTCATCATCCAAATCCTGCGCTTTTAGAATTCGCCAAATTTCAGGCGCTTTTCCTTCTGATTGATACCAATTTTGCGCTAAAATCTCTGGAGACAGATAGCCAATTCGTAAATCCGCTGGAATTAAATCCAGACTTTCAAGCAAACTCTCGCTATAAGTAATAGACAATACAGATGCGGCTGTGGGTTTTTGTCCCCGCAGTTCAATTTTGTAAGGCTGTCCGGCTATCGCGGAAAAAAGCTCTGGTTTCTCTTCTGCAATATATTCAGCAATAGTAATTAAACGATAGTCAATATTCTGCTCCGGTTCTAAAGATAACACTGCTTCTGTAGTCTTTATGCCTTGTTCATCATAAGATACGGCTATTTTTTGAATTAAATCTTGATCTATATCCGGCGGAACAGGTTCACCCGCCCCATCGGCGGGCTCTGGTTCTTCCTCTGGTATGTCTATATATTCTTCAGGTTCTTCCACTGTACTTTCGCCTGCTTGGGGCGGAATGATATCTTCCTCAAAAACCACAGGCGCTGTTTCTTCTTTTTGAGGCAAAGGCTCTATAAGCTGGCCTTGAGGAACTGGAGATTTTATCACTAAAAAATAAGCTGCCGCTAACCCTGCTAATAATACGATTATCAAAGGAATCAACAAAAATAAAAATTTTCTATTATTTAAATTTTGTCCCATTTTATCTTTATTTTTGATTTTATCACTCTTCTCTTTTACGCCGATAAATTGCTTAGGCATAGTATAAACCTTTACTTCTTCGACAAGACTCTGTTGAGGCTTTTCTTGCTTCTCTTCTTCTGTCTTTTCTTTTTCCTGATCTTTATTTTGCTGTAAAAATCTTAAAGTGATATTGTCTTCTGTTGAAATAGGTTGTGATTGTTGTTCAGGCATTGCGTAAGCCCGCCTAAAGGTTTTCTTTTTGGCGGGTAAATTTAAAATTTATTTTTTAATTACAATTTTTCCGACCCAATAGGGCTATAGCCATTCTCAACTTCCGTGCCGTCATCATAACCATCTCCGTCAGTATCTCTTTTTACTGGATTAGAGCCATAAACTTTGACTTCTGAATAATCGTCCAACCCGTCTAAATCCGTATCTATAACCTGCGGGTTAGAACCTATCTCTAATTCCAGCAAATCTGTCAAGCCGTCGCCGTCTGAATCAAGAGGAGCAGTAGGTTCTGGCTCTGGTTCTGGCGGCGGCTGCGGTATTGTTGGTTCGGGTTCTGCTATTGGCTCAGGTTGCGGCTCTGTTTCCTCTTCAATTTGAGCTGGTATTTCTTGAGTTTCCGGCTGGCTGACTGGAATAGATTCATTATATACTACTGTATTATTTCTTGCTTTAATAATTCTATAAACTAAATAAGAAGCTATGATTAAAAAAGCTATCAGCACCGCGCTTAGTATAAATATTAATACTTTCCGCGAGATCGCGCTTGCATGATGCGGAACTGCAGGCAAAAGAGGCTGGGACCTGGATGGCAGCTGATTTATATCGCCTGGAATCTCTGGAATATTTTGTGTTCCTTCCAACGGCGCCGGCTGGGCGATTTTTATACTATCTGATCCGGCAAAAATATCCTCTGGCAGTTCTTCCAAGCCTCCGCCAATCGGTAAATTATCAGGCGGCTTTTGAGCAAGATTAACAACTGGCGGCTGGAGCGGTACCGGCTTTTTAGGAGGCAAAGTTTGAGGAGTTTGATCTTCAAACATAAATATAGATTAATTAATCCACAGGTTGATGTTATTATAATAGGAATTGACAAGTAAAGCAAATTTAATTTATGTCAAAAATAATGTTAAATGGGGTCGCGCTGGAGGTCGCGCATTCTGGCTGATCAAATGTTTTAATCTCACACTTTTCGGTCCCACTTGACCATTTGCAAAAACCCGCATCTCCAGTCCAAGTTCGACAATCCACCTCTGTCCGTTTATTGCACCAAGCTTCTTTATTATACTCCAAACGAGCGTATAATGTAAATACACTGCCGTCTGATTGATATTGATACATTGACGGCTCGTTGTCCTGGCAATAATACATGTCTGTATATTTCTCATCATGCTCATCATTATAACATCTGAATATTTCATAAGGATCTTTTTCTTTAAGTTTGTCTGTGGTTTTGCCATAGCCAAGACCAAGAGGCGGATCAAACAAATTTGTACCTCGCTGGCTATCGGCTAAACATTTAAGCGGCAAATCTAAAGTTGATGCAACACCCCATAAAGCATTATATACATCTCCCCAGGTGTTCAAATCTTTTGGCGTAGGAAAAACGCATGCACCGCCTGAACAATCCGGCAAAATGTCCGCAATCTGTTTTAAAATGCCGCTATTCTCTGTTGATTTAATATTTAGCGGAAACGCGTTATTTTCATTCGGATCCAAAGGCAGGTTCATACCCAAGGCTTTGCTTAAGCTTATTCTCTCGTCATTATAAATAACGCGCCATTCCCAATCCCAAATGCTTGCGGCAATTCCGCCATTGTTGACTAATGTCGGATAATAGCCGCCTCTGCCATAATAATCGTCTAATTTTGAACTGACCAAGCTTAAATCGCGAATTCGTTGATAATCTCGTTTTAATTTAGCAATATCTACATCATCTAGATTCACATTAAAGCGCCAATTTTTAATTAACTGATTAAAAATGCTGTGCGTCGCGCCTTCTTTTATGCCCTGATCAGCATTGTCGTTCATCGCCAAAACATAGACATTGCTGTAAATTTTTGGCTGACCTAAATCCACATTCAACGCCTGTACATAGACTTTATTTTCCCCTGCTTTACCTGCAAGATATTCATTTATATCCGGTCCCATAGACAATTTTTGCGATTCATCGCATTTTGTTTTTTCGGTCTCTTCGCAAAATGCTTCTTCATTATCTTCGTACCATTTTTGCAATGATGTTTTATCTTGCGTTGATATAAAATATTCATTAGCGGAAAACACGCGAAGCAAAAAAACATCATTGCCGTCTTTTGCCGGATCTTGATATCGAATAAAATATTCTTTTAAAACATCCCGCGCTGATGTTTGCCCAACTGGCACGGCCGCTATATTTAAGCGCGGCAGCGGCAGGACTTTGCCGCTCTCCTCCCGGCAGTAGCCGAAAGAAAAGTTGACAATATTTTTATTGAGCTCCGGAATTAGATTGCCATTCTCATCTTTCAAATTTTTACTATCTAATACATCCTTAAACTCCCAGTAATAATCAGCCGGATCCAAACCTTCCGGCGTGTCGCAAGGCCGGACCTTGACGAGAATGGGTTTAACCTGAATAGGACGAGGGGTAAAATTTGGTTCTAATTTATTGATAATTAAATCAGCGCTTGTAGTCATATTTGCCTCTCCAGTCTCAAATTTATCCGGCGCAACTATTGCTTGGCAAATGTTTAATTGACTTACTGCACTGCAGACAGGATCTTCATCCTCCCATTTTATTACATCAGACTCCGGATCCTCACGCCATTCTCCCCAACTCCATTCATAAACATCTTTTATTTGATTGATTGGTTGTTCGTCTTTGGCATAGCCTTGAGCTGATAAATTTGGATCTGCAGGATAATCTTTTTTATATAAAATTAGGTCGTTTCCGTTGTTAATAGCTATGTAATCCGCTACGCAAATGCCGTTATTTGGCGCAGTCTCCAGTAAAGTAGTAAAACTATAAGCGCAATATTTTCGACCGTCATTTCCAATGGTTAATTGATTATCGCCGCAAGCGTCAGGGGAAGTTGCCCACACATAATTGTCGTCCTGAGCGATTAGCCCTTGTTGATCGACATCAGTATAGCCGTAAATTCTTGCCTGATAATTTTTTCCTGCTCCTAAAATATTCTGATTATCCATCGGTCTAATTATGACTTTTTGATTGCCAGACGGTTCAATTTTAATATTAGCCAAATTGCATTCCTGCCAATCAGGATTTTGAGCCCTTACTTTAAAAATAGAGAATAAAAATGAGAGCTTCTGAAAAATGCGGTCAAAAAATCCGCTGACTGCAATAGGAGATGGAACAAAGCACTCTCCGCCTCCATCAATAAATAATTTGACATTCCCGCTGATTTTATCTGCTTTAATTGCCTTATTAAAAGAAACATCAATCGCTCCATTGCGGCAGACATCTGCAGAAACCGACGGCTGATGGCTTGTAATTTGCAATGCCCCGGGATCTATTACTTTAAGGGTAGTTGAGGCAGATGGAACAGAGCCGACTTTTACGGTAATCTTGACATCGCCTACGAATATAGAGCCTGTTTTTCTTTCAAGCGTGCAATTTCTATTAGGTGGGACGCAGCCATCAATAATTGTAAAATTTTCACCAAAATCAGCATCGCCGGTTAATTTAAAATCCCAGCTATCTGTTATAAAATTGGTAATGGGTTCTGTCTTTGCTATATCATAATATGCCTTAACCATAAACGACTCTTGCAAATCTTGCGGAATATTGCCAAAAGTTTGTGTATATATTTTGCCGTCTTGGCCATTATCTTCGCCATGTGGAATATCTATAATTGACTTGTCCGCTAATACTTC
>Ga0180007_10005239_pt1 | contig 13262 bp, 13 predicted proteins | sample MM_PC_MetaG_FD_121122 | JGI IMG/M metagenome (GOLD analysis project Ga0180007, IMG submission 121122) | Groundwater microbial communities from the Aspo Hard Rock Laboratory (HRL) deep subsurface site, Sweden - MM_PC_MetaG | ecosystem: Environmental > Aquatic > Deep subsurface > Groundwater... | reverse complement strand
GGCACACGGTTGAACTGAGCGGTGAATCCATCACCGTCCGGCTCCATATAGTCGGGATCGGCGGGGTAGCCGTCACCATATTGGTCAAAGTAGTTTTGCCAACCGATAGAACAATCCAAAACATACTTGTTTGGCTGCCCCTCATCGGCTCTATCATGGAGCCTACTGGTGAGTGTCCACCTATCACGAAGTGCTCTCATTAAGAATATCCCTTATAATCAATACTCATTTCATAAGTACCATTTTCAAATATACATTTAACTGATTGACCCCTTATTCCTAAGAAATATTCCGATTTACCCTTTGCTACTCCTGGACCATAATGAATTCTATTCCTGCGAAAAATGACTAACTGCTGTCCCAAAGGAATTTCTACTCTATGTATTGGAATTGGTAGAACTATTGTAGGAAAACTTATCTTGTCCATTAATGATTGCGAGAAAGGATACCATCCTGCTGCTTCAATCTTATGAGCACGTGAAATAACTTGCTCCCCAAAACTATTCTCATTACCTGTATCTGGATCAAATTGGGCTATTGCCACACTATCTGCAAACTCAACAATCCAAAAATATACTAATGGTCTAATCCTAACTTTCTTTCTTACTTCAGTAACCAAATCATTTACGTCACCAATAAGAACAGGACTCTTAGTAGAGATAATATTTTGAGGAGCCTCATGTACTGCTAACTCCCTATCTTCTTTAGCAGCTAAGAGTCCTGTCTTATCATTTTTATATATATCATAATCAGACATAATATTCACCTAATTTTTACATTTGAAAACTATATTTCATCGTAGAGCCAGGTCATCGTCTCATTAGCTTGATCGCCTTGTACAGCATCAGTATCAACTTTGACCTGGAGTACTACTGCATGTGAATCTTCAGCAGCACTATAATCAGTAGAATCAATTACTACTCCTGGAGTTACCTCTGGAAGGGCCGCAGTTTTAGTTGTCTGTCCTGCATAATATGTATGTGTCTCTAAATCATCTCCTGTCGTCCCAGGAGTGCCTGTGGCCTGGTCATAGCTACCCTTGGGGCACCCGTGGTCGCCAGCGTCTCTGTTGCCTCTCCGGAGCTCTCCGCTTGTACCGTAGTTCCACCCTATGGCAGCATCAGAATAATGCCTTATGTTAGTTAGTGAAGTGGGAATGGTATCCCAAGCTATTGCAATATGCTTCCAATAACTATAATTAAATCCAGCAGCAGGAATGGGCACTGGATCTACCAGATCAATAGTAGCATCGTCATTTGTCTTAAGTCTAACATTAGGAGGACCCAATGCTTCAACATTAGTTTCAGTAGGACCAGCTCCATGCCAAACTTCGATATATGGAGTCACAGGCATTTCAATTCACCTCTAATTAAACTAACCAGTCAACAAATTCTCCAAAAAGAAACGGAAAGTGTGGCTAGAAGAACAAAACCATCTGGACATATAAGTTGTACATGATCTGTTGCCACATTATACATAATGGCACTAGGTATATCTTCCATACCACACTTTCCAAATTCTCTAACCATATCTATCAACCATTTTTCACTAATTATACTAATCCAGTATTAAGAATTCTATAAAGAACCTTTGCATGCATAGGACTATTTCCAACAGTTGGATCAGCACCAGCTAACGTCAACATCAATGGAGCATTATTAACTGGAGCTACAGCCAATTCAAGTTTTGGTAAAATAAACATCGCATCAGCAGCACCATCAAGAAATCCGGTTACTGCTCTAGTTACACTAACTGGGTCTCCAGCAAGGTTAGTATATTTAACTTGAAGATTAGTAGCTCCTCCAATCGTATAAGCAGCACTAACATAATCATAAGCAAGTAAAAGAGAAATAAATTCTAGGACATAGCCATTTCCTGGAGCAGCCACTAACTGTTTAGGAACTGTACTCAATTGCAGTATATCAGCAGTTGAAACTTCTACTTCTGCATATTGAATTAAAGTAGGATTCAAATGTTCAGTCGCAATAGCATCATCAGCAACTTTTGTTCCATTGATAATATCAGCAGCTAATTGAGCCTGTTGTATCAAAGGAATAACTGGAATCATCCTAAAACTGATTACTCCAGCAGTTCCTGCATCATTAATTGTACAAATAAGAGCCTCTGTCGCTGGTAGATTGCAAAAACCCTGGAATCTATCCCCTATTCCCCATATCCCAGCAGCCAGATCATCAAACACACCATTGGTATCTCCAGCAGGCCCTACATCAAAATCAGTTCCACCAGCAGCAGCCTCAGTTGCTATAGCTTGAATTAAAATTAGACGATCATTGCTTGCATCCGCAGCAAGAAGTTCAACAGGACCTCCATCAGCATGATCTACTGCAACTATCGTTGCTGTTTCTTGATAGTTTACAGCAAAATTAGCTATCTTATCACCAGTAACTTGATTTGCAGCTATGTGTTCAGAATCAATACTCAAAGCAACATAGTGTTCAGAATCAATTACATCATCATCGATTTTTGTTCCATCAATAAGGTCTGCAGCTAAGTGTCCTCTATCAACACTTAGAAGAGTAATGTGTTCAGAATCAACAGCATTATCCGCAAGTTTTGTTCCATCTACAGCATCAGGACCAAGTTTACCATTTGTTACTTGTAGATTGCCTATATGCTCAGTATCAATACTAAGGGCAGCATAATGTTCAGAGTCTACTACATCATCATCAATCTTAGTTCCATCAATAATGTCAGCAGCTAGTTGAGCTCTTTGGACAGTAGGAATTACCACCATAACTCTAAAACTGAAAGCCCCAGCAGTTCCCGCAGTCGCTATTGTACATTCTAACTTCTCGGTAGCTGGCAAAATGCAGAAACCTTCAAATCTATCTCCTAGTGCCCAAGCTCCTGCCGCTATATCATCAAAAATTCCATTGGGATCAGTTGTTTCTGATCCTACATCAAAATCAGGATCACCAGTAGCCGCTTCTGTTGCTATGGCCTGAACTAAGATTAGACGATCATTACTAGCATCAGCAGCCAGAAGTTGAACAGGAGAGGCATCTTCATGGTCAACAGCAACTACAGTGGCAGTCTCAAAAAAGTTTACACCATTATCAGCTAATTTGACTCCAGTAACAGCACCACTAGCTATATGCTCAGCATCTATACTTCCAGCAACGTAATGCTCAGAGTCAACTACATCATCATCAATTTTTGTTCCATCAATGAGATCAGCAGCTAATTGAGCTCTCTGTACTATAGGGATTACATTAATCACCCTAAAGTTAATTGCTCCCGCCGTTCCTGCGGCATTAATTGTGCAGACTAAGGCTTCTGTAGCTGGAAGAATACAAGCCCCTACCCATCTCTCACCTATCTCCCAAACTCCAGAACCTATATCATCAAAAACAGAATCAGGATTTGTAGTAGCAGAACCCACATCAAACTCTGGTGCTCCGACAGCAGTCTCTGTTGCAATAGCCTGTACTATAACAATCCTATCATTACTTGGATCAGCAACTAGTAAAGATACAGGCCCTCCAGCAGCATGATCTACTGCTGTCTGTGCCGCAGTTTCAAAATAGTTTACAGCATCATTTTGTATATGAACACCATCAACCGCTCCGGTAGTAATGTGTTCACTATCTACAGCCCCATCAGCAAGTTTAGTGCTATCTATAGCATCAGCGGCAATTTGAGCCCTTTGTACTAATGGAGTTAAAGCAATAATCCGGAATTTAATTTTACCAGCAGTTCCAGCATCAGCTATCGTACACTGGAGTTTCTCAGTAGCTGGTAGAACACATGCACCAACAAATCTATCACTAACTCCCCAAGCTCCTGCGGCAATATCATCAAATACTCCATTAGTATCAGTTGTCTCAGACCCTACATCAAAGTCAGGTCCTCCAACAGCCGCTTCAGAACCTAGGGCTTGAACAATAACGATACGATCATTACTGGCATCCGCAACTAGAAGATCTACGGGAGATGCGTCAGCATGATCTACTTCTACTTCAGTAGCAGTTTCAAAATAATTAATTGCATTATCGGGAATTAGATTAGTTACTACAACTGTCCTAAAACTAAAGGCCCCTGCTGTTCCAGCCGTATTGATCGTGCAAACTAGAGCCTCTGTCGCTGGCAACATGAGCGCTCCGAAAAAGCGTTCGCCAGTTACCCATACACCAGCAGCCAAGTCGTCAAATAAACCATTGGGGGCAGTAGTAGCAGATCCCACATCAAATTCAGGTGCTCCAGCAGCATCTTCAGTAGCAATAGCTTGAACTAAAACAATACGATTTTGAGTTGGATCAGCAGCTAACAAACTAACAGGGCCACCATCTCCATGATCAACAGCAACCACTGTTCCATTTTCAAAATAGTTCACTGCATCATTTGGAAGTTTAGCTCCAGTAACAGCAGCATCAGCTATTTTAGCAGTAGAAATTATTGAATCCTGTAATTCGTTAGTCCCAAACTTATCTACATCATCCATAAAAAGATTAAATTCAATTTCACCAGTTGTAGCATCTACGCTAACAACAGCAACGTGTCCAACAATTTGAACAATAGATGTAGCTGCTGTTGGTTTAACAAGAGTCCACCCACCAGCTACAGCACTCAAATAAATCGGATCTCCAACCGAAGAACCATCTGTATCTATAGGAGCAGCTATAGTACCAATTAGTCTATGTTGTTTCCAACCAATTCCAACAACAGTATCACAATCCTCTTGAAGAATGTACATGGCTCTTGCGCCTTCAACATTACAATCAGCAAGAGTAACCTCATGCACCTCTTCAGTTTCATCCCAACCAGTAATATAAAGAAGTTGCCCTTCAGTATAAGCACCAGGAGTAATCATTGCTATGGATATTTCCTTTGCAGAAACTGCTCCATCAGCAAGTTTCGCAGCAGTAACAGAGCCATCAGCAAGTTTGCCAGTAGTCACACCAAGATCAGGAAGATTACCAGTAACCATCTCTTCTACTAAGACTGGTTGTCCAGCAGGATCAAAGTTGATAAAATTATCTTCTATTTTTAATTTATCAGCCAATTTTCTTTATACCTCCTTATAGAATCCATCAATTAATGATATTATACCCAAGCCATTACTTTATATTTCTTACTAAGAGTTACAGTCAAAACAATATTAGTTGTAGTATGCGTTCCCTCGGTAACAGTAAACTCCCCAACGGTGGCTGGAGAAGTATCTGTAGGGACTACAAGAACTGCTACTGGAACAGCTGCAAGTCCATGTGCAATACTTTGAGAACTTCCAGTTCCTGTTTGTTCAGTAGAAACAAAAGCCTTCACTTTAGAAAAAGTTATTCCTTTAGAAGGTAAATGCTCATCGGCAATTTGTTCTATTTCTATTGGTTGTCCAGCAGGATCAAAATGGAGAAAATCATTTTGTATTTGTAACAATGTCATTAATTATATCTCCTCATAAGATTATTCATCATATCTTCTTCTCTTTTTAGATTTCTTTCTAGGTTTTGGAATTTCCTCTTCTAACTCTTCCTCCTCAACCACTTCCTCTTCTTCAACATCTTCGATAACTACTTCATCAGTAGATTCAGGAATAACCTCGACCGGAGAAGAAATATCATTAGTTGTTCTAAACATCCTAATCCCAAATTTAGCTATCTGTTCATCTTCGCCAAGAGATAGGTCGGGGAAAACCTCTCCGTTATAGATTTCCCCCTTCCTCCATACCCTTGTACCAATAGTAATTCCATCTTCTAGAAATTTAATAGCCATAATAACCTCTAAGCAACACTAGCGTAGACTACGTGATCTGGACGGGTCAATATAGGCATAAAGTTCTTCTCAAGGAGAACCTGTCTGTTAGAAGGATCTGGTTCCAACCAACTCTTAGAAAATGCTCCTGTAGTACCCGGAGGAGCTTCATGGTCAGCACTAGGGCCAAACCTCATCTCCCAAGGATTATTTTCAGGAGCAACAATGATAAGTTTATCATCAGCAATAAATGGATAGTACGTAGAAGACTCTACATAACCTCCATCATACTCTATCCAATCAAGACCCATAAAACGAGGAACCATTCCCTCTGTAGTATAAACCTGTTTCTGCCTATCACTCAACTGAGAAATAACTTCAGGAAGTTTGATAAACTTTGTCATAGTAGTATTATTGAGATATACAGTTGTGGGAGTCGCACCTGCGTCCCTAGTGATAAGCTGCTTCCATGCCTGGATATTGCCAATAGGGTCATCACCAGCAGCAGCCCACACAGGAGAAGCAGTAGGCTTATGACTGGCCTGAATTAGATAGTCAACAGCAGTAGTCCCACCACCAGTATGGGTATAGGTATAAGCTCCGGTAAACATAGCCCAAGTTACGTATTCCATATAACGCTTTTGAGCATTTTCAAGATCAAGAAGTTCCATCATCACTGCTCTTTCAGCAGCACCACGGGTAACTGCTGTATTCCCTGGCTCCCTGAGCCATCGTAGAGTAGTCGGATTAAAGGTCTTCTTATCACGCAGATAAATATAAGAACCAGTCAACTTACGATAGATGAGATGATCACGGCGATGTGCCTCAGCATTAGGAGCATTAGGAGTTGAACGATCCCTAGCTCCACGAATCATATCATATTCCCATGTGGGATTCAAATCACCACGACCTGGACCAAGAAGAGTTAGTCCCCTAAGAGAAGGACTAACATCAGTCAAAAAACTTTGTACAACACCAAGCAGAATCCTAGGTTGCAGTAAACTGATTTCGGGCATTTTCTTTCATACTCCTTTACAAATTAGACTATATAAGTCCCATTTATTTCAGATGCACCACCAAGATCTGTCTTGGCGTCAGAGTCCAAGTTTTGCAATTTAGCTTCAATAAAAGCACCACGAATAGCAAGATCACCATAAACCCCATCGCCTTCTGATAGAGCCTTAGTGATGTCCTTCTCATCAATCATTGGAGTAAGCGCAACTCCAATCGCAGTAAATACAGCATTAGCATTCACATACACACGAGAATCAAGTGGGTGTGGATTAGTGCCACCCGAAAGAACAGCAGTAAGAACAATAACATGAGTAGTTCTATTGATGGACAAAATTGTATAAGTTCCGGTTGCATCACCAACAGTTACAACATCAGCAACTTCAAAAGCCCAAGAATCATCAACAGTAATACTAGCCTGAGCATTAGCTGCCGTAGCAGACAACTGAGCAGACTTTCTTGGAGCAGCCTTAAATGTTGAAGAATTGACTGCAATCAACTCTCCAGCACGAAATGGCCTTGTGCCATTGGCTACAAGAACTCCACCAGGAGGCTTTACAAGACCAGAATTAGAAGCAAGAACCTCCGCAATATATTCTTCAGCAGAACGTGCATAAGTTACCATTATTTACTTACCCTCCTTACCATTAGGACTTGCCACAGAAATATAACGTGCAACTTCATTAGCGATTTCACCCTCTGTTACACCAGCCTGTTCACCCTCGGTGATACCATGTTCACCTAACTGTATCACAACTGGCATACCAGCGGTCAGACTATTAAAGAGTTCAACATCTTTCCTATACAATTCAATATAATGTTCCTTCTGGGCAGGGAGAACCTTACCCGCAGAAACTAGTGCCCCAACAGCCTTGTCAGCCTTACCAGTAACAACTTCAGCTTCAAGAGCCTCTACCTTTGTCGGAAGAGATCTCAATGTGTTCAATTCAGCAGTTAGTGCTTCTATTGCTTCCCCTACAGTGGTGTCCTTGCTAGATTTTACTCCAGCCTTCTCAAGCGCAGCCTTCACAGAAGCAGCAACACTTTCTTCTGAACTACTTTCAAACTTCTTCTTCAAATCATCAATAGATTCAATTTCAATACCAATCTCTTTAAGAGCAGCAAGTAACTCTTTATTGTCCAATGTTCCTTTAACCTCCATATAAGTTTTTTCTACTTTGATAGGATCTTCAAACTTTATACCGTCATCTTCTATAGAATAATTAAATTTCAAATAAGAATTTTCATCTTCATCTAACGCAATAATAAAATTATCATGAATTTCTTCAACATACATTCCAGAACGATATTGATACAATTTATAAAAAGCATTTCTAATAGCAAAAATCTGTTTCTGTAAATCAGAACCATTTACAATAAGAATGTTTTCAAAATCGTTTTTGAGAGAGGCTGCTAATCTCTCAAAACTATTCATACCTCTATAATAAGCATGGGTCACAATCGCCACATGATAAAGAGCTATTGGAGTTGTTGTTCCATCTTCCATAAGTACTGGAGCGAGTGAAACACTTACCTCGTCAATAAGCCCCTTACCATCAGACAACACTGTCTCAATCTTAGATACAACTTCTTCGTCAGCAATTTCCATAATGGCATACAAGCCATCTTCTTCAATAACCAGTTCAATTACACGTCCAGCAATTTTAGTAGTCTTTTCTTCATCATGACCAGCATCAACAAGAATAGGTACATTATCAATTACCTTATTATCAAATGCTTCTTTAATCTTGGCAAACAATTTTGCATTATAAGTCAACATCTTCTTAGGATCTTGAGGATGTGCAAAAGTCCCACACTTTAATATCTGTTTCTTGAATCGTGCAGTCTTTTTGTCTCCTTCACCTAAAATCTCAACATTAACATTTTCACTTCCAAGATTAGCAACTACAAGAACTTTAGCACTAAGATGTTTATTCACATTTGAAGAGACCTCCTCAAGAATCTTATCTATATCAATCTCAATATCAGCCTTTACTTTCTTAGCATAATCACTAAGTTGGTCCTCTGTCATAGTTCTAACGAGTTTACTAATGGTTTTTCTAATACTTTCTGGGACATCCGCAAGTTTGGTCTTACCCCTCTTTACGGACAAAGCTAGCCCCATGAGCCTGCGTTGCGATTGTGACGTACTTGGCATAGAAATATTACCTCCCCAAAACACCACTAGCAATCATGTAAAGACTAATGGTTGCACTTTCATTTGCAACACCTGTCGAAGTAACAGTTATCTCCACGGCAAGTTCATCAAAGTTTGGAGAACTATTTCTAGCTGTCTTTTCAGTTAGTGCTGAAAACCCTACTGCATTTGCAATAAGAGTAGCTGTTGTCAAAACAGCTATCTCTTCAGAATCAGAACCATCTCCATCTAACTGAGTGAAATAAACTATATCTATCCAATTTCCAGCAGGAGTTTTTGCCAATATCTTCACATCAAACTTATCTGCATTTTCAGTAGCAAGATCTTTTACCACAAGTTCAAACCAGTAATTATTAAATCTAATCAAATTTGTAATGGGAGTTAACTTGGTATCTATAGTTGCAGTTACAACTACTTCATCAAGAATAGTCTCTCTTCTGTCACTAAAACCAGCAAGTGTCATTATTTATCATCCTCACCTTCTTTGGGATTATCATCAGAAGGAGTATTGGGCTTATTTATCCTATCTGGACTAGCCTTCGGTTCATTACGGGTCCTTAAGTCTGGATAATTTATACCATCAAAATCTATCTCAAATCCCATTGCATCACTAACTCGTTTTTCCAATTCCTCATAAAACTCAGGAGAAGTATTTTGAAATCTTGAAGTAGCTATTCTTACAAAGTAATCTCTAAGCATTTGGATATTTACCCGACTTAGTGGAGCATATTGAAAAGTTGGATAATTCTTTGACGTATAATTATAATCTACCATCTTAGGGATGAGATTATTATTAAATACATTAGCTATATTAACTCTAACTTTGAGAATCTGTTCTATAAACGCATTTGAATGAGACTCTGCAAGTGCAAAACTTCCTGTATCACTAGCAACACCAAGATCTAAAAACTGGGCCAATACCGACTTACTCATCATTAAATCATGATGATGAATAAGTGGTAACATATCAGCTAGAACTCCAAGGTCTAGAAGTTTAAGGTCCCAACCAAATGGTAGATATACAGTTGAGTTAAATCCCAATTTAGCTACTGCATCCATTACCTTTTTTCTATCAGTTTCTTCAGTAATGTTTTCTGGGGGGATAATAATCTTTGCCCCCGTAGCCTTTAACTGAGCAGCTATGTGTGCTATATAGTAGAGCTTATGTTTCTTCTCATAATGATAATAAGCAGCATTGAACATAGACTTACCATAAAGATGATTAAATTCAGGATTAGCTAAGAACCATAAACTTTTATCTTTCTCAATGGTTGCTGTTATACTTCTTCCAAGGAAATTTGTACGCTGTACAAATCCATTATACATACCGGTATCATCAACAAGTACGTTACAAGTTCTAGCTGGTCTATAAGCTATCTTCTTAAGAAGTGCCTTATTCTCACTTTCATCAATCTTCCAAACAAGTTCGTGTGGAGAATAACCTTCAATGATTACCCTTGCTATAGCACTAAGTACATAATGAATTGGAGTTTCCATACCACCCTTATGTGGTGGCTCCAATAGATTCTTACGAACAAACTCCGCTTCTCTCTGAGAACGCTTGTTTCTAGATATTATTTGTATAGGAGTACTAATTAACGGAGAAGTGATCACACGATAAAGAGAAAGAGCTTGACCATCCATATCAAGCATCTGTAATAACTGATCAAGGTCCACTATTGGTGCATTTAGGGCTTCTCCTTGAAAACCCCCAAAGAATATGTCAGTCGCTGACTGTACTCCATATTCAACTAATTCGTCACTAGAAATTTTAGTAATCATAATTATTTACCAACGTTCGTCTTCGCTGAATAACGAATAGGTAAATTCAGGAGGAGCTATATATCCACCAACTTCAACTTCTTTAGCATCTCCAAACTTAGGCATCTGTGATGCTATATAAGCATACAAGTCTGCATGGCGAAAGTGGTCAGCACCAACTTTGACCCATCGAGGAATATTCTGTCCATTCTTGTCCTCTATCTCATCCCGTTTGATATTAACCATCTGATTAGCAAAGGACTCTTTCATTTGATTACTTACAGCAGTGGTTAAGATAGCTTGTCCTTTAGACCATTGTGCTGCTGTATTATCCATAGCATCAAGGTGATTAATTGTTATTGAGTTCTTCTCTTTATCTGGATTCCTGGGATTCCACAATCCTTCTTGGTTCGAATAGTAAGCAATCCATACCTTAGATGGAAAGTCTTCTGCAAGTTGCTTTGCCGGATGCTTATTAGGCATCGCATCTATTACACAACGCATTGGATTAAACTGTTCTATTAGTTCTCCAACTCTTGAAAACTTATCCGTTACCTCTAGATAGATTACCTCTCTACGTTCACCATGTACCTTACATATTTCTATGTGAAGAAGATCTCCCTGGTCTACTCCCATAAAGATATACTCACCAGTACCTGGATCAGTTACACTAGAAAGAATAAGATCTCGTGTTATTATTGCAGAACCTGATTCATATGCTAGACCTAGATTGAATCGGAAGAAAGTTCTTTCTCCCTTAGAGGATAACTTAGACTTATTGTGTTGCTCTACTAAATAGTCAGCAGATATTACTGGACAAATAGTTTGTGGAATGAAATATCCCCTTATTCCCCTATTATTTAGAGTCCTTCTTGGGTGAAGAGTTATCCACTCACCATTATTTCTTTGGAGTAGTTTGCCACACTTTTTACACCCATAGTACCATTTACTCTTTAGTCTTTTATGCTTTCTTTTTAATATATTCTTAAAATAGTCTATGGTTTGCCAACGACCACAACTACACTTGACCATCCATACCTTTTTGTCAGACAGTTCATATAAACCATCTATCCCGAACTTAGGTACAGTAGGAGTACTGAACTCCCAAATGTACTTCATCTCTGATACAGAGAGTCTTGGCCCATATACCTCCCTTACATCTGGAGAGGAGAAATCTAGTTCGTCGTGACTCAGAAGGTCAGCAGGGATAGATATGGCTTGTCTCTCCGTCATCGTACCCCTGAAGTATATAGTAGAGTTCCCTATTTGCTTGACACCGGCATTATCTACACCCTTCATCCGTGCTAGCATATAAGGAGAGTTAACTATCATAGGCTTGAGTCTTAAGGAAGAGAATTGAGATACATCAGTACTAGTAGGCATAGTGTATATTGATGTAACTCTCCTATAATCTGAGAGCCATAACAACTTTGTAATAGAAGTTGTAGATAAACCTATTTGAGCGCCTTTCTTTACAACGATATGTGGATGGAAATCTCTAAGATATGCTTTGAGATATCTCCTCTTTGAGAACTCCAACTTTTCTCCCTTTTCAGTTGTTAAAAAACGTTGTGCCCAGTACAATGGATCTATTGCACTGAGCTGATCACGAGCATACTCCTGAGGTATCAGATCTGGATACCTAAGTATGTCGTCAACTGATAGGGAGGGAAGTTCTATCACCATCTACAACTCTTTCGCCTGTACCAGCTCTTTCAGATAATATCTTTAGTACATTTTGACGTTGACTAGGAGGTAACTCATTAAAGTTCAGTACATTAAGTCTCTCTACATTGATAGCACCTGGAACATGTCCACCACTTCCGTCATTCTTTCCAAGAATACGTTCCCTTAACTCTGTGATATACTTGAGTATAGAAATGGCTTCTGCTGCGTTCTTGACCTTTAGCCTCTTGCGTTTGTAGGCTTTATACACGTCATCAAGCATCATCTCTGCTACCTGAAGAATACGAATATCTGTTTCTACCAGACGTTGGAGAACAGGATCATCCGTCTTAGCCAGAACTTGAGAGATTCTGTTTTGTACAAGGGCTTTCTTTCCTTCAAAGTTTTCTCTCTCAGCAAGAGCAAGGATAGTCTTAGGAGTAGTATTAAGTTGTCTTGCTACCTTAGAACCATTACCATTGTATAGGTGCCAATAAAAAAGAGCCTCCTGCTTTTCTTGAGCAGAAAGTCTCTTACTTGGATTACCCGCCCTATACTCTTTTTCTATCATAACTACCACAATAAAGGTACGATGGTGGCTCTGTCGTTAGATTGTTACTATATTGTTGTAGGTCTGCTTGTGTTTTTGGGAGGGAGTCCTATTCAGTTTTGAGGGTTTATCCAAGGTACCTGGAGAGATCAGTTCCTTGGTCTTGTGTGCCACCATCGTACTCTATCATAATAACATAATTTTCTCAGAAACACAAGTCCAATAAGATTCATAGATTCAAATCGTAGGGTCTTCTGGGGGAGGTAAACCCTACAACAAATAACACCACAGCCACACCACAGCCACACCACAGCCACACCACAGCCACACCACAGCCACACCACAGCCACACCGCCCTTTATCATTGCCCTCACAGACGATAAAATTTCGCTCTCAGAGGACTCCAGT
>Ga0180007_10005238_pt1 | contig 13262 bp, 14 predicted proteins | sample MM_PC_MetaG_FD_121122 | JGI IMG/M metagenome (GOLD analysis project Ga0180007, IMG submission 121122) | Groundwater microbial communities from the Aspo Hard Rock Laboratory (HRL) deep subsurface site, Sweden - MM_PC_MetaG | ecosystem: Environmental > Aquatic > Deep subsurface > Groundwater... | reverse complement strand
AGGGTGCGGCTAACTCTTGGTGCCGTAGGCTTCAAGAGTTAGTGATAGTTTTGCGAGCCCCGCGAACGGCGGGGAGAGCAAAGCTATCAAGCACTCCTTGCTGCCCCGATGTTTTATCGGGGGAGTAATAAGACATTGTGGAACGAATGAAAACACTAGAGCCTAAGTGATCGTAATGAAGAAGTGAAGTGAAAACAGTTTGTCGGTGCGGATTTTATTTTTTTAGGCAGCCCGGAAAAAAGAAAATTGCTGTCTAAGCCGCAGTCTTTGTCAGCAAGCACGAACCCCAACGGGGCGATAATCTGTTGAAACGGAACGACGGAATGAAGGGCACGGCGCAAACCAACAACCTTGCGGGTTTCTGGCGGGTTAAGGAATAACATTACGCTAACAATATGAGCTGGCTTCTGCCCGAAGGGCAGAACTGCCGAAAGGAGTGCCGAGCGCAGGGAGCGGAATCCCGCTGTTTTTTAGCGGGATGAAGCCCGAGCACGGCTATCCTGCAGGCAGTTGCGCCGCAAAGCGGGGCAAGCCGGCGGAGTTACGTATTTAAAGGGCAGGCGACCAGCTTGCCCTGCCGCCGACCCAGGCGGCAAATGAGCGAGCGCCAAGCGAGCGGGGCAGCGTAGCCGAGCCCCCAGGCGAGGCGAAGCGGTGTATGTTATGCCGGCATATTTAATGTATTGGCCGCGGATTGTTATTTCTTACGCGCGACTGTGGTTTTCTTGGTTTTTATTTTCTTCAGCAGATTTTCAGAGGGGTTGAATGTGATGTCTTTATAGCTGGGTTTGATTTTGATTGTTTTGGTTTTAGGATCATAGTAGCGCCTGGCCGGGCGTTCAATAGGATGAAACGCGCCTAAAGCTCTTAGGTAAACACGGTTTCCTTTTTGTAGTTCCTGGGTTATTTCGTCATAGATTAAATTTAATACTTTTTTGGAAAATGAACGGCGCAAATATAGCTTGCTGGATATTTTCTTGCTAAGATCATTATGGTTCATTCCAGCTGGTCTCCTTATTTTTTTGCTTTGCGTGCAGCGGTGGGTTTGAGCAGGTCATCAGCTTTTTGCTGGATTTTTTTGGCTAGCTGAGATAATTCGATAATGCTTAACGGTTCTATTTTCCCCAGAATTTCATCCACGCTCAAGGGACCGGTTTTTAAAATTTCTTCCCAGGCCTTTGCTAAATCCGGAGGCATGATTGTTTTTCTTTTTTCTTCTTCGGCGAACTTTTCTGATGTTTTAGTTATTTTGGCGGCCAGCTCGTCAAGGCCCTGGATAAAATCTTCCAGTACATTATCGGATATTTTTAGCTTGGTTACCGTATTCATAAATGTTTCTAAAGTGTGCGCTCTGGTAACGGAGATCGTTTTTTCAGGCATAATTCCTCCTATTCGTTTCGTAATCTGGCCAAGATATATTTTTCTAAGGCCTGGGTTAAATCTTTCAATGCCCTGCCCTTTCGAATATCTTCTGTGGATCCAATAAGATCCTTGATTTTGGGAATGAATAATTGGCTGATTCTGGGTACCGGCACGGCGTCTGCTTCCAAACCGTAGAGTTCTCCATTTATTCCCCCGGATTCTTTAAGCCACTTTTTGTTTTTTGCTTCCATTTCTTTAGGGTTGCGAAGAGGAAATTTATTTAATTCGATCTCTTCGGCGGTGAAAATTTTAGGTAAAATTAAATCTTGATGTTGAATATGTTTTAACCCGAAAAACTTCAAATCATTTAAAAACGCGTCTCTGATTATCCAGCCGCTGGTATCATAATCGACCAAGCTAAAAGTATAAAAAGACTTGCGGACATCAATGCTCTGAGCTTTAATTTCATCTACGAAATATTCCGCGCTAAGCAAAGAAGGCTGGCCGCCTAAGGAAAGAATTGTTACATCCGTGCTTTGAGCAATTTCTTCCAGCAACGGGTAATGCCCGGCTTTTTCCGCAAAGAAAATAATGTGATTATTTATGCCGATCTTGCGGTCATGCTGGTTTTCATCAACGAATCCAAAATCTTTATAACGTAAAAAATCGCAATATTCGACCAGGCGCACAAACATTTTAATCATCTGGGAATATTGATCTGTGTCTTGGCTTAAGGAATCACAGCGGGCTAAAGCGGGTTTAATATGGCTATACCAAAAGGAGCGGATTAAACCTTTTAGGGGTGGTTGTTCGTTTTTAACAATTTTATTCCTTGCCTGCCAGATGATATTTTTTATAAGTTTGCTTACATTAACCGGGTATTCTCTGCCCGGGCCAAAGGTCTTTTTAAGCCATTCTTTAGGCTGTTGGTGAATGGTTTCTTCAAAATGATAAATGCCTTCTCTGCGCAAGCGGACATCTATGGGGATGGCTTTTTGAACTTTAATCTTTTCCGGATCCGGCCGCCAGCCCTGGTCGCTGATAGCAATAGCTCTTAAAAACTTCTCTTCCTGCATTGTATCAAATGTTTTTGGTTTAACCGGGGTTTTCTCGCGCATTAGATTAAAACTCCTTAATCTGGAATATTGGCCTTCCGTGCGTTTATGCTATTAGCCTGTGCCTGACTTTTTAAATTTGAATTTTTCAAATTCAAGGTCTTGCGGCATGGTAATTTTATGGTATCAGATAAAAAATTCAACGGCAAGAAATTTTTTAGTTTAAAAAGATGTGATCGGGCTTAAACTTAAACATTTTAATTTAGAACATGTTTTGGGGTATATAAAAATTCTTGCTTTGAACATGCCCTATATACGAGTACTTCGTGATAGCTAACGTCATGTTAAGGTATCTGGGAATGAGGCTTTGAATTGCCAAATGGTTTGGATGGTTAAAGGTGCTTTTCACTTTTGCTCTGGCTGTTAGACGATAAAAAGCGCAAATCCAGACAACGAAATAGCTGTGGTTCTCCCCTGATGGCTCCGCATATAAAAAACACTTGACATGTTTAACAAAATTTAATAAAATTTATTTAATAATATTAAAGGGGGTTCTATGATAATAACAATTGGTAATCAAAAAGGCGGGGTTGGCAAAACCACTATCGCAACAAATTTAGCAGTTTTGTCAGCTTTAAACAAAAAAGAAACATTGCTCATCGATGCGGATGCTCAAGGATCCAGCATGGATTTTAGAAGTTTACGCAAAGATGATTTAGCTCCTATTCACGCAGTTCAAATTATAAAGCCGACCATTCATACTGATATCCACACCTTTAACAATTTTAACAATATATTTATTGATGCCGGCGGACGCGATTCGGATACTTTCAGATCAGCGATTATGGCTTGTGATTTTTTACTGATTCCGGTTACCCCTTCCCCGTATGATATATGGAGCTCCGAAGAAACCTTTAAACTTTTACGTCAAGCACGAATTTATAAAAAGATTAATGCTTCTATCGTGTTAAACCAGGTTATTAAAAATACCAACATATCAAAAGATGTCGAGGACGCGCTTAGTGCCATTGCAAAAGAATATGATCTAACTATTTCTAAAACAACACTTTATTCACGGGTAGCTTATAAGGAATCTGTTTCTGAAGGCAAAAGTGTATGTGAAGCTGCCCCGCAATCTAAAGCAGACCTTGAGTTACAGCAATTATACCAGGAGGTTATAAATGGCAATACCGAGAAAGCCTGACAGGCAGACAAAACCTATAGATAGTTTTATAAAGGGCGGCCCTGCTCAAAGCACAGTCAGCCTTAATGGAGAAAAAAAAGGGCGCAGGGTGGTTTCTTTATCTTTTATGATATCGGATGCCGAATGGGTTGATCAAACCGTGTCGGAAATAAATTCTTGTTTTGAACGAAAAATAACAAGAAGTGAGATCATATCCGCGGCAATAACTGTTTTAAAAGAAAAAACCATCGAGGATATTACACAACTCCTTAAAAACAGATAAGTTAATAAATCTTAATAATGATTAATAATTTTTATTAAGATAGGAGCCATATGCAAGAAAATAAGTTTCTTGATTTAATTGTGCAAAAAAAATTTGATGAGAATAAAGAGAATATTGGATTTTCGTCTAATATTTTTATGGTATTCGGTCTGCCTACTCGTAAACTGGCCGGAAATCCTGCCTACTGGAAAAAAAAGACGTCTTTATGTGAACTTACTATTATGCGCCATGATAAATATGAGGTGCCTTACGGATGTTACGCCAGGATGAATCAGATTTTTATTGATACAGAAGTTCGAACGAAAAACACAAACATTATTGATGTCGGTAAAACTTTTAATGAATATGTTAAAAAACTTGGGTATAAAGAAGGGAAGGCAAATAAAGCGCTTCTAAGACAATTAATCAACTATATTACAAGCGTAATAAGAATAGAGCCGACTAACCCTGTACCCGGACGTATTCTTGGAATTCAATCTATGGTTGCCCAGGCTTGGGACATTCACTTTGATATTAAAAATCCCCAGCAATTAACATTTTCAAAAGGGCAAATAGTGCTTGATGAGCGCTATGCCAAATATATCCACAAACATTCTGTCCCGCTGGATATGAATGTTGTCCGCTGCTTTAAACGGAATCCGTTAGCTTTAGACTTTTATAGATTTCTTGCTTATAGAAATAATAAGCTTAATAAAACTATTGTTTTTCCCGACCAACTTCTTTTTGAGCAATTAGGGACAGAAGTCCAAAATGACAGAATTAACCGGATCCGGTTAAAACAAATATTAAAAGCAATTAAGCTGTACTGGCCGGTTAAAGCAAAATTTGAAGATGGATGTTTCGAATTGCAGCCATCAGTCCCAGCAGTACAACACAAAATCCCGAGTAAAAAACCCATATTAATAGAGGACAATCTATGATTTTGGATTATCCACAAATTCACAGGAATATAAAGTTATGCACTTCACTTTTGTAACGCTTGAGTTTTTAGGTTTACAAGGAGTTTTAAAGTTATGCACTTCACTTTTGTAACGCTAAGACTTCACTTTTGTAACGCTAAGAAGGCTTAACTTGTTATTTTATGCGGAGTTAGCGTTCCGCTAATAGTATTACTAATATAATAAAACTAATAGTAGAAGCACTACGACTGTTAATTTTTCAACATAACAAAAGATAATAAAATTTAATAAATTTTATGAAAAAATGGATCCTAACTCCAGATAAATATCTTAAGGAACATGAGATTAAAACCCTAAGGACAACCTTAGAGGAAAAATCAATTGTGGCTTTATCTAAAAATCGAAAAAAACCGATCCAGGACTGGGCTATAATAGATATAGCCTTATCTACTGGCTTACGGGCTAGTGAAATCTGTAATCTTAAAATAAAAGATATTCATATAGGCAAAGGGGAAAATTCCATTTTTGTAGAAAATGGAAAAGGGAAAAAAGACCGCTTAGTTAGAATAGGGGAGAAACTTAAGAAACATTTGAAAGAATATATTTCTTGGAAAAAGAAGGTAGGGGAACCGGTTGATCAGGATAACTATCTATTTATATCCGAAAGATCGCCTAAAATGACGCTGAGCGCTATTCAGAAGCGATTTAAGTATTGGGCCAAGGCTTGCGGCTTAAAAGCGCATTACAGTATACATTCCGCACGCCATACGTACGGAACAATGCTGTACCGGAGCACTAAAGACCTGAGAATGGTCCAAAAGCAGCTGGGACATAGCAGCTGCCAGGTTACGGAAGTGTACGCGGATGTTTTAGATGAAGACGTGGAAAAAGCAGTAAACGCGTTATATGCTTAGATTGGATATAATACCTTTAAGAAACAGGGCATTTAAGGCACAATTTTTGCGAAATTGGATATATTAGTGTACTTTTATATCCAATCGATGAAAAGGGGAATAAATAGTGGTAGGAGAAAAATAATGATACTTTTGATTTTAATATTCTTAAAGTAGTTACAAAAGATAATCCGAATGTTAACTAAAATAACGGAGTAATCATTACAATCCGAGATTAAAATAGGAGGGCATAATTATGTATAAGAATAATTGTTTTTCAGAAGGTACAATAGTTAAATTATTAAATCCAGCTGATGATGCAGAAAGTAAGGCATTTTTTGAAGTAATTGAGAACAAAGGTGATAGAGTTAATATCCGGCTATTAAATACTAAAATGACTATTCCTCCTGTAGAATGTGTGAGTATTAGCGAAATCGTTACTGTAAATCCTAAATAGTTTTTCTCGAGAAATTTTCTAGGTTGATCAGAAATAGAGAAGAAGCAATAAAAAAAAGGAAGTTCGTTTATTAATTGGTATGCTTAAAAAAATAATGAATAAAATGAAAGCAATTAAAAATCTATTTCAAACACGATATTTTGTTGCGTTATTTGCAGTGCTTATAATTAGCGCTAGAGCAATCTGGTCAAGTTTTAAGTATGATGACACTTCTTTTTACTTAACTTTACTTGCTTCTATTGTTTTACTTATTCCAGATATTGGAAATATCGCATCTCGAATAACAAAGTTCAAAAAAGGAGACTTAGAAATCGAGTTAGCAAACCAAATAACTGCTTTAGCGGGAGAAACAAAAAAGGCTGAAGAAATTGAAGAATCCGGTTCAAAATTCGAGCAGGAATATTTACCTGAAGATACTAAAAATCGAATTATAGAATATAGCAGAGATCCAAAAGGCGGTTTGATAGCAGTAGCTGTAGATATTGAATCCAGAGTTACAGACCTTGCAAAAAGATATCAAATAAGTTCAAGTCCTCGATATCTTTCACCTATAAAAATCATAGACACCTTAACAGAGAAAGGCATAATTCCAAAAGTGTTACAGGGATTAATGCGAGATTTTTGGACAATACGGAATAAGGCTGTACATGATAGTAAGTTTAAGTTAGGAAGTGAAGATTTACTTAGATTATTAGATTTAGGTGTTAGAATACTAGATTTGCTTTATTTTACTAATCCAAGCATTTATGATCCTAGCAGAACAGACAGAATATGGAACATTTACCATGCAATTAAACGCTATATTGCTCAAATAACAGCAGCTGGAACAGCTACTAATGAAAGCTTAAATAAATTACTTCAAGAAACTAAAGATGTTAATGTTCTTTTCAAGGATAAAGAAATTTCAAAATATATTGATTTGCTATATGGCAAAGGAGTTGATCTTCAATCGTTAGAATTTTCATTAAACAAAGACTCTGAAAAACGACAAGAAATAGCAGACAAAAGAATTGAGCTTTTTTCTTGGTTCCCAAGGCAATACGATATAGTTGATAAGATGTTTAAACCTTATCTAAGCGAATAGCATAACAAATCGCTCCAGGGCAATCGGAGCCCGCCCCGAAAAAGTCGGGTCGGGCTCCTCTGCCTGAGCTCAAATGTTAGCAATAAAAAAACAACCAAGGAGAAAAATATGAAATGTCCGCATTGCTTAGATTCTTTTCATCCTCAATTAAAGGAGTATGATTTTGGAGGAGATATAAATGAACAATGGCGCCTTATTTGGCAAGCATGTCCCAAATGTAAAAAATTCATAATAAAGTTGGGGCATCTCAGGGTAGCCAGTAATACAGTAAAATGGTCTTTCCTTGTATATCCCAAAGCTATTTCCCGCACACCTTTATCACAAGATGTCCCTGATAATTTTGCACAAGATTATAAAGAAGCTTGTTTAGTCTTAGCTGATAGCCCGAAGGCAAGTGCTGCATTAAGCAGAAGATGTTTACAAAATATTCTACGTGAAAAAGCAAAAGTAAAACACCAAAATTTAAGCAAAGAAATTGATGAAGCTATTACTTCGAAACAATTACCAGCTTATTTAGCAGAAGGCATTGATGCTGTTAGGAATATTGGTAATTTTGCTGCCCATCCAATAAAAAGCACTAGCACAGGGGAAATAGTTGATGTAGAACCAGGAGAAGCTGAATGGCTTTTGGACTTACTCGAAGGGTTTTTTGACTTTTATTTTATTCAACCAGCAGAATTGCAAAGGAAAAAAGATGCTCTCAATAAAAAATTAATTGATGCTGGAAAACCCGAAATGAAATAAATAAGTGCTTCAGGCAGTCGGAACCCGCCGCCAAGTAGCGTCGGTCTCTTCTACCTGAGCTCAAATGTTAGAGGCAAAAATGAAACAAAAAATAGCAATAACAAGAATGCATATTCATCATTTTAGATCAATTTCAGATTTATCTATAAATCTTTCCCCTAATCAGGAACCTACTGTTATTTGTGGTCCCAATAATGTTGGAAAAACAAACATACTTAGAGCTTTGAATTTATTTTTCCATGAAGATTTTTTGGCTGAAGACGATGTTCCCTATCATATTGTTGAAGGAAGCAGAGGGCAAGGATTTAAATCAGTCGTTGAGTTAACTTTTTGGAATGAAGAAAAGAAAACTCGATGGACAATTAAAAAAGATTTCGCAAGACAAAAAGGAGTTGTTAATGTTACAAAATCAGGAAAAATACATATTTTGCGTAAATCTCAAAAAAAATTATCTAATCAAGAAATAGAAAAATTTCTTAAAAGCTTTTGGTACATTTTTGTTGAAGCAAGTAACGTTAATCTACCCCAAATAGTAACAGCTATTGTGAAAACAGATGTTTTAGCTGCCGGTCTCGACCGTTTACGCAAGCAACAAAAAATTCCATTAGACATATTAGAAGACTTTGTAACTGCCTCTAGTGAGACCCTGAAATCTATTGAAACAGAAATTGGTACGCATTTTCAAAAGTTTATCAAAAAAAATGACTCCATTAAAGGTTTAAAGCAATGGAATATTGAAATTAACTTTCCAAAATTTGAAAATTTACGAGAAGCCATTGCCGATATGGTTACATTTACTTTATATGACACAAACAGAAAGAAATTAGACTTTAAGGGGAGTGGTATCCAACGTCTTTTATTCCTTTCTTTGGTACAATATATATCTTCAAATACAAGGAAAAATGTTGTTTGGGGAATAGATGAGCCAGAAATTTTTCTCCAACCCGGCTTACAGAAAGAAGTTTATAGGATTTTACAAGATTTGTCCCAGAATCTCACAATCATTCTTACAACGCATTCCCATCATTTTATAAATCTTAATTCTTTAGACAAGTGTTTATTGCTAGATGCAAATTATGAGATCAAAAGATATCAACGTCGTCCAAACGAAGAATATTTTAAAGTCGATACAAAGCTCAATGAGGCTAATGGATATGAGAAAATAGCGGCAATCAAACAACATATGGGTATTCAAGCTAATGACAGTTGGGAAATACTTCCTTACAATATATTAGTTGAAGGCAATGAAGACAAAGAATATTTAATATCTTTATTACAATTTAATAATAAAAGCCTACCGAATTTTTTTACAGCAGGCGGAGCAGATAAAATAAAAGGCTATTTATCCTTCCTCAACGATTTTTCGCAAGATCTTACATATAAGCCAAAAATTCTTTGCTTATTAGATTATGATTCAAAAGGCAGAGAGGTTATGAATTCTATACATGATAGATATTCATCTCTATCTTTAGAAAAAAAATTTACACCTTCTTTTAATAGGAAAACAGGGCAAGGATTTAATCATGAGATTGAAGATTTTATATATCCTGATTTGTTGCTTGAGTCAATAAACCAAATTTTAACTAAAAAAGGGTATGCCCAATTGAATATATCTTCTGTTATAATGAAAAAGCAACAAAGAAGTTTCCTGAAATCATCAATTCTAAGCTTTATAACTAATGAAGTCTCAAATACAAACCCTACTAAAGATCAATTAGATTTAGAGAGTGAACCTATGAAAGTATGGCTATGTAAACTTGTGTGTCTTAACATAAAAAATAAAAATAAAAAATTACTTAATAAAACTTATCCTGAGGTCTTAAATTTTCTTGAATGCATAACAGAAAATCAAAACCTCTAACGACGCACTACACCTGACCGTTACCCACCGCCCCTTCGGGTCGCGTGTACCGGCAGGGGATGCCGGAGTTGCGGCTGTGGGATAAGTCAAATTAAGAAAAGGACAGGAAAATTTAAAGAGTTGTCGACGGGGAGATTAAAAGGAAAGTTATACTTTTGCGACACTCAAAAGCAATCTAGGCAGGGAATAGATTTATAAAGAAATGAACCTTATCACAAAATACATTAATATTCTTGTTGATTTAATCTATCGCCCTAGGCCTTCTTGTGCAGAAAAGCCTCTAGACAAGTTTGCGGTAATAGCTTTCATTCTAGTTTTTATTGGAATTGCCTTTTTGATTTGGTTTTCGAAATTGGAAGGGTAAGAAGGCGAAAAGTGAAAACGATTGACAGGATCAAAACACAATGATAAAATTTTTATTGGGAACAAAAGAAAATTGCAAAGTGGTATGTTTCGAAGGGGGAACTGCTACGGTGAAATAATTAAAACCTTCGCCTAAATAAGGAGAGGGTTTTATCTTTTTAATCCAGGATAAGGAAGGATTATCGAGTGGAGACTAACATTTTAAAAGCGATAATAAATTTAGTAGAAACAAAAGATAATAATATTATGCAGATTTATAAGTCGAATACAAGAATAAATAATGTAGGGGACGCCCTCGAATATTATGTAAAGGATCTCTTTTGCGGAACAATAAAAAGCAGCATTAGTGATAAAGAAAATGCCTATGCTGAAAACTTTTCGTACCTTGGGAACCAGAATAACCCCCCGGATTTTATTATTAAAAATGGCGATGCTGTTGAAGTTAAGAAAATAGGTGGCTTAAAATCAGCTATAGCCCTCAATAGCTCTTATCCAAAAGAAAAACTTTTTTTAGGGGATACTTTTATAACAGATGCGTGTCGGCGGTGCGAAAAGTGGGAAGAAAAAGATTATGTTTATTCAGTAGGGACAGTTGTCGACAAAAAAATCAAATTATTATGGTTTGTATATGGTGATTGCTATGCCGCAAATAAAAGCACGTATGAACGAATCCTTAAAGCAATTAAAAACGGCGTAAATCAAATTAAAGGGGTTCAATTTTCTGAGACCCGGGAAATAGGGAAGATAAAAAAGGTTGATCCTTTGGGGATAACACTTTTAAGGATTAGAGGAATGTGGCACATTGACAACCCAATAAAAGCTTTCGATTATATTGCAAATTATAAAAAGGAAAAAGAATTTACTATGTTCGCCATAATGAAAAAAAGTAAATACTTGTCTTTTCCAGAAAAAGATAGAAAACAAATTGAATCGAGCAATCTTTCGATTTCAGACATAAAAATAAAAGATCCAAACAACCCTGCTAACCGTATAGATGCGAAATTAATAAAAGTTGTATTTTAAAATGGCGTATAAATTTAAAACAACTAAAGAACGCTCGAGCTTAATGGGCAAAATTAGAAGCAATAATACAAAACCAGAATTATTTTTTTGTAAGAAATTAGGGGTGGCAGGTAGTTTGATTTTGGGGACACTAAAAAATAAGGATACTGAAAAATGTCTACAGAAAATAAAAGGGTTGATAAAGGAAAATTAAAAATAGTATCACTTTTTGCCGGATGCGGGGGGCTTGACCTTGGGTTTAAAAAAGCGGGCTTTGAGGTAACCTGGGCAAACGAATTTAATCGCACAGTTTGGGATACTTTTACCAACAATTTTCCCGGAGTGACGTTAGACAAAAGAAGCATTACTGATGTCTCCTCTAGCGAAATACCTGCAGCTGATGGGATTATTGGGGGACCACCATGCCAAAGCTGGAGTGAAGCAGGAGCAGGACGCGGGCTAAATGATGTGAGGGGAAAAGTATTTCTGGAATATATAAGAATTCTTAAAGATAAAGAGCCTTTGTTTTTCCTTGCAGAGAATGTTTCTGGTATGCTTTTGCCTAAGCATAAAAAGGCATTCCTAAATATCGTAGATCAATTTAAAGCGCTAAATTATAATGTCTCTTGGGAATTACTCAACGCTAAAGATTATAATGTTCCTCAAGACAGAAAACGGATTATCATAGTAGGTTATCATAAAAAAACAGGTAGATGTTTTGAATTCCCGAAACCTTTTAAAGGATTACTTACATTAAGAAATGCCATTGGTGATTTAAAAAAACCAATGTCTGCCAAGTTATGCAATAAGACAAACGGTGATAAACTAAAAATCCCAAACCATGAATATATGATTGGCGGGTTTTCGACAATTTACATGTCTAGAAACAGGGTTAGAAGTTGGGATGAACAATCATTTACTATTCAAGCAGGAGGAAGGCATGCTCCTATTCACCCACAAGCCCCTAAGATGAAATTTATAGAACAGAATAAGCGAATATTTGTTCCCGGGAAAGAGCATTTATATAGGCGGCTATCTTTGAGGGAATGTGCCCGCATTCAGACTTTTCCGGATGATTTTATCTTCAAATATCCCAACCTTGTTGATGGTTACAAAATGGTAGGTAATGCTGTGCCTGTAGAGTTTGCCCGCATTCTTGCAGAAACAATTATGCAGGATCTTAAAAAAGAATCCAGCAGATCTCAAAAAAACAGCCTTCTTCATGCGAAGGACTTATCTCAACCTCTTTCGGGTTCGAAAAAAGAAAAAATTGTATTTTCGGCGGTAATCCGCTAAAAAAGACGCTCTACAATTCCCGCAGTTAAGCGATCATAATTTTGTCCATATAAAACCATTCCCCTTTTTCGACGATAAATAAACTTAAAATTATAGCCTCATCTTGCCCCTTAATATTTTTGAGGGGGGTGAGCTTCTATGCTTGAACTTCGGGTGAACGCGCTTAAGAGAGCTGGGGGGAAATGTCCACAGGCGCTAAGGGTAGGGCTTGTGTGCCGCTGGGTTTTTTGCGGGACGCTGCTCTGCCCGTCCTGAGTGTGCTTACCTGAGTTAGGCTGTGGTTTACATAATGCCCGTTATAGTTGAAGGAGGTGCCCTGAATTTTCGCTTCTTTGAGAATACTTCCTATCAACGCGCATTATGTAAAAATTTACCAGTCAGTGCTCTGGAAAACTTGTGCTGCGGGCGGGTTTTTTTACTACTTGAAGGCGCTGTAGCGGACTCTTCTGAATTTACGAAAAGAGGACTTTCTTAAACAGCCCGGAGTAATTTCAGAAGTGTCCGCTAATGAAGTAACTTCTTCGGGTGAGCTTCCCTGGTTTTTGAGAGCTGCTTGAAAGGACTGCAGCAGTTGCTCTTGCAGTGGTATAACTGCAAGAGTATCTGCGGTTGAAGTGCTGCTGTGGGTGCGCTCTGCTTTTAGGGTGGCTGGGCGGGGGAAGAAACCTGCTTCTTTGCGCCTTAACTGCCTCTTATTTAAAAGAAAACCTGTGGAGCAATGGCTTATTAGGGTGCGGCTAACTCTTGGTGCCGTAGGCTTCAAGAGTTAGTGATAGTTTT
>Ga0180007_10005236_pt1 | contig 13263 bp, 10 predicted proteins | sample MM_PC_MetaG_FD_121122 | JGI IMG/M metagenome (GOLD analysis project Ga0180007, IMG submission 121122) | Groundwater microbial communities from the Aspo Hard Rock Laboratory (HRL) deep subsurface site, Sweden - MM_PC_MetaG | ecosystem: Environmental > Aquatic > Deep subsurface > Groundwater... | reverse complement strand
CCTTCAAATCTTAACAATGCGTTGTTATCTTCAACTCCACCATCGTATGCATCATATGTTACATCAGTTGTTGTTTTTACGATTTTGTTGTAGTTGTTATAATCATCAGTTTTTTCTGTGAGTGTGCAAGCTGTTAAGAGTGCTACCAGTGTGACAATCACGATTACAATCTTTAAATTTCTAGTCATTTTACTTACCTCCTCGGTTTAGACCGAATCTTTTTATCAATGATTTCAATATTGATTTTATTAATCTTTTTCGCCAATTCATTGATTTATTTAACTTACACCTTAATTATATTCATTTGTCAATCGTTTGTCAACACTTTTTGTGCATTTTTATTGAAAAAATTAATTTTTATATTGATTTTATTGATTTTTTTGATAATTTTTTTGATTTTCTTGATTTTTTTATTGATTTTTAAAGAAAAAAGACTCAAATTTCATTTCTGAACTCGAGTCTTTTCTTATTTTATTATGCTTGAGAATCAACTAAAACTATCAAAAAATACATTTTCTTGTTTAATATCGTGCTTGTTCAACACTTTAATACATGCATTAATCATACCTGGAGATCCACATAAATATGCTTCAGCTTCTGATAAGTCGCTTGTGTTTCTATCAACGACATCAGTAATTAAGCCAACTTCACCTGTCCAGTTGTCATCTGGAAGTGGTTCTGATAATGCTGGAACATAAGTAAAGTTTGGATATTCTTTTGAAAGTTGCTCAAACTCTTCAGTATAATATAAATCTCTTTTTGACTTAGCACCAAAGAAATATCTCACTTTTCTAGGCATACCTTGGTCTTTTAAATAGGCAAGAATTGAACGAATCGGTGCTTTACCTGATCCACCTGCAATACATACCATCTCACGTTCTGATTCTTCTTGTAGATAAAAGTCACCATATGGACCAGTCAAGATCATTTTATCGCCGACCTGTAGTGCTTTATGGACGAATGTAGTTGCTTGACCTTTTGGTACTTGTCTAATGATTAATTCAATGTGATTGACTTCACTTGGATGAGATGCAATTGAATATGCACGAATGATATCAATACCTGGAACCTTCATTTGTGCATATTGTCCAGGTTTGAAATGCATTTCTTTAGGATCTAGCAATTCAAAATCAACCAATTTGATATCATAGGTTAAATCTTGAATTTTAGCTACTCTTGTTTTATATTCCTTGGCATTTAATAATTCTTTTGGAATTTCTATCTTCATATTATCTTTCACTTTGACCTGACAAGATAAACGAATACCATCTTCTCGTTCTTTTGGACTTAAGAAAGGCTCTTCGGTTGGTTTGATATCACCACCGCCTTCAATCAGTCTAAATTTACAAAATCCACAAGTCGCTTTTCCACCACATGCTGATGGAATAAATATTTTATGCTCTGATAAAGTATTTAATACTGTATCGTCTCCTTTGACAGGGATAACCTTGTCATCGTTGATCAAAAGCATTTTCTCTCCACCACCACCTAAAGCTTTTTCAGCAAGGATAAGTAGCACGGAAATAATGATCAATACTCCGATTAATATTACTGGCACTAAAAAATTCATCTTATACCTCCCTTAGATGTTTGCTAAACCGGTGAATCCAATAAATGCTAATGCAATGATACCTAAAACGATAAAGACAATTGCTTTACCTCTTAAACCTCTAGGAATATCACTATTTTTCGCCATTTTTTCACGGATACCAGCAACCAATACGATAGCAAGTAACCAACCGACTGAAGATCCAAATGCAAATCCAGTGGTTTGAACGAAATTATAATCTCTGTTGACAAAGAATAATGAAATAGCAAGCACAACACAGTTTACAGTGATTAAAGGTAAGAATATACCAAATGCATTATAAAGTTTTGGTATAAACTTCTCTAAAAACATTTCTAAGAACTGAACTGTTGCAGCAATCGTAATAATGAACACGAGTAAGGATAGATTTGTTGTTCCTGTATTTTGTAGTAACTGATAGATTGGCCAGTTGATCATCGCAGTAATCGTTACAACAAACACTACAGCAATACCCATACCCTTAGCATTTTTAATATTCGTTGAGATTGCAATTAAAGGACACATCCCTAAAATGTAGACAAGTGCGATATTATGATTTAATATTGAAGCGATAATGAGTTCTAATATATTTTCCATGATTTACCTCCTAGACCGCTTCTTCATAGAATTTAGACCATTCTCTAATACCCCAGATGAGTAACCCTAAGACGAAGAATCCGCCTGGAGCCATTGCCATCACTACCCAATTTGGCCAGGTAGCAGGCATAATTCTGAAGTTAAGAATTGAGCCAAATGCTAAAATTTCTCTAACTATAGATACAGTGATTAAAACGAATGTGTATCCCATCCCACTTGCAAAACCATCAACAAGTGTATATCGTACTGGATTCTTTGCAGCGAATGCTTCTGCTCTACCCATGACAATACAGTTCGTAATAATGAGACCCACGTACGCACCTAGCGCGGATGCGATACTTGGAAAGAATGCTTCTAGAAACATTTGAACCAAGATAACGAATGTAGAAATGATGACCATGTAGGTTACCATTCTAACCTTAGAGGGAATGAAGTTTCTAACTAGTGATACAGTAGCTGAAGATGCCATGACAACAAATGTTACACCAAGTCCCATCGCAATCGCATTTTCAACCTTGTTTGTTACTGCGAGTGCAGAACAAATACCTAGTACAGCTACAACAATCGGGTTATTCTTATGGATTCCATCTCTTAAAATGTTATACCATTTTTTATATTTTAATCGAATGAGTTTCATATAATCACCCCTTATTCGTTATAGCTATTCCATGCATCTAGATACATGGTATAGTTTTCATTTAATATCGTCTCAAAACTAGATGAAGTTCTAGTTGCCCCAGTGATTGCATCCACCTCATTTGGTTTATTTGCTGCAGGATCCTTATTGATTTCAATGGTTGGAACCATCTTAATACCAACAAAGTTAGCTAAATAGAGTGGATCAGCAACGATACCACCTAAACCAGGGGTTTCTTCTTGTTGAAGAATTGTAATGGCTACGATTGTTTCAAAGTCTGGTTCAAGAGTAATCATTCCAATAATAGGACCCCAAACTCCACCACCTTCAAACACATAAGAGATATTACCAGATTCTTTATGTAGATAAATGGTAAGACCATCTGATTCAATCACTTCAACTTCTTCAGCAAAAATATCATGAATATTTGTAAACGTGAATGAGACTTCATTCGCACTTAATACAGCTGATTTTAATAATGCTTGTTCATTTGCTATAATTCTATCTTTAGTAATTAAATCCATACCTATTAATAAGATAGATGTAATTGTTCCAAGTATAACAACAAATAAAATCATTTTTAAGTTTTGGTTCATGCTGCTACCTCCTCTGAAGTAACATCAATTTCTTTAACTGTCTTATTATCAATTAATGGCGAAATTGCATTCATAATTATAATTGAAAATGTAACACCTTCATGGAATGTACCAAAGTTTCTAATGACAAATGTCAAAAGTCCCAATCCGATACCATAAACGATTCTTCCTTTACTTGTAACAGGTGCGGTTACTGGATCAACTGCAATAAAGAATGCTCCAAAGAGGATTCCTCCAAGTAATAAGGATGTAACAGGATCTTTACCAATTGAATCAGGCGATATTAGAAATGCTAATCCTGTGATAACAAAGAATGAACCTAAATAAGAAAGTGGAATTCTCCAATCTGAAACCTTGAGAACGATGAGTAATAAACCTAAGACAATGATACCAAGCCTAAATGTTTCTCCAAGAGTTCCTATAGTGCTTCCCATCAATAAGTCAAGAGTTGAGTAGTTAAAGGGTAGTCCACGATTGAATAAACTCAGTGGTGTAGCTCCAGTAAAAAAATCTGCTGTTTGTGGATCTATCCATGCGGTTGCCATTTGAGCGGGAAATGAGATTAACACAAATAAAACACCGACTAGAGCAGGGCTAAAAATGTATTTCCCACTTCCTCCAAAGATATTCTTACCAAAGAATACTCCGAAGAATGCTGCAATACCAACTGTCCAAAGCGGAATCGCTGGGGGCATTAATAAGGCAATGAGTAGAGGGGTTACCATCCACCCATAATCAAATTCCTTTTTTCTTAGTTTAGAAAAAAGAATTTCAACAACAAAGGATACTGCATAGGAAACCGCTGCGATTGCTAGCACGTAGTAACCGAAGATAAATGCAGCTGCAATGAGTAAGACTGCAAGTGCTCCTGTAAATATATACGTGTTCTTCTTGAGTAAAGCGTCCTTTTGAACAGAAGTTAGAGTTTCTGTCATGATGTCACCACTTTCTATATATTGTCATCTAAAGATGATTTAATCTGATGGAGTTTTTTAAACCATCGTAAATTTAACTACATTATAGCATTATTTATAATCTATGACAAACGTGAAGCATTGTTAAATTGATTTTTCTAATATCTATTTATACTCTTATTTATAAAGAAAAACACCTTAAAAAAGGTGTTCTAAATTTTAGTGCTATAATACTGCGATTGCGTCTATTTCGATAGCTACATCTTTGGGTAATCTTCTAACTTCTACAGCAGCTCTGGCTGGTTTATGTTCACCAAAGAACTTTCCATAGACTTCATTCATCAGTGGGAAGTCACTCATGTTGGTCATGAAGACTGTGCATCTCACAATATTTTCTTTGTTCATCCCTGAAGCTTCAACAATTGCTAATACATTTTTTAGTGATTGTAAGGTTTGTTCTTTAATATCAGCGGAAACAAGTGTCATTGTTTCTGGGATAAATGGTATTTGTCCAGAAACGTATAGCGTTTTATTTGCTAGTACTCCTTGACTGTACGCACCAACTGCTGCTGGAGCGTTTTTGGTTTCTATTGTTTTCATTTTTTCTCCCTTATAGAGTAATCCAATATCTTCTAATATAACCATCGGTCTTGTAGACCTTGTTCTCAAGAACTCCACCACAAGCTTCAATCGTTTTAAAGGATGCGGTATTTTCATCGTTACAAGTGATTAAAACCATGGTCATTTTGTGCTCTTTGGCTTTTTCTAAAACTAAGGATAGCATATATTTTCCATAACCCTGATTTCTCTTATCTGGCTTAATGCCATATCCTATATGTCCATTATACTTGAATAAATCTTCATTTAGATAGTATCTTAAACAAATTGCTCCATATATTTCTTGAGAATCATCTATAAGTATATAGGTTGTTGCTGGTACTCTATGGACTGGATCAATCATATTCTTTTCATCTAAATCTATTCTTTCGATAAGCTCTTCAAAAGTTCTTTGATTTAGAGAACTCGCTGTTGGAATAACAAACTCATTCCCCCAAGCTTCTATATAGTTAAGATAAGCACTCTTATCTTCTAGTGTTGGTTTTCTTAATGTAAGCTTCATGATTTTGAGGATTCAATCATTAGCTTCACTAGGTTGTTTGCAAACTCAGTAGGATCTTCAATAGGAAGACCTTCGATTAATAGTGCTTGATGATATAGGATAGATGCGTAGTCATTGATCTTTTCATGATCCTTATCATAGATTTTCTTTAATGCAGTGAAAAGTTCGTGATCTGGATTGATTTCTAATATCTTTTCAGCATGGACTTCATTTTGATTTGGCATTTGTTTTAGAATCTTTTCCATTTCTAGACTTAATCCTTCTCCTGAAACCAAGCATACTGCAGAACTTTTCAGTCTAGCTGATAGCCTAACATCCTTTACCTTATCCTTGAGTGCATCTTTTATAGATGATAGAATGTCTTTATTTTCTTTTTCTTTTTTCTTCAAATCTTTCTTCTTTGTATCATCAACTAAATCAGAATCCCCTTGTTGAATGGATTTAAAAGGAACATCTTGATAGCTTTGAAGTACTTGAATCATAAATTCATCAATATCATCTGTAAATAATAAGACTTCATAGTTTTTATCCTTCATTACATCCATTTGAGGAAGAGATAGAATCGATTGTTTCGATTTACCTGTCGCGTAATAAATTGTTTTTTGTTCTTCAGGTTTTCTTTCTATATATTCTTTGAGTGAGATATACTCATCGCTTTTTGAAGTTTTAAATAAAATTAAATCCTGAAGCTTTTCTTTATTCATTCCAAATTGGTCATATAAACCATATTTCAAGGTTATTTTATATGCTTCATAGAACTGAATATATTGCTCTCTATCATGCAAAAGCATATTTTCTAATTCACTTTTGATTTTCTTTTCTAGGTGAGATGCAATTTTCTTTAATTGTCTATCATGCTGAAGCATTTCTCTAGAAATATTTAAGGATAAATCCGCAGAATCAACTAACCCTTTAACGAATTTAAAATAGTCTGGAATCAGTTCCTTATTCTTATCTTGAATAAATACTCCCTTTGAATAGAGCTGGAGTCCTTTTTCATAGTGCTCACTATAGAAATCATAGGCTGGTTTCTTCGGAATGAAGAGTAATGCCGTATAGGTTAGCATTCCTTCAACATCCGTGTGAATCACTTTTAGTGGATCTTCATAATCAGAAAATTGATGCTTATAAAAAGCATGCATATCCTCTTCTTTAATATCTGCTTTGGATCTCTTCCAAATTGGAATCATTTGATTTAGTGTTTCTTTTTCTAGTTTTTCTTTTTTGTCTTCTGTTTTTTTAACCATCATGTTAATTGGATAGCGCACATAATCGCTATACTTTTTCACTAGATTTTTGATGGTATATTCATTTGTAAATTTTGAGAAGTTTTCTTCGTTTTCTTCATCGTCATCACGCAAGTGAAGAATAATTGTCGTACCAATTTCAGTTCTTTCGATTTCTTCAATGGTATATGAATCTTCTCCCGATGAACTCCATCGATAACCTGAATTTGCATAAGGGGATCTCGTTTCTACAATCACTTCCTTAGCAACCATAAAAGATGAATAGAATCCGACACCAAACTGCCCGATAATATCAATATCTTTATTTTCAATCTTTTCTAGAAACGCTTTAGATCCACTTTGTGCAATGGTACCTAAATTTTCTATCAACTCTTCTTCGGTAAAACCAATACCATTATCTGCAATCACCAATTTTTTATCTACTTCATTTGGTGTAATCCAGATTTCATAAAGAGTTGGTTCTACTCTTTGATCTGTTAAAGATAAGTAATGACGCTTATCAATCGCATCACTTGCGTTCGATATAAGTTCTCTTAAGAATATTTCCTTTTGTGTGTAGATTGAATGTGTCATTAAGTGTAATAACTTTTGAGATTCTGTTTTGAAATTTTGTGTTTTTGCCATATGATATCGCCTCCATTAAAATTGTATTCAAAATTATGTGACTTGTCAAGTTTCTAAGTCACTAGAAAAGAAACGGGCTAATCGAATAGCCCGTTAATTTGTTGTTAGCTAGATTGCACACTTTTCATAGTCACAATCATTATTGTTACAATGGATACATCCTTGTTTTTTAATCAAGACATCTCCACATAAAGGACATAATTCTTTTTCTATTTTCTCAGGTGTGTGTCCACTTGAAGATACGGCGATATGTGTGACATATTCCTTAACGACACCAGTCTTTTTATTTGTCCATTTTTCTTCCATATGAACATGAGGTGGTGTTGCAGGGTTTAAATCTTCAGTGTTTTCATTGATACCAGCTAGAATACCAATCTTAGCACATCTGTCTCTAAACACAGTTGCACCTTTGAAGCCTAGCTTCCAAGCTGTTTTATAAATATCCATAACATCTTCAACACTTGCACTGTTATGAAGATTGAATGTTGAACTGATTGCTGTATCTACATATTTTTGAATGGTTGCTTGTACGTGTGCGCGTTCCATAAAAGGAATGTTTTGAGAAGTAATTAAAGCCCATTCTGGAAGCTTTTCTGGTTCAACTCCCATCGCTTTTGCAAGTGCTACTGGAGTCTTTTCCCAAATTGTTATTGTCTTTTCTTCATCAAACATGGACACGATTCTTCTTGTATAATTAATTTGGAAGAATGGCTCTACTCCGCCACTTACGCCAAGTATATTAGAAATTGAACCAGTTGGTGCAATTGATAATAGTCTTGAGTTTCTCATGCCATATTTTTTAACTAACTCATCTGTATCAGGATCAATTCCTGTCTGATAGAAAGATGAACCAGATACTTTATGATAATCAAATCTTGGGAATGGCCCTAAGTCTCTTGCACGTAGTGCTGATGCTTGAGTTGCTGAATTCAGCATTTTTCTCATCATCTTATCTAAGAATTCTAGGAATTCAGGGCTACCATAAGGAAGTCTCAGACTGAGTGCTAAGTCAGCAAGTCCCATGACTCCGAGTCCAACTTCACGATATTGTTTCACGTGTTCTCTTTGTTCAGGAAGGGCATGACGATCACCTAGCATTGTGAGTAAATCATCAAGTGAACCAATCATTTCTTTGACTACAAAATCAAAGCGTTCCCAATCATAAACAGCTGATTCAGTAAAAGGATTTTTAACGAATGCATTTAAGTTAATACTACCTAGATTACAGGATCCATGTGGCATTAAAGGTTGTTCACCACAAGGGTTAGTTGCAGTAAATTTTACATCATCATATTCAGATAAGAAATGGTAATCATTCATATGATCAATAAAGACTACACCTGGGTCACCCATGGTGTGTGCTGCATAGCCAACAAGCTTGAGTAAGTCTTTTGCATTGATCTTCTTTTCAATGGTTTCATAAGGTGTTTCAAAGTTCATTGTCCACATTTCATCGTTTTCAACAGCCTTCATAAAAGGATCTGTAATTGCAATCGAAATATTAGCTCCATTGACCTTACTTAAATCAAGTTTTGTAGTAATAAAATCAATGATATCGGGATGATCAATATTTAGAACAAGCATCAATGCACCACGGCGATTGTCTTGTTGAGTATTTAGTGTTGTATGTGAATATTTTTCAGCGAATACCATCACACCTGGTGTTGTATTCGATGAGTTATTGACCTTAGCACCCTTTGGACGGATCTTAGAAAGATTCATCCCTTGGCCACCACCATAGCTATATGTTCTAGCAATTTGGTAGTCTACCTTATAAATGCTTTCTAAAGAATCTTCAGGATCTTGTGTTACATAGCAGTTACTGCCTGTAATATTACCATCTCTACCAATAGCGTAAAGATTTCTACCACCAAAAATAGCTTCTTTTCTTCTTAGTATTTTTTCAAGAGAGGAGTTTCCAAAAGCAATACGCTTAATGAATTCTTTTTTACCTTCTCCTGGGATTAAGTACTTGTTTAAAATCAAATCTTGACGTTCGTCATTATCTCCCCATGGATTATCACGATCTGTCTTCTGCTTTTCTCTATATTTGATATAAGATCTAGCAGCATCATAATGCTTCTTCTTCATCAAAAAGAGTTCAACATCATCTTGAATCGTTTCAATACTCACATCTTGAGACTTAGGATATGCCTTCGTGATTTCTGTTGCCTGCTTTAAGCATTCTTCATCCGTAAATGAAATTCCAACGCTTTTGTATGCCTTCTGCATCGCATTTGCGATTTTGTTTAAATCAAAGGATTCAACAGCACCATTTCTTTTTATTACATTCATTTTATCCACCTCTTTATTTTTTAAATCCCCTAAAAACCGAATCCCCAAAATTACAAAACGGTTTAGTAGTATTATAAACTTTTATGACCTCTAATTCAACAGGAAATGCTCACATAATTGAGTAATTTTTTTTAGCTTCTTGATACGAAGTATCATCGCTTACATTGTGATATAAAATGAAACGGCTCTACAATGGGGATAAACCCAATGTAAGCCGTATGTAACTTTTTTCTTTTCTATATGTATTCTATACTACCAACGATTATATACTTTCTCTGCAAAACCCAACATGCCATCAATTTGAAGTGCATTTCCATTTTCAAGCTTAAATGTCCCATAAAACTTACCGAAGACTTGATGTTGATTCGACTCAATGATGAGCACGTTTGTGTGTGAATGACGATCTAAAATAGGCTCAAATCTCAAATCGATATCTCCTGACATAGACTTTATTGTCCAGGTCTTCATGAAATCATCCTTTTTACCAACTTTCGGAATCATGAACTCACAGTCCTCTAGCTTATAGGTTTTATCACCAACAAAAAGCATATTCTCACTAGCCTTTGAAGTATCACCAAATCCATAGCCTAAATTGAACCCTATTTTGACTTTATTTTGGATTCCTGAAAGTGATGACCAATACCAGGTGTTCTTATAGGTCCAGACTCCTCTACCCCAATCTAAGACACCATAGGAATTGCTGAAGTCATAAGTCTTCTCTCCGATGACAACCTTACCGCTTGATTTCAGTAAATTCATTTTTTGATTGTAGTAAAAATGCTTCTTCTTCAAGAATGGAGTCGCAATCACCATTGTATCTTTTATGGTAGGCTCTAAAAGTAAATCAGCTCTAAGATGAACACCCTTGGTAAAGTTCTTTAGATCAACAATTAAATGTCTTTTATTCTTTTCAATCAAAAACTGAAATGATTGATTTTTCTTACTCAGCTTGATATCTCCCTTTACTGAAGTTCTTGGAAGTTTCAATTTACCATTAGAAAACCATCCCATTTGAGTATTGGTAGTTTCCTTTTTCTCAATAAAATCAAAGATGGTTACTGAAGTCAGCCACATGTAACTATTATCTGCAACTGTAAATGCGATTCCAAAATCATCATTTCCTACATAATAATAATCCCATTCCTTGATCCTCATTCCTCTAACCTTGACCGTATCTCTATAATAGTCTTTGGCGAGATATGTAGAATAACCAGCTTCAATCAAGTTTCCTTTTAAATCTAGAAGTGGACCTTTAGTTAATCTTGTTTGGTTCATATGATACCTTCCTTTGTGAATTCTCTTATTTTCATTATAACCAAATTGATTTCATTTTCATATCACAAGCATTTCTATATGTCATTTTTTTTAAGAAAAGGGTCGTTAAGAAGGTATAATATAAGTAGACGAGGTAACTATGAAACTATTTAGAGTCGGTGTTGGTGAGCTAGTCTCTTTTCTTTACGCTTCAGGAGATTTAAGTAGTGAAACCTTTCAAAACGTATCCCTACTTGAAGGAACTAAAGCACATCAATATCTTCAAAGTAAATATCAATCAACCGATCAGGCTGAAATACCAATTTCATCAACATTTATTGCTGATGATTTAGAAATTACACTATCTGGAAGAATAGATGGTCTTTTATCTATAGATGGAGCAAAGGTTATTGAGGAAATCAAATCGACAAGATATCCAATCTTTGATGAGAAATTTGAAATCAATAATGAACATCTCGCTCAGCTGAAAATGTATGCCTATATGTATATGAAAAATAATCATTTGGATGACTGCTTAGGTAGAGTGACCTATATTCAACTCAGTGACTATAAAACAAGACATTTCGATTTCTTTTTCGATATCGACTTACTTAAAGATTTTTTTGAATCTTCTCTTCTTAGATATACAGATTGGCTGCTTAAGTTATATGAACATAATGAAAGAAAAAGAATATCATTAGAAAAACTTTATTTTCCATTTGACAAATATCGTCGTGGTCAAAGAGAAATGATGGCAGCAGTTTACCAAACCATGAAGGATGATGATATTTTATATGCAATCGCTCCTACAGGCATTGGTAAAACCATGGCAAGTCTTTTCGCTACATTGAAGTCACTTTCAGAAGACAATCAAAAAATCTTTTATTTATCTGCCAAGACTCAAGGAAAAAAAGTTGCCCTAGATACGATGGACATACTCCATGAATCTGGTTTAGAAACCAAGACATTAGAAATTACTTCAAAGGATACCATCTGTTTTCTAGAAAAAAGAGAGTGTGATCCCGAAAAATGTCCATTCGCGAAGGGTTTTTTTGACAGGCTACAAGAAGCGATGGTAGACATTTGGGAAAAAGAAACCTTAATGACTAGAGAAGTCGTGGAGCGCTACGCTAGAAAGCATACCGTATGTCCATTTGAGTTTTCTTTATATGTTTCCTACTTTGTTGACGTCGTTATCTGCGACTACAACTATGTATTTGACCCCAGAAGCCATTTAATTAGATACTTTGATGAAGATACCTACAAGCCTTTAATTCTAGTGGATGAGGCTCATAATATGATTTCAAGGTCAAGAGATATGTATTCAGCAACTTTAGTTAGATCTGATTTTATTAAGCTCAGAAGACTCGCGAATAAGATTAAACCAACAATTAGAAACGCTGTTAAGAAGGTTTTAGATCAATTTGATTCCTTTGAGGAACAACTATCCCTATCTCCATTTCTATCCTTTAAGACCTTAAATGAATCATTTTTAGATTCAATTTTGAATTTGATGAAGAAAATTGAAAATGGGATTAAAGAAAATCCTAAGTACCCGAAAAAAATAGATGTTATTGAAGGCTATTTAGCTTTACTTGGATTTACTAGAATTTTTGAATATTATAATGATGCTTATTTAACCAATGTTGAAAAAATGATGGATGATGATATATCGATAACGATTCAATGTTTGGATGCTTCAGAATTTATATTAGATACGATTAAAAATAAGACTTATGGCTCTGTCTTCTTTAGTGCAACCCTTTATCCGATTGATTACTATAAAGAACTTATTACTGCTGGTTATGGTGAAACCTTAAAGATAAGAAGTCCTTTTGACTCTAATCGCTTAAAGCTAGTGGTGATGAATCAAATATCAACTAGGTATCAACATCGAAACAGTTCTATAAATCAAGTCATTGATACGATAGAGTCTGTATTATCCTCTAAAAAAGGAAATTATATCGCATTCTTCCCAAGCTATCAATATATGAATCAAATTATTGAAAACCTTCCTTTAGACTTGGATGCTGATTTAATTGTTCAAGAGCGTGAGATGGATCAACGATTAAGAGATATCATCGTTGAAAGATTTAAAAATTATAATGAAAAATCTCAATTGGCATTTTTCGTGATGGGTGGTATGTTTGCTGAGGGCATTGATTATGTTGGAGATATGTTAAACGGTGTAATGATTGTAGGTGTAGGGCTTCCAATGCTGAGTGAATCCAATAATCAATTAAAGGATTACTATCAAGAAAAATTTTCAAAGGGTTTTGAATATGCATATACCTATCAAGGAATGAATAAGGTGATACAAGCAGTTGGTCGAGTGATTAGAACAGATTCGGATTACGGTATAGCTATACTTATTGATGATCGGTTCAATACATCTTTATATAAAAAACTATT
>Ga0180007_10005235_pt1 | contig 13263 bp, 14 predicted proteins | sample MM_PC_MetaG_FD_121122 | JGI IMG/M metagenome (GOLD analysis project Ga0180007, IMG submission 121122) | Groundwater microbial communities from the Aspo Hard Rock Laboratory (HRL) deep subsurface site, Sweden - MM_PC_MetaG | ecosystem: Environmental > Aquatic > Deep subsurface > Groundwater... | reverse complement strand
TTAATCCACAGATTAGGCTTCTTAACCATTTCTACTCTGCTGCATGCCGTTTAATTGAGGAGCAGATAATAGCTGATAAGATTACAGTTACAGTTAAGTCAGATCAAGACCGTAAGTATCGTGAGGATAAAATACAACCTGTTGACTTAAAGAGAGCACATATTGTTAAGGTTGAGTTTACAGCTTCGTCTCCCTGGCAAAAGATGGATGCCTACCAGGTAGCGGAAATGGCTATGCGATTGGAGGTGCCTTTAGAGTATATATATGAGTTTATTCTTAAATTTCCAGACCCTAAAGCCGTAAAAGATTTGGCAATAATAGAACTGTTTGAGCATAGTCCTAAGCCTGCTATGAAAACAGCAGTTAAAGCCTTAATGAAAAGCGGGAGGATAGATGAGGCTGAGGATTTAATTAGAGACCTAGAGGGAATGTTGGCTGAGGAGAGAGCACAAGTTCCACAAGGAGTTCCACAGGAAGCTCCGCCACAAGCCCCAATTATGTAAAAAATAGGAGGTTAAAATGACAGATGCACAAGATAATGGTGTTATAGATTATGGGGAAGATGAAGCAATAGTAACACTAGCTGGAACAGCCGAGCTTGGAGACGCTATAGGATGGAGTAGTGGGTGGAAGAGAGCACTTGCTACTGTAGCCACAGCTATTCAATTACGTTGTGTTGCTGGAGAGAATGGGGTTTCAGGGCAAAGAATTAAGGTCTACTTCGGTAAGACCTCTATCAGTGGGGCAAGATTCTCTGGAGGCACGGCAGGTGCAGCTTTATATGTTGCCGAAGGCACTGATAATGGGAAATATACTGAGACTATACCAACTACTTCAGGTGATTGTACTACTAAAGTCGGATATGTATTATCAGCTAATGAAGCTATGATATTACCTAATAGAATTACCGATAGTGTGAAGGCATAATGGAAGGTGAAAGACAGTATCCTGCAGCTCGTTTAACACGAGAAACAGAACCATACCATTTTCAAAGAGATAGGCAGTTAGGGAATAAGCAACCACGACCTGCTCAACCTAACACATATCAACCCAATCAGAAACCACGTCCTGTGGGATGGGGGCAGAGTACACGAGATTATTGGGATAACGTATTCTCTGAATATCTGGAAAGGAGGGGGAGATAGTTATGGTAAATGTGTATGAGGTAGCCCCTTGGGGGCCGCCTAGAAAAGAAATTCCTCCTTATGAGCCACCTCCAGAGGTGGCTCCTGTTGAACCTGTTATTGACCCTAGAATTGAAGCCTATGCTAGCGGGTTAGCTGAGTATCTTTATAGTATGGAATCTGCTGGTGTTATTGATAGAGGGACGGTTGCTTATACTGATGATAAAGACGTATTCCATCCTGCAACTGGGTCAGCTCGTATAACTGAGATAGCACAGGAACAGTTATCAACATCAGGTATATCTCCTAATTTACCATTCTTTGAGCAAGCTAGTAAAGGTCAAACTTATGCAGATGTAATAAATAGATGGGCTGCAACTCAAGGTGGTGGGTATAATGAGTTTGCTAAAGCTAAAGCACGAATTGTAGGCAACCCTGCTATGACTTATAACGAGCAGCGGTCTGCGTTAGGTCGTTTATTGAACACTAATGAGTGGGCACAAGCAAATTATATGAGTGCTTCGCAAAGTATAGAGACAGACATTTTTGCTAGATTTCCAGAAGAACTGAGAGCGGAGACGGAAAGAGTAGAAGCTGGTAGGATAACACCTCGTTATAGAGCACCTGCAACTGGTTATGGGGTTACACCAACCCCTCAATATAGACCTGCGTATGAAGCGGCTGGAATGGGGTCACAACCATATAGAGATTGGTTTGAAAGACAATATTCTGCGGAATTAAGTCGATATAGAGAAGGAGTAGAGACTCCCACAGAGGAAAGTTGGGCAACATATCTAAAGAAGAGAGAACCACAACTACGTGAGGAATGGGCAGGATTATCTCCTTGGGAACGTGGAGAAAGACCTTCGTATTTCGCACCAGCTATAAAAACTGTCCAATTTTAATAATTATTGAGGTAATTTATGCCGGATGGCAAAGAACGTAAGGATTATCTAAAACAACTAATCTTGGGAGATACAACTCCTGCAGTTCCTGCTTTAACTAGACCTGCGGTGCCATCTATTCCTCCAAGAGTAGAACCTGCCCAAATAAAAACACCTTCCCCACAACCTGAAGAGTTTAAGTTCACAGAGGAATATAAACCTGAAGCTGTTTGGGAAGATATACAATATATTTGGAATAGGTTTCGTTCTAGTGGAGCACAGATGATTCATAGGGGCAAGCAGTTCTTTGTAGATGCTTTACCAAATGCGATATTTGTCGAACCTACTCCGATAGAGAAAAGAACTCCAGAAGGTCAGGCTTATGCTAGAGCACATCCCGAATATGTAAAGGAAATAGAAACCCAAATAAAAAATATTAAGGAAACTCAACTTGAGTTTCAAGTAAAGTATGATAAAGCAGAAGCAAAAAATCTAGAATGGTTGAAGGCACACCCGGAACTACAACCTAAGAAGGAGTGGGAGAAGGGAGTAATCGAAACTGTTAAAGAAAATCCTATGGTTCTATTAGACCCTGCTTATATCCCATCTATAGTTGCGGAAAGTGCTGCCTTTTCTCTTGCATTTTTAGGCACTACTATTGGTGTTACTGCTGCAACCAAGAATCCAATGCTAGGATTAGCTGCAGGCGTAGCAGTTACAACTCCAACTCAATCACAGGAACTATATGAGGACTTAGTTGCCAGCGGAGCGTCTAAACAACAGGCTGGTCAACTTGCAGTCCCTATTGGAACAGCAATATCAGCTATTGAAATAGTGGGTGCATTACCACTCTTGGGAGCAATATCAGCACCATTCAAAAATATACTAATACAGAATATAAAGAAGGAAATTGTTAAACAAACAGTTCCTATGCTGGTTAAAAGAGGTATAAAGACATTCTCTCAAATTGAAATAGCCGAGATAGTGGAGGAGGTTACTCAAGGGGCTATACAAGATGCTACGGTTAAAACATTTGATGAAAACCGAGATTTACTTGCTAATATACCAGAAACAGTAGTAAGAACTGCCATAGCGACATTACCATTTGCCTTACTTGGTGGTGGAGCACAAGTAAGGGAAGGTATGGGAATTGAACCTGAAGTTACTCCAACTGAACCTATAATTCCAGAACCATCTGTTTCACCAGTTGTTGAAAGACCACCTATTAGTGAACCTGTTACACCAGAGGTTGCACCACCAATAGTAGGTGAATTACGTGAGTGGTTTGGTGTCGCTGAAGAAGGAGATAGGATTATAGGGATACTTCCTGATGGAACTCCATTAAAGGCGACAGGTATTGGAGCTTTCCAACATAGGGGAGTAGGAACTGCTGAACAATGGATGGATGCTGGTGTTATTCGGGTTGTTCCAGAAGAAGGTAACATAAATGCCATAGAAATAAGAGGTAATATTACCAATCAACAAGAGATGGCATTGAATAGTTTGATAAAGACAAGTGAGAAAGTTGATATAGACCTTACTGATACTAAAGGTAATATACTCAAGAGTATTTATGGTGAACCTAGTATGGTCTTGAGGGAGTTAGATAATTTCTGGGCAGCAATCCCCAAAGCACCTGTTACCCCAGAGGTTGCAAGAGCTACTCAACAGGTAAGAGATATTCAAATGCAGGGTAGAACCAATCCTGAGAGTGTATTGCCTGAAGATGCGGAGATGGCACACACAGAGTTAGCTTCTCCAGATGGAATTAAACCACCTGCCCCACCAGAAGCGGTATTAGGGAATACAAGTTACCCTGAAGATATTATTAAGACGATAGTAGATGGAACACCTCTTGGTGAAAGACCAGACCAAACATTATTAAGGCTTCACGAAGCTGCAATTAGTAATGAAACACGAAGAAGTAATATTACTGTCAGAGAAGGTAGTGATAAGTTAAAGAAACTTGGTGTTGGTGTAGTTAGCAGGGGTAATTTAATACCAAGAGCAAAGGATGTGCCTGCTTTGGATGCTCTTTACAATGCGTTGCATAACCCTTCAAAGGTAGCATCAGGAGAGATTACGATTCCTAAAGGGTATGAGGATATGTATAATGAGTTAAGAACTCTAACTAATTGGGAAGAAACAGCTAGGCTAGATTTTGACCCAAGTATGGCAACAGTTGAAGATTACTTCTATCGTGGGTGGAAGCCACCCAAGGATGCCTTTACTGATATTCAGCAAGGGAGACCATTAGTCAGGACTCCATCATTTAAGAAACCTCGTGCAAATGCTACTTATGCGGAAATGAGAGAGCTTGGGTTTGAACCTTTATTCTGGAATCCCTACCAGCAATGGAGTATCTCTCGTATGCAGGGTGTAAAGTACAGGGAGCAAATGCAGTTAGTAAAATATCTGAAAGTTATGGGAGAGGATTTTATCAGACCTCATCCTGGAGGTTCAATACCTAAAGGGTGGAGAGTTCCTCAAATTGGGCCTGCTTTCGAGGGCAAGCCATTTGCTACGGCAGACCCAGTAACAGGTGAGCCAACAGTTATGTTCACTCGCAGGTGGATTACTGAGGATAGAATATCAAATGCGTTAGAAGGAATATATGGCAAAAGACCTGACTTAGGTAGATATATTATCGGGAAGAAAACCATTGACCCAATGGATATTATTGATTGGGCAGTATTTACTCCCAAGAGAGCTAAACTTTTATTCTCTCTTTTCCAGCAAGTTGACTTCCTTACTCGTGCAGGTGCTGGAAGTTTCACCAGATTTACAGATGCTCTATTTGCAGGACAACCTGTAGAAGCGACTAAGGCTTTGGCAAGGTATCCTTCAACATTTGCGAAGATTGTCTACTCTAATTTCAGTCCTACTTATAGATTATCATTAGCTAAGAAGTTGGACAATACTACACCTTTAATTCAGGATAGACCTGGTATTAACTTAAAAGGAATCTCAGAAGCTGGATTGTCCACACGTGATGTAACTATATTCCCAGAAGATATGGATAAGCTAACACGGCAGGCGGTTGAGCAATCTGGTGTATTAGGAAAAGTTAAGGGAGTTAAGGAAAGTCTTGCTAACTTAGAAAGTGCTATGAGAAGAGGATTATTTGAAGGTGTTTACTCGGCTGCAATTATTACAGATATAGAAAACAATATTGCTCCGATGGTATCCAGAATGTATAGTAGTTTGAATGATGCACAGATAAACGGGATGATAGCTCGGATAGCTAATATGAAGTATTCTGTAATTCCTGTTTCTCAAAGTGTTATTCAGAACCAAGTTCTCAGGCAAGTATTACCACGAGTTTTCTTCTCTTTGGGTGAGACAGAAGGACTATTAAGACAGGCAACAAACTCCTTTCACGGCCCACAAAAAGCCTACTGGAGAAAGCATTGGATTGGAGTATATCTTTTCTTGATTGTAACGGCTAACATCATACACTTTGCTTCTACTGGAGAACCTTTACCAAAGGATCGATACTCACCTGTTGCTAAAACAAAGTGGGGGCCGTTACCTTTTGGTTATAATAGGGATTTTGCCGCACCTACAATACCACTTAAAGGAAGAGGTGATGTTGAAATAACTCTAGACTTAGTTGGGCAAATGGATACTGCCTTTAGAGTGTTAGACCCTGGTGCTTTCTTGACAGCCAGAGAAAGTGTGCCTATTAGGTCAATAACTAATCAGGTAAGTGGTACTGATTTCTTTGGTGAACCTATCAATGACGTTGGGCCTGGTGGTATAGCTTCAAGAACAGCAAACTTGCTTTTTGATTTATTTGCTCCTATTGGCATTGGTGGTGCAGGTGCTGGAATTGGGAGGGTACTAATACCAGAAGCTGAAGGATTAATTCCAGGTGGAGAAGAAAGACTTGGTATTTCAGGCTTAGCAGTTCAATCTGTAGGTGTTAATCTGAGAGCAGAAACAACTCTGAATTTACTGAATAGATATGCGAAGGAAAGTGAGTTATTAAAAGCTGATGGTACTCCTGTTGAGGTATGGGATGACCTTGAACCGTTCCAGAAAAAGGTGCTATCTAACAATAATGATTTGAAAACTGAGTTAGGGTTACGGAGTGATGTTGCCATAGAAAGACAACAGTTAAAGTCACAGGGGTTTGCGACTTTAGACAACTTAGACCAAGAGAGAATAGTTAGGGGTGATGCACTAGTATCTGAGTATCTTACAGATATAATGGGTAGGTCTCAGGAGGATAAGAATAAACTCGCTAATACCTTTAGAGATGAAGTAACTCTACTAAAGAGGGAGATGTCAAGTAGGAAAGCACAGGTTGATATTGATTTCGGACTATTTGAAGAGACAGGCAAATTACCTATTGACGCTAATAAAAGAGCGTTGGTTGAGTATTATAATACATTTGAAACATCCAAACGCCCATCTGGAATAATCTATTGGGCACAGCAAGAGGCTACGGAAAAGCATTATAGAGATAAGATATGGACTAAAGCTCAAGCAGACTATGTAGACAGAAACTCAGGCTTAACAGAGTGGGGAGTTCTAATGGCTGAATATAGTAAGGCACAAGAACTACTAAATGTTTATTGGGACACCCCAGAAAGTAAGCGAAAGAGGTTACGGTTAAGCCGCCCTGAAATAGACGCTGCATTGGTTTTATGGTATGGCTATAAACCATCTGGAACTACTACAGATATATCACCTATTACAAGCGGAGATCGAAGGGAGGAATTGAAAAATCTTATTCTAGGAAAGTGAAAATACAGAGTATTATAGAGTTATGTAAAGCATTTAGTCGGGTATGCTATAATGGTATTAGTACTTTAATAATTAAACATAGTTATCAAAACGGGGGGCGTAGTTTGTTCTATTACGGAGTTACCCCCGTTTCTTCATTTAGAGAACTACGCCCCACTAAATAAAAGGAGGATATTAACATGAACTTAGAGGGGGATGCATCTAAAGTTGAGGGGGCTGTGCCAACTTCTAAAGAGGGGGTAGAACCAACTCCACTGAAGGTAGAACCAACTGTAAGGACATATTCACAAGCGGAGTTAGACACGGCTGTTGGAAAGGGGCTGTCATCTGTAAACACGCAACTTTCCGTACACAAGGCGGCTGCTGAAACGGCAAAAGCTGAGGTAGACGCAGCTAAGGCTAGTGTGCAGACAATTGAAGTTGAACTCCAAAGCCTTCAGAGGCAATATGATGAGTTAGTCACCAAACAGTTTGCCGATGACCCGGAGGCAAGGCAGGCTTATATTGACAAGAGGGCTATTGCCGAAGAGAGGAAGAAGTTGGCAACCGAGATAGCGACAACAAAAAAAGAGAAGGAAGTTGCTGCTAAGGATTTAATGGCTGCTTTGTTATCGAGAAAGGCTGACGCTCTTGTTAGGGAAACTGGCATTGAACTTAGCGAGCTTGAGAATTGTCAGACTGAAGAAGCAATGGAGATTAAGGCTTTAAGATTTAAGCTCACTAGAGAACCTGAAGTTAAAGAACCTGAAAAGGCACCGAAGTTTGACTCAGGATTAGGAGGGGGAAGTGGAGAGGATTTATCCAGTTTAACACCAATAGAACGTGCTGGTAAAGAACTGGCAATAGCAAAGGCTAGACAAGTTAAAAGACGTTCTGGGCAATCAAGTGACCCAGATTACAAACCCTAAAGGAGGAAGAAGATATGGCAATCGGACATTGGAATAATTTGACTGAATGTCAAAAACTTACTCAATCGCAACTAATACCTGGTGTGATTGAGGAAGATGTATACCGAAATAACATACTAGATAAGATACCTGTAGCTCAGGCTAGTGGGCAGACAATAAAGTGGAACCGTGAAGCAACCGTAGTTGATGCCGATGTTGCTAATATAGCAATCGGAGACCAGTTATCCTGGTCGGCTTCGGTAACATACGACCAGCAAGAGGTAGCTCTCAAGCGGAAGTATATCCAGAGGATTCTTGACCACTTTGTGCCTGACGTTTACGGGACTATCAACAACTACGAGGCTCAGGTTCTATGGGAGATGAAGAAGGCTATTGTCAGACGTTTAGGCGATGACATAATCTATGATGACCTGACCTACGGAACTAACGAGTTTGATGGACTTCACGCTTTGGCGTGTGTTCAGCAAGGAACTGACCTTGATATTGAGCAGAGTGGTGCTTTATCACTAGCTAACTTGAGAAAACAACACGATGCTATGAAGCATGGTGTTGACTTCTGCTATATCCCATATAATATAGCACGAAGGATTGACTCAGCCTATCAGGAGGCGGGTATGGTTCGGCTAGTAACGGGACCAGCTTTGGGTCAAATCTCTTACGGAGTGGATGACCAGGGCAAGAGGGTAACTTACTTTGATGGCGTTCCGTTCCTGAGAACTGACTTCTTAGCAGAAGAGACTGCTGACCTTTGTAATGCTACTAGCACAACCACACAGAGAGCAAAAAGCACAAGTGGGGATAACTGGAGTCTGTTCCACATCAAGTTTGGAGATGTCTTTAATGGAGAACCTGGTTTAACATTGGGCTTCGGTAACACCGATATGCTTGGAGACTTCTACAAGATAGTCACTTTTGAGGAACTTGAGGACTACGATGCTGGTGGGTTAAGACTGGTCAGCTACATCGCTCCGTTACTTGGGAGCAAACTTTGTCTCGGTCGTATCAATGATGTAACCGATGCAGAGATAGTTTACTAATAGGCTTTGAACGGTGTGCCTTAGAAACACCAAAATAGAAAAGGAGAAAGAAGTTGAGTAAAATAATCAATCACGATATAAGAAGTGTAAATAGTGGGACAATGTATCTCCCAATTAGTGCTTCTTATGGTAATATGGCAACACCAGACCTTAGTAAGCCAGATACTACACAGCAATACGACATTGGTACTGCTTACGTCTACAATGGTAAGGCATACTACTATTCCTATGCTACTGCTATTGTCAAGTCTCGTCAGTTAGCAGAGACTTCATACCATCAGGCAACAGCCCAAGCAGCTATAACTACTGCTGCGGACATCTATGCCACAAGTATAAAGATAACTACTGCTTCTGGTGATGGGGTGGCTAGTGATGGTAAGTTTGCTCTAAACGCATTAAAGGGTGGTCATGTAGTGGTGTTTGTGGCTGGTTCAGGTGGAGACGATGACGATTTTGTAAGAGGCATCGTATCTAGTACTGCGGTAACTACGGCAGGCGAAATGACTATAGAGCTTGACGCACCTATACCCCATGCTCTTGTGGCTACTACCAGCGTAGCAGAAACTATAGCAAGCCCGTATGCCTATATAAGACTTGGAGCTAGTGTTGCTCGCACTAAAGTGGGAGTACCAGCTTGTTATGCTGCTGCAACTAACTATGTATGGGTTCAGACTTGGGGACCGACATGGATTGCACCACAGAGTACAGTAGGTGTAGCTGGTTTGGTAGGCATAGTTGCCAGACATGATGGTTCACTTGAGCCAGCTGATTCAACCGTTAGCTCACTCATCTCTAATCAGCATATTGGGTATACTATGTTCCCTTCATCTACTAGCACACAGGCAGCCCCGTTCGTATACTTGCAGATTGCTCATCCGTAACTAGAAAGGCTATGGGGGAGTGGGTAAAACTGCTCCCCCAATCAGTAAGGAGTAAATAAGTAAATGCCTAGAACGCAATCACATCAGGAGAGGGTTGATAATCTAAGGCTGATAGACTCTAACATCAGACAGTCTAAACCTTTAGTGGGTTGGTGGTGTGAGAACTGTGAGAGGAAACTATATTATCCAGCAAATGCACCCAGACCACAATGCCCACACTGTAGCACACAGGGATATACTACAAGAATGAATCGTTACTACGGAGGGTTGACTCTAGTAACACATTAACAGGAGAGATAAAAATGGTTGTATGTCCTAGGTGCAATAAGGATGCAACAAAGATGGTTACAGAGAATGGGATTTATTACTGGGTTTGTAAACCATGCAAGAGAAAAACCATTGAACCATCGGAACAGAAAAAGTTACGGGATAATCACATTAACAATTGAATACTAGACACAGGAGACGGACAGTATGTGTTTTGGTTTAATTCCCTTGTGGGGGTCTATCTCCTATTAGGGATTTTTTATTAGGAGGTCTAAATGATACAAAACCTTAATAATGGTACAGCTAAGTTTGACCAAGCAGTATTTGAAGGTTTACTAAAGAAACTCGTCAGTACTTACAAATACTTTAACAACAATAAAGTTCCAAATGAAGTAGTTGTGCCATTCGTAAATGAAGTTGATGGTGTAAAGGTGACTTATGAGCAAGCACAAATAGAGGAAATCACCAATTACAAAAAGCCTGTGTCAAAGAAAAGAAAAAGGAAGGTGAGAGTTCATGCCTCTACAATTTGAGAAATTAACCAACATCAAGGATAAAAACGATGTAACCATAAATGTTGGGGAGATAGTTATTTATCCTGATACTGGAGCAGAATTTAAGGTTTATTGGGATAACAACCAAAAGGAATATGGACTAAAACCGCTAGCTCAATTGTTACCTAAATATATGTTTATTCCTTTAACAGCAAATACATTTACCATAAAGAAGGAGGTGAGCCTTGCCTCTGCAAGTCAATAAATTAACCAAGAAAAGTTCAATGGATGCCGTCAGGGCTGCTATCAGTCAAACTATTGCGTATTTAATGAAACATGAGGGTAAGACGCAGAAAGAGGCGGCTGGTCAAGCATACGGGATGGCGAGAGATAAGACAGGCAAAAGCCTGGGGAGGAAAAGTTAATGATAGGATTTAAGGTACTGGATAGAGAAAGACTAACCCCAACCTCAGCTACGGGATTTACGGCTTCTCTTATTCCACCTGCTGAAGTTGATACTGAATATGTTGTTATTCAAGTAGTTGCAGGCAACATAATAAACTTCTGCATTGATGGCACAACGGCAACGACATCAGTTGGTGACTTGCTTACCAAGTATTCAAAGCTAGAGGTTTGGGGTTATCACGCAATGAAAGACTTTTCGTGTATAGATAATGGGGCAGCCTGCACAGTGGAGTGCACCTTTATGGGAAGGGGGTCGTAAGATGTTAAAGAATTGGGAAATATCGGATGCAGCTTTAATTGAGAAAGGGCAAGGTTTAGTTTATCAGGGGACGGTAACAACTTATACTGATAGCACTCACTTTGCTTGCCTTGATTTAGCTAGTTTCGGTAATGACTTCTTCTGTAATTCCAGTTATTCGGACTGGGAAGTGTACGCTCTGTGGGATGTTGGTGGAGCAGGGGCAGCCCCTCAAGGACTATTAACTCCAGTCAGTGATTATGTTAGTTCTACAGGAACTTTTACTCATACCGCCTTTGCATCAGGGACACTAGCAGTAGGTGATAAAGTCCTGCTTGTTCATCCAATCTTAGCAATACTTGGAACTAAAGCAGATGCTGCTGCTGCGGGTGCGGTTACTTCGGCTGATAGTGCTGCGGCTTACATTAAACAAACACTGAACGAACTTCTAGGAACTGACGGGGGCTGGACTAATTTGAGTGGTGCTGCGATAGCAAGCCTTGACGCAGCATTACAAGCAATAGCAGCGGTAGTTGGTTTGGATGGTGCGAATACTTATAGTGCCTCAGTTGATGGTTCGGCTAGAACTACTATGGAAGCGGCTATAGTAGCGTTGGCTGCCTTGATCGGGACTAAAGCTTCAACGGCAGCCGCAGGGGCAGTAACCACAGCAGATGATATAGTTGCTTACATTAAGCAGATAGTCAACGATACCTATAAGCTCTATGAAGTTTCAGATACAGACCAAGCATATCCAGCGACACTGGCAGACCACAGCATTCTTGCGAGCATAATGACAAGTGATGGCGATGCCTCTGGTTATGATAGGGCTACTGATTCACTGGAAGCTATATCAGATGCCGTAACAGTAGTAGATGGTATAGTTGATGTGATTGATAACGTGCTTACGCCCAATGCTGGAGTCCACTTCTGGGTAGATAGTGTATCAGGTAATGATAGTAACAGCGGTTTATCTGCTGGCGACCCAGTATTGACTTATACCTATGCGTTGAGTCTAGTTACTGCTGGTAGATACGATGTCATTCACGGCATGGCTAACTCACCATCTGCACCTCCTGCTACTGAGACCTTCCCGATAGTAGTTAATAAGACAGGCGTTACTATTAGAGGTGAACATGGTAAAGGATTGCTCAGTGATTCTGGTATAGGTTCGGATGAGCAGAATGTAGCTACCTTTGAGATAGCAGCTAGTTATGTAACCATTGAGGATATGTATTTAGGCTGTGATAACCTTGGTACTACAGGGGGTATCATAGAGTTTAACAGTACCAACAGTTACTTCGGCGTCACAATTAGACGCTGTACCTTCGATACTCAGTATATAGCTGCTTATGGCATCCTGGCAACTTATGACCAACCATATTTGCTAGTTGAGGACTGCTTGTTTGGGCGGAGTGATATAGCTTGTTACACTACTGCTGGCATCTATTTAGGTAACTGTACCAGTGGGATGATACGTAAAAATGTGTTCGCCAGTATTGCAGGAATAGGCATTAGTTGTGGTGGTGGTTGTGGTAATCTTAGCATACTTGAAAACAGGTTCAGATTACCAAGTGATACAGCGGGGAAAGCCATTACATTGGCTGCTGGCTCATCTGGAATCTTTGTTGATGGCAACCACGCCAACTTCGGTGGAGTTCCAATGGTCAACAATCCCTATGCGGATGCTTCTACAGCTAACTATAACGATTGGGGAACGAACCATAAAGGTGGTGTCCCTGTTAATTTTGAGGGAGTATTGGCTGGGATAACTCAGGTAAAAACTATGACTTGGGACTTACTCCGAGGTGGAGGTGGGACTGGAACAGATGTCCTACTTACTGGAACTACACAAGCTGTAATTCTTGAGTCTCTTATAATCAGGATGCCGATTACCGCTGATATTACTGATGGCGACCCAATTACCAGTTTAGCTATAGCAACTGATGATGCCGAGCCTGGGGTAATTCTGGCTGCTGCGGATTGTCCTGTAGCCAGCTTGACACCTGAGTCTCAGTTCTCTTGGATTGGCTCTTTATACATACCAGTTGGCACTGAGATAGAAGGGACTCTTGCTGGAGGCGATGCGGATGCAGAATGCCTTGCTATTGTTACAGCGACATATAGGGCAGTAGTAAGCGGAGGATACCTTGCATGATAGCAATAAATGGTCAAGCAATCATACCGATAGTTAATCAGAGAGGGTATGTTAT
>Ga0180007_10005234_pt1 | contig 13265 bp, 20 predicted proteins | sample MM_PC_MetaG_FD_121122 | JGI IMG/M metagenome (GOLD analysis project Ga0180007, IMG submission 121122) | Groundwater microbial communities from the Aspo Hard Rock Laboratory (HRL) deep subsurface site, Sweden - MM_PC_MetaG | ecosystem: Environmental > Aquatic > Deep subsurface > Groundwater... | reverse complement strand
TGGAACGGCTATGTCAACATTAACGATGTTGGCAGGGGGCCGGACTATGAGCGAAAACTTGTTGAGACTATGGACTTGCTCAGTAATTCCCGTGGTCTCCCATCACACAAACGCGAATACCTGCTCAGGGAAGCTATAACAACTTCCGACTTTCCTTACCTGTTCGGTGACGTACTGGATAGACAGGTTCTGTCACAGTATAAAGCTACAGAGTCAACCTGGAAAAAGTACGTCAAAACGTCTACCGTCCCGCGCCTGTACCCGCAGATAGGCGGCTATAGATTCGCCATAACAGGCGGAGACCAGCGCCTTGACCTCGTAGCAGAGAAGGGCGAATACCTGGCTAGCACACGGGACGAAACCCGCTATACGCTGTATGTCTACAAGTATGGCAGGCAGTTCGACATATCATGGGAGGCAATGGTTAACGATGACCTGGACGCTCTCAAGGATACCCCGATGCGGTTTGCTAAAGCAGCCCTCCGGACTGAGCAGTACGCCGTTATCAACCAGTACGCAGACGATGACGGCACTCATGCCGCAGGCAACCTTTATGATAAGGTGACGGCCAACCAAATTAATGGCTCTGTGGCCTTGCTGACTATCGCAAACCTTGAGGCAGCCCTCGAGGCAATGGCAAGCTGGAGAGATGCTGGTGGAAGCCCGATATATAACAGGGCGAAATACCTTGTTGTGCCACCGTCCCTTGAAATGACGGCTCGCCAAATCCTGACTTCGGCAACTAAGATGTGGATGTCGGATGCTGCGGCCGTGGCTTCAGCCACCACTGCTGTACCCTATCCAACGACCAATGTGGTATCCCAGATGGGCTTAGAACTAATCGTAGAGCCATGGCTGCCCATTGCAGATGCTACTAACGGCTTGACAGCCTGGTATCTGTTCGCAGACCCGAATGACATCGCAGCCCTTGAAGCAGGCTACCTGAGGGGCCATGAAAGGCCGGAGATTTGCATGAAGGCTTCCGACAAGGTGACTATCGGCGGTGGGCCACTTAATCCTATGAGCGGCGACTTCGCAACTGACAACGTATTCTATCGTGTTCGCCATTGCTTCGGTATTGTGGAACTCGACTGGCGCGCGACCTACGGAGGAGGCTTGGTAAGCTAAAAGGAGTAAACGATTCTAAATACTTGCTTGCCAGTGGGAGGGTTAACTCCTTTCCTTCTCACTGGCAGGACTTTAGGAGGTTAATATGGCTCTTACAATCGCACGACCGCTATCAAACGTGCATCCAAATATGGGAATAATCATAAATGCTGACGGTTCATACCGTTTTGGGGTGGAGGATGTCAATTCTGACGAAATATTGGCAGCTATTTTAGCTGGAGGTGTAGGGGCTTATACCACGCCAACACATACATGGCCAGTAATAGGGAATGCTACAACTGTAGCTCTTGCTGCTAATGCCAATAGGCTTTACGCTCTATTTGTCAATGACGGCACTGAAGCTATCTATCTACACTTAGGTGCTGCTGCGGTAATGAATCGGGGAATACGCCTTAATGCCAGTGGCGGAAGCTATGAAATGAATCGGGAATTGGGCAATTTGTATATTGGGGCAATCAATGGGATTTGTGCCTCTGGCGGTATGACTTTACTTGTGACGGAGGGGGTGTAATATGAAAGGACTTTATAATCCGAGACCTGTAGACGATACCCCTGTTAATGGGCAATTGGCACATGGTGTTACTTCAAATTGGGCTTACGACCACGCTATCTTAACTACTAGTATTCACGGGGTAGGTGCTGGAGCTATCGTTGGCACTACCCTAACTCAAACCCTTACCAATAAGACCCTGACTTCACCTACAATCAACGGCACAATTGCTACCACTGGCTTGACTATGCCTGCCTTTACTGCTGGTGGGGATATTAGTATCGGGGCTAATAAGCTGAGGACTACTACCTGTTTCATTGACGAAGAAAGTGCAGGCATTTTAGCAATAAGGAATACTGCCGATACCGCCTACGAGGATTTGAGCCTTGACATTCTACTTTTCAGAACCCGTCTATATGCCCAAGCAAATGCCGTAGTTATTAGAGCTTATGGTGTGACTAACAACTACCTTGCATTTGAGGCTCAGGATACTGGTGTAGGTGCTGTTGAGGTAGCTCGCCTTCAAGGGGCTGCTGACCCTTACTTTCAGGCTACCTTACCAATGTGTATTCTACCAGTCGCTACTGGTGCTTTACCAGCTACACCTGTTGAAGGAATGTTAGCTTACGATGTTACTCTCCATAAGTTAGTAGTGCGAGTAGCTGCTGCTTGGGAAACAGTAACCAGTGCATAAAATAATAGGAGGTAAAAAATGGCTAAAACATTTGTCGCTCAAAAGGTAACCTCAGTCAACCCACTCCACTTTGAGAGGAAGGGAGATATAGTAACCGGGTTGATAGTTGATTGTGAGGTCAGCTATGGTGAGATAGGTATGTCACACCGGGTTGATGTATGGGGAGAATTAACTCAAGCTCAAAGAGATACCGCCCAACAGTTCTACGAATTTATCCAGCGAAAGATAGAGAGTATTATACTTGAGTAAAGAGTTTCTATAGCTTTAGAATTACCTTCACCAATAAGTGAGGAGTAAATTATGGCATGTACTTAATTATAGGAGGCTTTCGATGATGTCATACCGTTATTATATCGTAAGTCGTGAGGTAAGTCAATGTGTGCATGTAGTTATGATATAACCACAGATAGAGGGAAAGTTAGACGGCTGGTCAATGATACCTCCACAATCTCATGCACATTATCTGACGCTGAGATAGACGCGTTCCTGTCTATGGCTTCGAATGATGTGTTAATGGCTGCATCTTATGCGGCTGAATCCCTTGCGGCTACTGTTATGGATGGTATGACAGCGGAGAAAATAGGTGACTACTCCTACTCCAAGAAATCAGTCGACAACTGGATAGCTTTAGCCAAGAAATACAAAGAGGAATCAGCATCGACTCCTGCTATGACATGGGCGGAGCCGGACTTGGCTGCCTTTGAATAAGGCTACGGAGGACTAATGAAACACATAACATTGGTTAATCCAATCTATCCCACTGTTTATCTAGTCAGGCATGAAACTAAGGAAATATCATACTGGATGGTATTTTATCTTAATTAGGAGATAACGTGAGCTACACTTCTTTGTTGATTAACTCAGCTTCAGTATATCGCTATACGGCGGGTGCAGCCGATGGCTATGGGAAACCTAAAGAGACATGGGCGGTAGTCCCTGCTTTGTCAGATATAGCCTGTCGGATAATGCCGGTAAGCGGTGTCGAGGTCAAGGTTGGGGCCGAGCTGGTTGTTGCTGACTATAAACTATTCCTAGGCGATGTGACCGTCACGGAACAGGATAGAGTCAACATCTACTGGGGAACGGTTGATGCGTGGGTGATGTATGAAATACTGCTCGTAATGAACAGGCAGGACGGTATAGACAGCCACCATAAGGAATGTTTGCTGAGGACAGCTAGGTAATGCTAACTCAATGTTTCTGCGATTGCCTTGCCAAGGGGTGTTAACACAAACTTTTGTGCCCGTAACCCTGTATAACCCTTCTCGTGCATTTCCAGAAGCAATGCAGTGGCTTCCTCAATAGCAAATCCATTAGCTAGCATTAGTTCTAGGGATTCCTCTTGGTCTTCGTTCAGGTTTTGCAGAATGGTATTTATCTCTCTGAGTTTTGCAAGTTCCATTTATCCACCCCCTATTGGTATACACTACAAAATAAGGAATGTCAAGTGAAGATTACAACCAACTGGATAGTCAATATCAAGTCGAAAGATGTTGAGGATAAAGTAGGGAAGGCTGTCAGGCAAGGGTTAGTAGACTCTGTTACCGATATAGCCCATGATGCTATCGAATTATGCGTGGTAGATACAGGACACAACAGGCGGTCAATAGCCTATAAAGTAGAAAACAAAGCTGTCAGAACGGGCAATCCCGAAGCAGGGGAGAAACCGTTTGAAACAGGGGAACCAGACTTAAAGACATTAGAGGGCGCTATCTACTCCACATCGGGCTATGGTGGCTACCTTGAAACTGGTACTGCCCGAATGGATCCGCAGCCATATATAAAACCAGCCTTTGACATGAACAAGAGCAAGCTACCCAATAATATAAAAGGACACATGGCATAATGAGCGTAGCAGACACCAATAAAATTATACATTCTTATCTAACCACATCGTCGGCAAAGGTTGATAATTTAATAGCCCTTGTTGGTGAGAGGATTTATTGCCCTAGGCTACCTGAGAAGATTAAACTGGTGGATGGGCCGGCTATTTCCTTCTTTACCCGTGGTGGAACTTCAACCCCTTATATCCCTGGTATACCAGAGCCTTCAGTCCAGTTTGATTGCTGGGCTACCGATACAGACGGTGGTAAATCCGGTTCAATGAAAGCACGGGAAGTCTACCGTGCTTTATATGATGCGCTTCAAGGTATCCAGAATGTATCTGTCGCAAGCCCGTCAACCGTAATCGGCACTGACAGCAATGACTACTATTGCATATTATCCCACACGGCCAATAACAGAAACAAGCCCATTACTGGAATGCTGACTGCGACTTACTGGACAGCTACAGGCGGAGTAGGGATGGGTGATATTTGGGTGACAGGGGCAGGCTACAGCCCAACGCATGAGATTATGTCAGCCATTGAAGAGGTACAGGGTCAGGACTTGGTTGACCAAGAAATCCAAAACTATTTTAGGGTATTGACATTCTTTAGAATAATGATACGGGCTGAGTAATAAAACGCCCAGATTTGGATTCGCCATGACTACTCAACTCCCATTGCACGAGGCGGCGCAGGTCGCCTTTTTCTATATAGAATATTAAGGAGGGAATCATGCCAGACAATGAAGAAGAAATAACAGAAGAGGATTTAGAAATCGAAAATGCAGAGGTTTATTTTCAACAAGCCGATGATGGAAAGGTGGAACTAGACCCGAAGCAACTAGCGTCAAGGCAACTGGCGCATGAGAGAAAGGTTGCCAATTTCTTAGCAGGGGGTAAATTCTAATGGGAAACACAATATCAAACGTATTGACCGGGGTGGCCACTTTATCGGTCGGCCATTCTCCAACAGGTGCAAAGGCTGAGTGGTCACAGGAATACGTATATCCCGGGGCTACTTATTCGGTGAAGCTCTCCAAGCCCGCAACCGGGGCCTATGGGAGCACTAATGTCCAGATTACACCATCTGGGGCTGCGGCATCGCTGACTTGCGCCGAGTGGACGGCTCTAGCTGCACGGTGGGGTTATGACTACAGACGATCTGTAACTGTGGGTGTGGCTTGGTGGATTGGTATGGAGTGCCGCTTTTCTGACCCAAATAGCAATAGCTGGATAGATATAACGAGTACAGCGCCAGTTATAGCAGGTGATGGAATCTGGGCTTCAAGAACCTTTGCTGCTGATACCGCATACTATGGAGGCTGGTCTGAATTAGACGGCTCATTTTCTAATTTTGCGCCTCAAGCCTGGGCTGGGCTGGTGGCTGCTTGCGCGGGTGCAGGGGTTGGCATTGGTTGTCCTCTTCAGAATGCCGTCACCGCTCTTACAACTTGGGTATTAACCCGTGTTAGATTGGAATTATGGGAGACAGCTACAGAGCGCCAGTGCTTTGTGCAGAATATCTATCTGAATGGTGTCGCCTACAATCTGGAGCCAGGTGATACTGGGACTGCTGGTATTACACTATCCGCTCCCTCAACCGACATAGGCTACACGGAAGATGGCGTGATTATGACCTATACTGCCACTACGGTGCCTATTATGGTAGAGGAAGAAACGTTTATGGTTGACAATGTTCTCACTGAAGAGGCAATGGAGGTCACCTGCAACATGGCTGAGAGTTCCCTTTTTAATATGGATGTGGCTATGGCAGGGAGTCTGTTGTCCGGTAATATCTTGAAGTTGGGTGCCGGCACCATTAAAAAGATGGAACTTATTGTGACCGGCAAGAATCCGGCAGGTCACTACAGGCAGTGGATTTTCCCGTCATGCACAGCCACAGGAGCGGTTGGAATGCCTTACAAGAAGGGTGAGAAGACCGTTGTGCCGGTAACATTCCAGGCGTTGAAGACCACGGGCCACCCGGCAGTAACCATAGTTGACAACGCGGCGTAGTAAGAAGCTAAAAGGAGTAAATCATGGATAGAACTGAAGAACAAATAGTAGCGCAAGCAAATATCACGGTAATCCTGGGGGGTAAGACTTATGAGGTCGCCCCCCTGGTTATCCGAGACTCAAGACCGTGGAGACAGAAGGTTATCAAGTTAATCTCTCCGGTATCTGCACTCTCCAAGACTTCCACAGACACGCCGGAGGACTTTGAGCAAGCCCTGACAATTTTATTGGTTGATATGCCTGACCAAGTGCTTGACCTGTTCTTTGAGTATGCCAAGGAGCTGGACAGGGAAGATATTGAGAGCAAGGCTACCGATGCTGAAATGGCCGTGGCTTTCAAGGCGGTGATGGAAGTTGCCTTCCCTTTAGCTCAGAGTGTTCCCGACACAATGAAAAGGATTTACGGAGTGGGGGAGAAGACAACCAAGAAAGGCTCTCGGTAGGCGGCGCGTTTGAATTTATAATGACCGAGTGGCATGTTACTCCGGACTATATTGTAAACAACTGGACAGACGAACTATTCAATCTCATGGTGAATAAGTTGGTAGAGAGGAAAGGCAGGGAGACAAGTGCCACGAAAGAGAAGCCGTCAGAACCCGTTGTATCAGAGCGGATGTTCAAGGCGCAAACAAGCGGTACAGGATTTATAAAGTGGGAGACAAAAGATGGCGATTAGCGTGGGCGATGCCGTCCTTAAATTAGGTGTAGATACCAAAGACCTTGATAAAGGTATGTCTGGTATTGGCGATACAATCAAGAAGCACCAGAAGGCTATCGGTATCGGCATGGTTGCTATGGGGGGCGCTATTATTGCTATGGGAGTTGCCAGTGTAAAAGCCTATGCTGATATGGGCGATGAAGTCCACAAAATGTCGCTCAGGACAGGCTTTGCTACTGAGACACTATCCCGTCTGAAGTATGCTGCTGGGATAGGCGGGGCTAGTCTGGCCGATGTTGAGAAGGCAGCCAAGCGCATGAGTACGACAATCCTCGATGCTAAAGATGGACTGGCTGAAACAGTGAGGCAACTTGACAGACTAGGCATAGCGGTAGAGGACTTTGAAGGCAAGTCACCAGAAGAGCAATTTATGATGCTATCCGAGGCTCTTTCCAACGTAGAGGACGCATCTGAAAGAGCAGCTATAGCCCAAAAGGTGTTCGGGAGAGCGGGCACGGCATTGCTTCCCATGCTTGCCGATGGGACAGAAGGTCTAAGGGCGATGATGACCGAGGCTGAAAAGTTTGCTCCTATCTTCGACAAGGAAGCTGCCGTAGCTGCCGCGACGCTCACTGACCAAATGGGGCAATTAAAAGGTGCTACGGATAAATTCAAAGTTGTCATAGCGGAGCAATTAATTCCCACGCTAATTCCGCTTATTGAGGATTTGAAAGAAGTAACCACCCAGATTATAGCCTGGACAGAAGCACACCCTGAACTTACAAAGAGGATTATAATTTTTACGAGCGGGTTAGGGCTACTATTAATCCCGATGGGTACATTATTGATATTCCTACCCTCAATAGTTAAAAGCTTTCAGTTACTAAAAATTGCCATATTAGCATCCTATGCGGCGTTCTTGAAGTGGGTTGCGATAGCAGGCGTAGCCCTTGCCGCAGGTCTGGCTCTGGGTCTCGCAGTATGGAATTTACAGCGGTTATTCGAGGGGAAAGAACCCCTAACATTCGCTGAGTATTTAAGAATATTGGGTAATGACCTCAAGTATTATTCAAACCAGCTATTAGAATCTGCCGGGTTGACCGCCGACCTCAAATCGGAAATGGACACAACTGGGCAAGCTGCTCTTGGCATGGGTTACGATATAGAAGAAGGCACAGACATCGCCACAACTGCTGTAGACGATATGGTTAAGGCGCAGCAGATGGCGCTTGAGCAGGCAAAGAGTAATTTTGGTGCTTATACTAAATCAATAATTGATATGCAAGCTCAATTATTGAATAATCTGAGAAGCGCAGTTGGTGTTGGCGCTGGATTAGCAGAAAGCCTACTGTCAGGGCAGTTGTATAATTACCCAACCTACGAGGCATATATGGCAGCTATGGCCGAGATGGGTAATATCTGGACAGGAACAGGATGGATTACACCTCAACACACTCCTGGGCAATACGCAGCAGCGCAAGCTGCATACGGCACGCCCTGGGAGTCTGCTTTCCCAGGAGACTTTGAGCCATTCGCCAATGAAGGTATTGCCATGAGGCCCATGTTGGCGAGTATAGCAGAGAGAAAACCAGAGGCGGTGCTGTCAATAGATAGGCTTCAACAGATGGTCAGTGGAGGCGGATACCGAACCGCTAATATTATTTTCGAAGTAGACGGGCGAACACTAGCCAGGATTATAGGGGAGCCGCTTGTTGATGAGATAAGATTGAGGACGGGAGTGAGGATATAATGGCTTTTCTCACTGTTGATATAGACGGTACTACTATTGATGCACAAAAAGGCAGCTTTAGCATAGAGCTTAGAATTGAGGAAAGAAGCACCGCTAGTCTGGTAATAGTTGATACTGCGGGAACGTCAACCTATTACAAGGGCCAGCCGGTAACTATAGACGATGCCACAGGACGTATATTCGGGGGAGTGATAGACACGCCTGAACAGGTAGTAATGGCCCCTGACGGTGGATTGTGGCACTTCATAAGCTGTGCTGACTGGCATTACCTAGCTGATAAAAGGCTGATTGCTGAATCATATACTGCGACTGCCGCTGGAACTATTGTCGAGGACATACGCACCAAATACCTGGCTGCCGAAGGGGTCACAGCGGGAACTATCGAGGCGGGGCCTGATATTGTCGAGGCTATCTTTAATTATGTTAGGGCTACAGATGCCTTTGATGCTTTGGCTGAAAAAGCAGGCAAGGTCTGGTTTATAGACCAAAACAAAGCCCTTCATTTCAAGGATAGAACCACTACCGCCGCGTCATGGGCACTTGATGATACTACCAATAGACCTACCAAGGGAAGCACTAAACTATCCGGCGCCAATCCCAAATACCGCAACCGCCAGTATATTCGTGGTGGTCGAGATACCACAGCGCAGCAGACGGAAACCTTTACCGGAGATGGAGCCACAGTCGCTTTTACGGTTGGATACCCTTTTGAAAGAGTACCTACCGTTACTGTTGGCGGTGCTGGGCAGACAATCGGAATCAAGGGAATAGACACTGCGAAGCAATGCTACTGGAATAAAGGGGATGCTACAATAACTTTTGCTGCGGCTCCTGGTGCCGTGGCCGTTGTAATAGTTTATTATGGTCAGTATGACATTTTGGTACTGGCAGAGGATACTGTCGAAATAGCAGCGCAACTTGCCATCGAAGGCGCAGGCACCGGCTACAATGATGACATCTCAGATGAACCTACACTTAATGACAAGGACGCCTCCATAGATTCCGCAAAAGCTAAACTAGCGAAATATGGCATAGCTGGCAAACGATTTAAGTATCGAACTACCAAAAATGGTTTAATGCCTGGCCAGTTGCAGACAATCACCCAGGCTGCATATAGTCTAACTGCCGAATCAATGCTAATCGAGTCAGTCGCAGTATCCGCTATCGGCAGCCATATTACCTATGACATAGTTGCTATTCAGGGGCCAGCATCGGGTAGTTGGGCTTCTTACTTCCAGGCTTTGGCCAGTATGAAACAGGAAGTCATAGAACGTCTGAACGTAGGCACTGAGCAGATATTGATTATACTTGTCCAGAGGGCGGAAATATTGGAAATAGCGGAATCCTTTACCGTGACAGTATACACCTGCGATTTGGTTGATACTGGGTTAGTTGATACAGCCATAGTCTGTTAGGAGTGAATAATGCCGGAAGATATTAAACTATCGGCCAACATAAAAACAACAACAAATGTAACAGTGACGGCCTACGACCTTGAGGGCAACGTGAAAGACGTTACTCATATCAAGAACCTAATCACTACCGTTGGCCTGAATATGATAAGAGATGCCCTTCATGCCGTGGCTGACATAGCCGATTGCGAAATCAAGTATATCGAGCTAGGCACAGGCTCCACGGCTCCCGCTTTGACAGATGTAGCTCTGGACACATACCTATTCAGGAAGATAATGACATCAACTAGCAAACCAGCAGACTATCAGACTAAATGCACAGTCTATATAGCTCCATCTGAAGCGGTAGCCGCTCTGAAAGAAATAGGTTGGTGGGCTGGTGCAACTTGCGCCGCTGGTGAGGCTACGGGAATATTATACAGCAGGGTTCTGTATTCCAGAAATAAAACAGCGATTGAATCTTTACAGATAGAGCGTGTTGACCAAATCACTGAAGGATAATCAAGACAGGGCTTGAAACCATCATGCTTGTATGTTATAATTAAGGTATGGGATGGCCTAAAGGTAAACCGCGTTCTAATGAAACTAAGGATAAAATCCGTGCTTGGAGTCTTGAACACAGGGAACAACTCTCACGCAATATTTCCGATGAACAGAAATGGAGAATATCTGTTGCAATGTCCTTGACTCTACAAGGGAATAAACGCCGATTAGGTATCCCGCATACAGAGGAAACCAAGAAACGGATTAGTGAGGCATCACGAGCACAATGGGCATCAAGGGCAGATAGGCATCAGACAGTAGAACATATAAAACATAATGCTGATGCAAGACGGGGGTATCTTCATTCAGAAGAAACGAAGCTACACATGAGAGAGTCAAAGATTGGGATTTCTCTCTCTGAATCACACAGGGAAAGTATCAGACAATCCCACATTGGCGATAAGAATTATATGTTTGGTAAAAACCATTCAGAAGAAGCCAAAAGGAAAATCGGAGATGCGGAACGTGGAGACAAAAACCCAAGATGGAATGGTGGTGTTTCATTCTTACCTTACCCCTTTCAATTTAACAAAGAATTAAAAGAGAGAATCCGCAAGAGAGATAATTATACTTGCCAACTCTGTAGGATTCCTCAATCTGAATTAGTCAGAAAACTTGATGTTCACCATATTGACTATGATAAAGAGAATCTAGCTAATAGCAACCTGATTTCGCTTTGTCGTAAGTGTAATTCAAAGGTTAATAAGAATCGTGCTTACTGGCAATCATACTTCAGTCCAGTAACAACGGAGGGATAAATCTAATGGCATACGTACAGCATGAGTGGGTGTCAGGGGAAACAATAACTGAGGCACTCCTAGACCACCTGGAGACTCAGTATGATGAGGGTGTAGCACGTATCAATAATAAGTTGTTATCGCACACTAGAGCTATGGACGCAGCAAGCGGAAGCGTAGCGTATACAGGCTATGGGTTTCAACCAAAGGGATTGATTGTTCTTGCACAAACGGGTAATGCTGTTTTGGGTTGTTCCTTTGGGCTAGCTGATGTCAATGTCTTAGACCTGACTATGTATTTTACCGAAACTAATATCAAGTATATGACTACAAAGCTCGTTAGTTTATGGGAAACATACGCATCAAAGGGGCAGGAGGCCGTATTGGATAGCTATGACGCCGATGGATTTACATTGACATGGACAAGAACTGGGGCAACGGCAGCCGGAACCGCAACTCTATATGTATTGGCGATAAGGTAGGTGGCATGAAAGCGTTAAGAATATTTTACAATGAGTCTGGTGTCATAATTGGTAACTGCGGGTTAGAAGGCCCAGGTGAGTTCCCATATTCAATAGAAACTCAACTTGAAGGCTACCCTGAAGGGATGAGATGCCTTGAGATAGAGGATATATCTACTATCGAACTGTTTCTTCATTCTGAAGGGAGTTATATTGCTAATGGTTTACTTATCTTGGGCACTCCCATAGAACCTTCTTTACCGAGTCCACCCAAATCATCTCATATCTCAACCCTTGTGTCTGTCGATAAAACCAAAGCCAGGCCCGCTAAAGTCAAAAGGGTGTGGAACGGTCAGGATTACTTTTATGATTGCTTTGTTAGCCAGACCATCAAAGATGAGTACCAGACCGGTAAAATCCAGGTGGGTGACTATCTATTAGTCCACTTTGATGGTATAGGTGAGCAGATAGTGACTGCTAAAGTATTCAAATCTTGGGCTTAGGAGACTGCTATGCCAAACGGTAAAGAGTTAATTAACGAGCTTGACTACAGGCAGCGAATCAAGATAATGGGTGACCGTGAACTCTCGGAATTTACGGCTTTCCAAGTATACGAGACGTGTATCATAGTTCAAAACCACGGCAGACGCATTGAAAAGGTGGAGAGTCGGGACCGTAAAACCTTTGGCTACGTAGGCGGGATAGGCGGACTAATCGGGGCAATCATCGCAGGCACGATTGATTTCTTTATAAGGAGGGGTTAAGATGTTTGGTTCACTATTCTGTGCTATCGGCAAAGCTCTGGGCGGGTGTAAATATGAATCAACATCAATTACTTCCCCATATAAATCTGGCGGTAGCAGTGGCAATATACCTAGTCCTAGAATCGAGGTGGACTTAACCAATGTATCCATACCAAGCGCTTTTGCAACAACTGTTCAAAACACGAATAGCATGGAACCCTTGATTGATGTCGGACATACTATTTTTGTAACTGATAACATCTCCAACTTGAATTTGGGTGACATCATTATCTTTTCTGCCAACGGGCAGTCTATAATTCATAGCATAGTAGAAATAGGTGATGATGGTGCGTGGTACTGTAAAACTCAGGGGCTTAATATTAAAAACCCTGACCCATACACCATAAGAAAAGCAGACATCAGTTATCTAGTTCTTGGTATATTCTGGACAAAACAAAAAGCAGGATATATAGCCGAGAATGGTGATTAGGAGGTAAGCCATGGACTTTGATATGATCGCGCAGATAGCCGCAGGTGTCCTATTCCTGATAAGTATAGTGCTCGGTTTGAAGTGGAAGCATGCAAAGGCTCTACTCAAAGAGGTATCCGAGGCTCTAACTGCCACCAGCGCTGCCCTAGAGGATGATGATGTGACTGATATTGAGAGACGCAAGCTACTGAAGGAATGGAGCGATGTTATCACGGCAGCAAAGTCCCTGATAGGAAAGTGAAATGCCGGATGATGCGGATGCAATAGAGCAATTTGAAATTGACGTTGACATGCTGGTAAATGCCGGACACAAACAAG
>Ga0180007_10005233_pt1 | contig 13268 bp, 11 predicted proteins | sample MM_PC_MetaG_FD_121122 | JGI IMG/M metagenome (GOLD analysis project Ga0180007, IMG submission 121122) | Groundwater microbial communities from the Aspo Hard Rock Laboratory (HRL) deep subsurface site, Sweden - MM_PC_MetaG | ecosystem: Environmental > Aquatic > Deep subsurface > Groundwater... | reverse complement strand
TTCAATTATCTGCCTTAGAAAAAATTGCGCAAAATTCAAAAATTGTTTTTTTTAATTTAATTTTTACAAAAGACCAAGCAGAAAAAATTCAGACAATCTTAAAAAAATATAAAATTGATTTAACAGAATGGAATTTAGAAAATCAAGCGCCAAAGTTTCGCTTACAAGAGATAAAGCAAAAAACCCAAAGCTTTAAAAGCCAATTCAGAAAAATTCAAAAAAATTTAAGAAATTTAAGCCAAAAAATAGAAAATTTAGAAATATCCTACGACTTCCTGATTTGGAAAAAAGAAAAACTAGAAGCGCAAAGAAAGCTTTTAAGCACCCGTTATTTTTCAATTATTAGCTTGTGGACTTATGAAAAAATCCTGCCACATTTAAAAAAAGCCTTGCAAAAGATTGATCCAGCCATTATGCTGGAAAAAGCGGAAATTGGGCCCAATGAAAATCCGCCAGTAATTATTAGAAATAATACTTTAATTGAACCTTTTGAATCAGTAACCAATATTTATGGTTTGCCGCGCGCCCAAGAACTGGACCCAACGCCTTTTTTAGCTCCTTTTTTTATTCTTTTTTTCGCTCTTTGCTTAACTGACGCCGGCTATGGCATAGTTATGGCAATTCTTTCTCTTTTGATTATTAAATTTTTAAAAATACCAAAAGAGAATCAAAAACTTTTCAAGCTTTTATTTTACGGCGGCATTGTAACTATCTTCATTGGCGCTTTATTCGGCGGCTGGTTTGGCATAGACTTAGACGCTTTAAAAGCCAGCCCCTTGAAAAATTTTTTGATTAGGATAAGATTAATAAATCCAATGAAAGATACTTTGCTTTTTATGGGTTTGACTTTTGCTTTAGGTTTTTTGCAGATTTGGTTTTCACAAGTAGTTAAACTTTATCATTCTATCAAAACTAAAAATAAAGATATGATTAAGCAATCTATACTTTGGATTATTTTTTTGGGCAGTTTATTATTTTTTGGTTTAAGTAAAACAGTCTTTAAATCTTTAGCAGGCATTAGTTTTTATATTTTTTTAGCCAGTTTTATCTCTTTATTAATGCTGGAGAAAAAAGAAATAAAATTTTTTTTGCGTCCGTTTTTAGGCTTAATTTCCATTTTGCAAACATTAATAGGGTTTATGTCTGATATCTTGTCTTATTCAAGGTTAATGGCTCTGGGCTTGGCAACAGGAATTATTGGCTTTATCATAAATATTATTGCCGGCATTTTCCGCGACATGATTCCTTACGCAGGATATGTAGTTTGGATTTTGATTTTAGTTGGAGGGCATTTGTTCAATATTGGCATCAACGCCCTAGGCGGTTTTATTCATTCAGGTCGTTTGCAATTTGTAGAATTTTTCCCCAAATTTTTAGAAGGCGGAGGTAGAATTTTTAAGCCATTTGGCTATAGATGCAAATATATATCATTAAAAAATACTGATAAATAATTTAATTGACAATTTTTCTGGCAAAGCCAGATCTCACTTCGCGAGACAATCAATTTTCAAATTTTAAATTTTCCATTATTTAATTAATTGAAAATTGAAAATTGGAAATTTTTATAAAATGCTAGGACTATTTTTAGCAATTGTTGGTGCCGCTATCGCGGTAATTTTAGGAGGCATTGGCTCAATTTTAGGTACAGGCAAAGCAGGACAAGCCGGAGCAGGAGTGGTTTCTGAAGAGCCGGAAAAATTTGGTAAAATTCTACTTTTGCAAGCCTTGCCTTCTACCCAGGGTATTTATGGATTTATTGGATGCTTCTGGGTCATCTTTAAATTGAATTTGCTTTCCGGGCAAGCGCCGGATCTTGCATGGCAAACAGGGCTTTCTATTCTTTTTGCCTGCCTGCCAGTGGCAATTGGCGGCTTAATTTCAGCTATTTTTCAAGCTAAAGTTTCTATTGCTAGTATGAATATTGTTTCCAAACAACCAGACGCTTCTGGAAAAGGCGTAATTTTGGCAGCTATGGTGGAAACTTACGCAGTTTTAGGACTATTGGCCACTATATTATTAGTCAACGGCATTGCAGGAGCTTAAGATTCTCAGATTAGGACACCCTGCAAGTTCACCCTGCAAGCTTGCATGGGTATGCAGGGCAATGCTTTAGTGTCCGTGTTTACGGAGGCTAAAGCCTCCTAATCAGGTTTAATATTATGGCAATTCAAAACATTCTCCAAAAAATAGAGCAAGAAGAAAAAAAAGAAATTCAAGAAATTCAAGAAAAAACAGCAGAACAAGTAAAGCAGATTTTAAAACAAGCTCAAGCAAAAGCAAAGGTTATTAAAGCAAAAGCTTTAGCTGATTTCAAATTTGAAAAACAGGAACAAGCCAAAAAAATTCTACGCGAGCAAAAAAAAGAATTCATTGCCAGTATTTTAATTAAGAAAAAAGAAATTTTAGACGAGATTTTCCAAAAAGCTTTAGCCAAGTTAAAAGAATCAAATAATGAAAAGTTGATTATACAGTTGAAAAAGAATCTGCCAACAGATGGTGAAATAAGAGAAAATTTAGATGGAGGTTTTATTTTTGTTTCCAAAAATTTGGAAATAAATAATACTTGGCCATGTTTAATCAGTGAAGTAAGAGAAAAATTAGAAACAAAAATAGCTGGTATTTTGTTTTAATTATTTATGTATGAATACGCAACAGGGCTCTTAAGAGTTCTGGAAAAAAGAATATTAAGTCAAAACGACTTTGAAAGAATGTCAGGCGCCAAAACAGCGGCTGAAGCTTTTAAAGTTTTGAATGATACTGATTACGCGGATAATTTATTGAATTTAAAGCCGGAGAAGTATGAAAAAGCTTTGAAATTAGATGAAAAAGACTTGAAAAAACTTTTCAAAAAAATTGTTGAAAATCAAAAGCTTTTGCAATTTTTATTTTTAAAAGATGATTTTCTAAATTTAAAACTGTATTTTAAAAAGAAATTTGGCAAAATTGATGCTAATTTGCGAATGAATGCGAATGATGCAAATAAAACCGATGCAAATCCGCGAATGAATGCGAATATTGCGAATAAGGTTGTGGAAAAATTAAAAAAATTGAAAAAAATTACTCCGAGAAAAATTGATGAGATTTGTGATTTAGAGCTTTATAAAGAAAGAAAAAACATTGCTAAAAAATTGAGGGATAAATTTTTACAGAAAATAAATAAAAAAGATTTGGATTTAAATTATGATTTAGAATTTATCAAAACCGAAGCGCGTAATTATGCTTATGGCTCGCCAATCATTCTTGAATATTATTATAAAAAACTTGACGCAGAGCGCAAAATTCGGATGATTATGAATCAGAAACTTAACCGATGCGAATAAGACCGATGCGAATATACGAATAATGCGAATGACGCGAATAATGACCGATGCGAATTAAAATGGATAAGATAATTTACAAAGAATTATGTTATAAAATTAATGGTTTATTATTTAAGGTTCACAATGAATTAGGAAGATTTTGTCATGAAAAGCAGTATGCGGATTTATTTGAAAATAAGCTTAAACAATATGAAATAGTTTATAAAAGAGAAAAGATTTTACCACTAGAAGCGTCGCCAATAAGTAATAGGGTGGATTTTTGCCTTGAAAATAAAATTTATTACAAAAGAAGACTATTATCAAATGCAAAGATATCTTGTAGCGGCAAAATTAAAATTAGGTTTGATAGTAAATTTTAGAGATAGATATTTGAAGCCAAAAAGAGTGCTAAATTCTAAAATCTAAAATAATCATTCGCGTCATTCGCATCCATTTGCGGATTCGCATCGGGTTATTATGAAAATAGCAATCCTCGGTTCTCCATATTCAATTTTAGGTTTTAAAGCAGTTGGGGTGCAGGCTTTTGGAGTTGTCAATGAAAATGAAGCCAGAAAAAAACTGAGTGAAATTATTCAGTCTAAACTTTATGCGATTTTATTTATTACAGAAGATTGGGCTGAAAAGTTAGAAAAAGAAATTGATGAAATGAGCAGTAAGGCTTTACCAGCCATTCTAACAGTGCCGTCTGTCCAAGGTTCAACCAAAGAAGGAATGAGAAATTTGAAAAAAATAGTTGAAAAAGCAGTGGGGAGCGATATATTAAATTTAGGATAATTAAAAATTATGGATAGATCCAGAATAACAATCTTAATTGATGAATCTGGCACTTTACCAGACCCAAAAGATAAAATAATTATAATTGCCGCAATCGGAGCTCAAATACCAAATCGGCTTGTTGAAATTATTCAAAAGATTAGAAAAAAGATTAAAACAAAAAAGAAAAAAGAAATTATTACAGAAATCAAATTTTATAACGCCAGCGAAAGAACAAAAATAGATTTTTTAAAAGAATTGTCAAAACATCCTATTAGTATTTTTGTGTTAATTGTTGAAAAGAACGGTCAAAGAATTCCAGACACATCAGAGAATTTTGCACTGCTTTGTTATTTCTTGTTGGAAGAGTGCTTTTTATTTTATCAAAAAAATGTTAAAGAAATAATTTTTGATAAACATTTTCATAAAAATCAAGATATAGAAGAATTTGATAAAATACTGCAGAATTTATTAAATAAAAAGATATTATTAAAACATGTTGATAGCAAAAAGGATCTTGCAATTAATAATGCCGACATGGTTGCTGGTAGCGTATTGTGGGCGCATACAGGTAAAAGCGCTAAGTTTTACAAAATAATTAAAAGTAAGATAATAAGCGAAAAAATTTTAAACTGGAAAGAAGCAAAAAGAAGATTCTTAAAGAAAATAAAAAAAGCTCACTCGAACCGGCGCAAGCGCCCGTCCTAAGTGAGTTTTATTCATTATATTCTAATATTTATTTTTAGTCAATAAATAGTTTAATTTTGTCATCTAAATTTTAAAAGTGAACCTTTTTAAAAACCTATGCAACAAACAACAGGAAAAATTATTAAAGTCTCTGGACCACTAGTCGTGGCTGAAGGAATGCAGGACGCTAAAATGTATGAAGTCGTCCGCGTATCAGAAAAAAAATTGGTAGGCGAAATTATTGGGCTGAAAAAAGATACTGCTTCTATACAGGTTTATGAAGAAACTTCTGGTATTGGTCCCGGAGAACCAGTCTATTTAACCGGCAAACCTTTAACAGTAGAACTAGGACCCGGTCTTTTGGAGTCAATTTATGACGGCGTGCAAAGACCGTTGGATAAAATTTATAAAAAAACCGGAGACTATATTACCCGCGGCATTGAAATGCCCGGACTTTCGCATACAAAGAAATGGGAATTTCAACCTTGCGTTAAAAAAGGAGATAAAATTAAACCCGGCGATATTATAGGCACAGTGCAGGAAACTGCTTTAATTGAGCATAGAATCTTAACGCCAACAGACATAAGTGGCGAGGTTGACGCAATAGCAGATAAAGGCAAATATACAATAGAAGATGTAATTTGCAAAGTCAAAAACCAGGAAATTAAAATGATGCAAATTTGGCCTATTCGCGAGCCCAGACCTATTAAATCTAAACTAGTTCCTAATGAGCCTTTAGTAACAGGACAGCGCGTAATTGACGCTTTTTTCCCGATTGTCAAAGGAGGAGCTGGTTGCGTGCCTGGCCCTTTTGGCGCAGGTAAAACGGTTATTCAGCACCAGCTAGCCAAATGGTCAGACGCAGATATTGTTGTTTTTATAGGTTGCGGAGAACGGGGCAATGAAATGACGGATGTTTTGCAAGAATTCCCGGAACTAAAAGATCCAAACTCTGGCGAGCCTTTAATGAAAATAACCATTTTAATTGCCAACACTTCAAATATGCCAGTAGCGGCGCGCGAAGCTAGTGTTTACACTGGCATAACTATTGCTGAATATTTTAGAGATATGGGTTATAAAGTTTTATTAACTGCTGATTCAACTTCGCGCTGGGCAGAAGCTATGCGTGAAATTTCCGGCAGATTAGAAGAAATGCCTGGGGAAGAAGGCTATCCAGCTTATTTAGGTTCGCGAACAGCCGCATTTTATGAAAGAGCAGGCTCTGTAAAAACTCTAGGCTCAAAAGATCGCGCAGGATCTTTAACAGTAGTGGGTGCGGTTTCACCGCCAGGCGGAGATCTTTCCGAGCCGGTAACGCAAAACACTCTTCGCGTAACCAAAGTTTTTTGGGGACTAGAAGCCAGCCTAGCTTACAAGCGGCATTTCCCAGCCATTAACTGGTTAAGTTCTTATTCTTTGTATTTTGATAAAATTGATAATTATATGCGTAAAAATGCTGGACAGGATTGGCCAGAGATGCGGGAAAAAGCAATGTCTATTTTGCAAAAAGAATCTGAATTGCAAGAAATCGTTAAATTAGTAGGCATAGAAGCGCTTTCTCCGAAAGAGCAATTATTATTAGATACAGCTAAGTCTATTCGTGAAGATTTTTTACAACAGAATGCTTTTGACGAGATAGATACTTATACTTCCTGTAAAAAAATGTACTGGATTTTAAAAGTAATTTTAGAGTTTCAAGAGGCAGGCCTGAAAAAATTGAAAGCAGAAACAAAATTAGCGGAGATTTTGCAGTCTCCTCTGAAAGAAAAAATCGCTAAGGCAAAGATGGTTAAGGAAGATAAGTTGGAGGAATTAGAAAGGTTGATCCAGGAAATTGGAAAAAATTAAAACAGAGAAAAAGATTGAAAATTATTTTAAAGGATTTTCAACCTTTTCTATTATAAACGTATAATAATAAACGAGTTCAGTAATTTAAATATAAATTTACTAAATTTATGAAATCCTACAAAACAATTGAAGAATCTAGCGGTCCGCTTTTAATTATTCAAGTCCCAGCAGATGCCAATATTAAATACGAAGAATTAGTTGATGTTGAACTAGCTGATGGCTCAATCAAGCGTGGTAGAATTTTAGAAATAACAGATCAGATTGCAGTAGTGCAAATGTTTGAAGATACGGCTGGCTTAAACCTTAAGTCTGCTAAAGCCAAATTTTTAGGCAGAACTATGCATTTGTCTGTTTCTAAAGACATTTTAGGCAGGATTTTTAATGGCTCTGCTAAACCTAAAGATGATTTACCAATGATTATCGCGGAAAAAGAACTAGACATCAATGGCGCGCCTTTAAATCCTTATGCCCGAGATTATCCAAATGATTTTATTCAGACTGGGATTTCTACGATTGATGGCTTAAATACCTTAGTCCGCGGTCAAAAATTGCCCATTTTTTCTGGCGCAGGCTTGCCCCATTCAGAAATCGCGGCGCAAATCGCCAGACAAGCAAAGGTAATTTCTAAAGAAAAACAAGGCCAATTTGCCGTAGTTTTCGGCGCTATGGGTATTACTTTTGAAGAAGCTGAATTCTTTAAGCAGGAATTTGAAAAAACCGGTTCTCTAGAACGGTCAGTTCTGTTTTTAAATTTAGCTGACGATCCAGTAGTAGAGCGCATTACTTTGCCTAGAATGGCTTTAACTTGCGCTGAATATTTAGCTTTTGAATTAGACATGCATATTTTAGTGATTTTAACTGATTTAACAAATTATTGCGAAGCTTTGCGCGAAATTTCTGCGGCTCGTAAAGAAATTCCCGGCCGTCGTGGATATCCAGGTTATTTGTACACGGACTTGTCCACTATTTATGAACGCGCCGGCAGAATTAAAGGCAAAAAAGGCTCTATTACCCAGATTCCCATTTTAACTATGCCAGAAGACGACAAAACTCACCCAATCCCGGATTTAACTGGTTATATTACCGAGGGTCAAATTATGCTCTCGCGCGAACTTCATAATCAGGGCGTTTATCCCAACATTGATGTTTTGCCCAGCTTGTCTCGCTTAAAAGACAAAGGCATTGGTCAAGACAAAACCCGAGAAGACCACGCAGGGGTTTTAAATCAACTTTTTGCCGCTTATGCGCAAGGCAAAGAAGTGCGCGAACTGGCAGTGATTTTAGGCGAATCAGCTTTGTCTGAAAATGACAAAAAATACTTGGATTTTGCTAATCAATTTGAAAGTAAATTTGTCCGCCAGAGAAAAGACGAAGACAGAACCATAGAACAAACTTTAAATCTAGGCTGGGATCTTCTAAGCATTTTGCCGAGGACAGAATTGAAGAGGGTAAAAGAAGAATATATTGAGAAATATCTTAAACACAAAACACCACGAATATTAACACGAAATACCACTAATAATTTGTAGGGATTTTGTATAAATATTTAAGGGTGTTTTGTTTAAATATTGGAATTGTTATATAAAAAATTGAGTTATGATCTGCAAGGTGCATTTATTGAAATCAGAAAACAATATGGACCAGGTCATAAAGAAGTTGTTTATCAACGGGCTTTAACTGATGAATTACGATATAGAAACATTAAATTCATTAATCAGCCAAAAATTAAAGTTTATTCCCATAGAACCAATAAAGTTATCAGCTATTATCAACCAGATTTATTAGTGGATGACAAAATAATCGTAGAAATTAAAGCCTTAAAATTTGTATTACCACAGTCAATTAACCAATTGTTTGACTATTTAAAAAATAGCGATTATGAACTTGGATATTTTGTAAATTTTAGTGGAGAAAAACTATTAATGAAAAGAATAATTTATACAAATAATCACAAACCACGCTTTCGGTTTCGTGTTATTTAGTGTTGTTATTCGTGGAATTTTAGTGTTTATGATCAACCCAACCAGAATGGAGCTTTTGAAGCTCAAGAAAAAAATTAAAACAGCCAAGCGAGGACACAAGCTCTTAAAAGACAAAAGAGATGGTTTAATGCAGGCATTTATGGCAATCATTAGACAAGCGCGCGATTTGCGGCAAACAGTTGAAATGTTTTTAAGCAATGCATTCCAAAATTTTTTGTTTGCCTCATCTTTAATTGGCAGAAAACAAACTGAAGCGGCATTGCTTTGGCCTAATTTGTCAATTTTATTAGAAGCCAGCAAAAAAAATATTATGAGCGTTGAAATTCCACGATTTCAATATAAAATTAAAGGCAAGAATTATAAGTGCTATTCCTCTCTTTCTGTGCCTCAAGAAATGGATAAAAGTTTAGAAGATTTTCAAAAAGCTTTACCAGATTTAATTAAGCTGGCTGAAATTGAACATTCTGCTAGATTATTAGCTTATGAAATAGAAAAGACGCGGCGTAGAGTTAATGCTTTAGAATACGTTTTTATTCCTAAAATGCAAGAAAATATAAAATATATTACTGCCAAGTTAAATGAGCAGGAAAGAGGAGCCTTAGCTGTCTTAATGAAGATCAAAGAAAAAATAGCGTAGATTTTTTAAATTTTATGTCTTGACAAGCTTATTTTTTTCTTTATACTAAAACAATGGACAGTTTGACGCATTTTATTCGTAAGCGCAACACTATTATAATTGTATTGACGCTACAAACATAAAAAAGGAAGCCAGCCAATTTTTTTCAATTAAGAGAGAAAATATTTTGTTTCAATTTACGCGTGAAATTTATTTTCTTAATTGAAAAAAGGTTGGTGAGATTTTTTATGAAAAGCCAATTGTTGCAAGATTGTAAAGTAGTGTTATGCCTAAAAGTAAAATTTTCGTTTAATGAGTCTATTTTAGTCCTTTGACAATTTAATAGCAGCAGGAGATACAAAGATAAAATTATATTTTTTCTTTGTGAACCTTTTCTATTTTTTTTGAGAATCATATTTGTGAACATAGCGGAGCAAAAGCTTCGCTAATCTGGAGTATTTATCCAGATGAGCTAATTTGGTTTTTTTTTGAGAGTTCGATCCTGGCTCAGGATGAACGCTGGCGGCGTGGATAAGGCATGCAAGTCAAGGTCTGCGGGCAACCGCAGACCTGGCAAACGGGTTAGTAATAATTAAGTAATTTACCCTAAAGACTGGTATAATCTCCCGAAAGGGAGGCTAATTCCAGATGTGTCCTATTTATCTTAAGATAAATAGAGTAAAGGATTCTTTTAGAAGGCGCTTTAGGATAAGCTTAATTGCTATCAGCTTGTTGGTAGGGTAACGGCCTACCAAGGCTATGACGGCTAGGGGGTGTGAGAGCATGATCCCCAACACCGGAACTGAGACACTGTTCGGACACCTACGGGTGGCTGCAGTCGAGAATCTTCCTCAATGCGCGAAAGCGTGAAGGAGCGACGCCGCGTGCTCGAAGAAGCCCTTAGGGGTGTAAAGAGCTTTTGTGTGAGAACAAATTATGTCTCACTATTGTTTTGTAATTCGTTAGTATCCATTAATTACGGGGACTGAAGTCCCATAATCTAATTTGATTAGGACACCCATGCAAGTATGCAGGGCAATGCTTTAGTGTCCGTAAAATTACGGGGACTAAAGTCCCCTAATCAACTTGATTCTGCGAGGACTGAAGTCCCCTAATCCGCGAATTCCTAACAATAGCGAGACATGATTGAGTGTACCATACGAATAAGGGGCCGCTAAGCTCGTGCCAGCAGCGGCGGTAAGACGAGCGCCCCGAGCGTTATCCGGAATCACTGGGCGTAAAGCGTTCTCAGACGGTTTAATAAGTTATAGATTAAATTTTTAGGCTTAACCTAAAAAATGTCTCTAATACTGTTAAACTAGAGGCTGGGCAAAGCGAGTGGAACCTTGGGTGTAGTAGTGACATGCGTTAATATCCAAGGGAACACCGAAAGCGTAGGCAACTCGCTGGAACAGTTCTGACGTTTATTAGAACGAAAGCGTGGGTAGCGAATGGGGTTAGATATCCCAGTAGTCCACGCCCTAAACGATGGGTGCTAGCTTTTGGAAGTCTCGACCCTTCCATAGGCCGAAGCTAACGCGTTAAGCACCCCGCCTGGGAAGTACGGCCGCAAGGCTAAAACTCAAAGGAATAGACGGGGACCTGCACAAGCGGTGGAGCATGTGGTTTAATTCGACGATAAGCGATGAACCTTACCAGGACAAGACGCCGAAAGGATTCTGTGGAAACATAGAAGTGCCCCCATGAGGAATGCAAAATACAAGGATACAAGGATACAAGAAACAAGTGTCCCTGCCTGCCATCCGCCCTGGCGCCCGAGGCGCCCGCCTATGGTGGGGCGGAGGCGTTGCGGGCAGGCAAACAATATTCAATAACCAATTACCAAAATTCCAAACAGTTTGGAGATTGGAGCTTGATTATTTGAGCTTGTTTGTATATTGTTTCTTGGTTATTCTTTAAGTATTGATTATTTATAAAGTTATTTTTGTAAAAAATATACAAATCATTAAACTTTGAATTCTTCATGGGGGGAGCTTTCGGATCAGGTGCTGCATGGTCGTCGTCAGTTCGTGCCGTGAGGTGTTCCGTTAAGTCGGGCAACGAACGCAACCCTCGTCTAGTGTTAAAGTTTCACTAGAGACTGCCCCGCCCTGGGTGTTTCAAAGATTGTTAATTCAATGATTAATAATTATTAAACAAGTTATCAGCGATTAACAATTTTGTATTTAATTTTGGAACATCAAGGGCGGGGAGGAAGGTGAGGATCACGTCAGATCAGCATGGCCTTTGATGTCCTGGGCAACACACGTGCTACAATGGCCGGATCAGTTCTTTTTTTAAGTTTACTTAAAAGAAAGAAGGTGTCCGCCTATGGTGGATAACACAAAGGGTCGCTAAGCCTGCAAAGGCCCAGCCAACCCCAACAAAACCGGCCCCAGTTCAGATTGGGGGCTGCAATTCGCCCCCATGAAGTTGAAATCGCTAGTAACTGTGGATCAGCTACGCCACAGTGAATACGTTATCAGGTCTTGTACTCACCGCCCGTCACACCAGAAGAGTGGGTAATACCCTAAAGTCTCCGCGCCCTTCAGCCAATTAAATATTGTTTTTAGCTATGCGTTTTAGTATAGCTGGCTGTAGCGCGCGGGGGAATAAGGTAGGATCCATAATTAGGGTGAAGTCGTAACAAGGCAGGGCTAGGGGAACCTGGTCCTGGATCACCTCCTTTCGAAGGAGTTAAAATTTTTTTAGTCGATTTCCTGCTGCTATTTAATTGTCAAATTCTTATTATTCTAAATAATAAAATACCGCTTTTAGGCGGTATTTTATTATTAAAGACATAAATTGTAATATAATCTATAGCAATCCCTCCAATCCAGATGTATAGATACTTAAAAATTTTGGTACTACTAATAAAAGACCAATAAACGGTAAAACAAAGAATGCCACTGATATAATCAGCGTCCATAAAAAATATTTTCGTGTTTTTTCAACTGATGTATAAATTTTTTCAAGTTGCGCATCAAGCCGCTTTTTTGTTTCTTCTTCCATAATATTTGATTAGGGAACAAATTTTAAAATTAAGTATATTTTTTTGTAGCTTGGTTGATAAAATATCATACTCAAGGAATTGTTCAGGCTCTTGTTGATTGGTAATTAATTATTAAACGAAATCTTTAAAATTAAAATTTCGTTGCAGGCGACCGCCGCCCGCTTTTTTCACCACGTCGTTTTCTTAATTATTCTTATAATAATCAATAAACAAACTGATTGCAAGATATAAGCAAACAAAAAAGCGCGCTTTTTTTTACCTCCCATTTTTACTAGCGCGCTTATTATTTTTTTGCTCTCACAATCCTTCATTATGTTGCCAAATCTCTCTAATTGTTTCAGCAATGCTTTCATCAGAAGCTTGCGAGAGATTTACTGCTATACTTGTTTTCCCAGAAACATTATATTTGGCAAATCCTTCAGCTAAATCCAACAAGGACTTGATTTTGCCTTGTCTTTTAGCTTCCTCAAATATTGGCGTTCCAGGAATTGGATAAAGCACATTAGGCGCTACTTTAATGCCTAATTGTTTTATAGCTCGCAAAGTAGCCTCAATAGTATATTTAGTTTCCCAGGGCAATCCCAGTAGAATAAAGGCAGAAACCTCAATACCTGATTTTTGAATTTGTTCTATGATGCGGAAGCTTTGCTCGGCAATAATTCGCTTGCCGGCTTTGTCGAGAATTTCTTGAACAACAGTTTCAAGGCCAATCATAATTTGTTCGCAGTTCGCTTGAAACATTATGTTCAATAAATTTTCATTAAGACAATCAATTCTCGTTAGGCAGCTCCATTTTAACGACAAAGGGATTAATGCCTTACACAATTTTGCAGTTCTAGGTTGATTAAAAGTAAAGGTTGCATCAGCAAAATGGATAGCCTCAAGCTTGTAAGTTCGCTTAAGGAAAGTGATTTCTGCAATCACTTTCTCAATCGAGCGTTCTCTGTAATGTCCTAGATAATTCTGATTACAAAAAGTGCAAGAAAAAGGGCAACCACGAGTAGTAGCGAGCGGTAAAGCTCGTCTAGGTAGCAATCTGGAATCCCAAG
>Ga0180007_10005232_pt1 | contig 13273 bp, 12 predicted proteins | sample MM_PC_MetaG_FD_121122 | JGI IMG/M metagenome (GOLD analysis project Ga0180007, IMG submission 121122) | Groundwater microbial communities from the Aspo Hard Rock Laboratory (HRL) deep subsurface site, Sweden - MM_PC_MetaG | ecosystem: Environmental > Aquatic > Deep subsurface > Groundwater... | reverse complement strand
TAGGAACTCTAGGTTATTTCTTATATACCTATATGTCTTACACCTTCCTATGGATGTATAATCCATTATTTATTATATATGTAATTCTAATGTCACTTAGCCTATTCTCATTTATTATGCTGATGATGAGCTTTAAACTAGAGACAATTGAAAAGCAGTTTGTTGAAAAACTTCCGATTTCCTTTTTGGGTATATATCAAATTGTCATCGGAGCTTTGATCGGTCTACTTTGGTTAGGAAAGATAATGCCTACCATCTTAGATAATTCAACTCCAGTTGGATTGGAGTACTACACAACTTTAGTTATTCAAGGTATGGATTTAGGGTTCGTAGTTCCAGTAGCAATTCTATCCGGTATTCTCCTTATGAAAAGAAGACCTATGGGCTATCTACTGACTTCTGTAGTTGCTGTAAAGGGCTTTACAATGCTTCTTGCGATTAGTGCGATGATTGTCAATCAAGTCATTAATCGGGTGAATGTAAACACTATCGAATTGATTATGTTCCCAGCATTGAATTTGGTTTCTATTTATGTTTTTATCGTCTTTCTAAAAGGATTGAAAAATCAAAAAGATATAGATTTATCTCAGTTATAATCCAGTTTTTTGATATAATGAAAAGAGTTATAGCGAGGAGAACTACTTATGAATATTAAAGAATGGCGCATTGACAGTGCACTCAAGCAAAAAAAAGGGTTACATTTCATCTTAGCATCCATCATCATTTGGATATTAGTAACAATCCTTCATTTAACAGATTTACCCATATTGACAAAGAATCTATATACCTTTTCATTACAGCTCCATTGATGCCCTTAGCGTTTTTAATCTCAAAGATTATTCGTGTGGATTTTCAAAATAAGGAAAATCCATTAACAAATCTAGGTGTATTATTTTCATTGAATCAAATGATTTATTTAATTATTGCGATGTGGATATATCCTACAATTCCAGATAAGATGTTAATGGTAATCGCGATTATTTTTGGTGCACATTTACTTCCATACGGATGGTTGTATCTATCTAAAATCTATATGGTTCTAACCATTTTGATTCCTATAATAGCTTTAATTATTGGACTAAACTATGACCCGTATGTTTTAGGACTTATTATGATTCTAATCGAAATTGTCTTTAGTGTATTGTTATTTTTTGAAGTGAAATCCTTAAAAGAGAAAACATCATTATCGGATTCAAAATAAATATAAAAATCACACCATCAGCTTGAATAGTGTGATTTTTTTAATGTATCTCTAGATTTCTTTTCTGAAGGTGCTTCATCTAGAATTCTTGTAAGTATTGGTGATGTCAAGGATAAATAAAGAAGTGAAAAAAATAAGAAACCTATTTATAATAACCTAACCCAATACCTACCTTGGGTTAGGTCTTTTTCTCTTTAGTTTCGCTTATGATAGGAGTGTAGATTAAAAAAGCTCAGGAGGTTTATCAAAATGAATAAAAAAAGAGGTAGAAATATGTGGATCGTCTTATCGTTGGGTTCAGTCATTATCGTTCTATTAATTTTCATTTTCATCCCACCATCATTTGGTACTATAAAGCCATATAAAGATAGCGAAGGCAATGTTCTTCTAGGGAGTATAGCTGAAAAGGTATATGTAGAGATCAATGGATCCAAACAAGGAATGATTATTAAAGGTGAAGATATAAATAAACCGGTTTTATTATTGGTGCATGGAGGTCCAGGACTATCTGATTATTTCTTATCGACACTTTATGAAACTGGACTTGAAAAAGAATTTGTTGTCTGTTATTGGGAACAAAGAGGAACCGGACTCTCTTATCATAAAGACTTAGACTATGAGAATATCAATAAAGAACAGTTTGTATTGGATACCATTGAAGTCACCGAGTATTTAAGAGAAAGATTTAATCAAGAAAAAATATATTTGATCGGTCATTCCTGGGGATCATATTTAGGACTGATGGCAGTCCAAGCTTTTCCTGAATTGTATCATGCATATATTGCGATGAGTCAGGTAGTCAATCAAATGGATTCCGAGAAAGAGGCATTTGAATATATGCTCAATCAATATCAGTTAAAAAATGACAAGAAAATGATAAAAAAATTCAATCAATATGACGTAATGACATCAGAAAATGATATGATGGAATATAGAAAATCAGCATTAAGAGATCAAGCAATGCACGAGCTAGGGGTTGGAACGATGCATGAAATGAACTCAGTCATCACCGGACTCTTCTTTCCATCACTAAGATGCCTAGACTACACAATAGGAGAAAGAATTGATATTTGGAGAGGTAAGGTTTTTTCAAGTCGATCAGAAATGCTTTATACCATTGATGATTTTGATGCGCGAGAAGATGTATTGTTTTTAGAGGTTCCTATATACTTTTTTGCAGGTATTCATGATTATACAACATCATATCAACTCCAAAAAGAATTCTATGAAATACTAGATGCACCAATAAAAGGTTTTTATACATTTCATGAATCGGCACACAGTCCTATATTTGAAGAACCTGATTTTGCATTCCAGATATTTACACAGGATATTATCCATTCAAAAGTATTGTTAAGTGACGAAATCAATCCATAGAAAGTAAAGGTTTTAGAAATGAAGAAAGAGATTAAGAAGTATCAATTATTGGATTCCAAAGGGTATGGAGATTTTTCAAAAACTTTTCTTGAAATCAGGGATTTTCTGCAAAATCTAGAATTCAACGAATTAAAGAAACTTGATTATCCTTGGGGTAGATGGGCTTGGATGTTTTCTTTACCATATTTAGATAAAACATTTATTCAAAAAATCAGTTATTACAAAGACAATCATGAAATAGTTGCTTTACTCACCTATGAATCAAGCTTTGGAGATGTCTATTATGTTATTAAGGATGGATATGAGTTCTTGAAGGCAGAAATGATTCAACATGCAATCGATACATTTGATGATACAAATCAGTTTAGGATTTTAATTCCTGATTATGACTTAGAAATGAAGGAGATTGCTAAGTCATTCAATCTATTTGAAACAGATCACACTGAATATACTTATATGCTAGATTTGAATAGAGATTTGAGCTACGAACTTAAGGAAGGCTTTAAAGTGACTAGTTTAGCTGAAGAATATAATCTAAAGAAATATGGGCAATGTCTTTTTCAAGGATTTAATCACGAAGGACCATATGAACCAGATGAAGAAGAATTAAATGACCGAAGCATAAGCTTAAGTGCTCTAGGAGTAAACTTGAATAGAAATATAGCGATTGTTGAACCAAATGGTGATTTTGTATCATATTGTGGGACATGGTATCATGAGGGTAGTGTAGGAGTCTTATTAGAACCTGTAGCAACTGTTCCTCTTTTTAGAAAGATGGGTTTGGGGAAAGCAGCAATTTATGAAGCGCTGCAACGAGCCAAGGATAAAGGTGCGAAAATTGCAGTTGTTGGGTCGAATCAAGAGTTCTATCAAAAACTAGGATTCACGTATTATTTCTCATCACACTTTTGGAAGAAAATCAAATAATGATTCAAGAAATGAACCAGGGAAATTACTGGTTCATTTTTTTTGATATGAAAATCTATTTTTGCATATCCATTTCTACCATGGTTATAGTTCTATTTAGAAATATTGTATTCTATTTTTTGAATATACATTGACTTTCAAAGTAATTCATATTATCATTAAGATAAATTATACGATTGGTTAAAAGAATCAAGTAAATAGAACATTTTTATTGTGGTATTTATTTCTTCTTTGACTTGAATCTTGATGATACCAACATATAAAACCAACTTTGTCAACATGATAAGGGACACATAGAAAAAGACACGAAGGCAATTATTCAATTGTTGTTTTTTTACTTTATAAACAGGAGGATAGAAAATGATGCTAAAGGATGTTTTGCAAAAGTATGCAAAAACAGAGGATCAATTGATTGAAATCTTACTTGATTATCAGAATGTGAAAAGCAATCACTACATTTCAAAAGAAGAAATTATCGAGATTGCATCGTATTTGAGCATACCTGAAAGCAAGGTTTGCAGTGTTTTATCGTTTTACACATTTTTCTCTGATAAACCTAGAGGAAAATACGTCATCCAGGTTTGCAAGGATGTTCCGTGTTACGTAAGCTCGGAAATTAACGTTTTAAAAATCATTGAAAGGGAACTTGGAATTCGCATGAATGAAACGACACCAAATCAACAGTTTACTCTAGAGTACACGAGTTGTTTAGGTTGTTGCGACGCTGGTCCTGCCATGAGAATTAATGATAAGATTTACACTCATTTGACAGCTGACAAAATTAAAGCGATTTTATCTGAGTATCGAGTGTACATGTGATGATAGAAATGAAAATGATCTCTAAGAGATTCGGAAAAATCAATCCATTATCCATAGATGAATACATCGAGTTTGATGGATACACAAATTTGAAAAAAGCTTTGTCTATGGAAAAGACAGAGATTATCGAAGAAGTACAAAAAGCTTATCTTCGCGGAAGAGGCGGTGCAGGTTTTCCAGCAGCCATCAAGATGATGGGTTTGGCAAAAGAAACGAATAAGGATAAATATATCATATGCAATGCTGATGAAGGAGAACCGGGGAACTTTAAAGACAGATATCTCATGGAAAATGACCCGCATCAGATTATAGAGGGTATGATTATTGTTGCTTATGCAACAGGTGGTACCAAGGGTTTTATCTATGTACGTGGTGAATATCAAAAGTCGATGAGTCTGCTAAAATGGTCAATTGACGAAGCTAAGAAAAAAGGTTTCCTTGGGCAAAAAATCATGGGATCCAAATTTAATTTTGATATTGAAGTTAGGTCTGGTGCTGGATCCTATGTTTGTGGTGAGGAATTCGCTTTGATTGAATCGATTGAAGGAAATCCGGGTAGGACTAGAGTCAAACCCCCCTTTCCGACACAAGTTGGCCTCTATGGCAAACCAACGTTGATCAATAACGTTGAAACGTTCTCGACCATCCCTACGATTATTGAAGTAGGGGGAGCTAATTTTGCTAAAATAGGAACGCCTTCATCTACAGGAACCAAACTAATTTCATTATCAGGAAATGTGAAGAATAAAGGTGTTTTTGAAATTCCATTCGGAGTACCCATAAAAGATGTTATCTATAAGTTGGGTGGAGGCATTGAAAAGGACAGAAAAATCAAGATGGTTCAACTAGGCGGAGCATGCGGTCCGATTATTCCTGAATACATGCTTGACATGATTATCGATTTTGAACGCTTTGAAGAATTCGAATCTAAGACCGGAGCTGGAGCTATTATAGTTATCGATGAAAGATTTGATATTTTCACGATTTTGCTCAAGGTTGTTCGCTTTTTCCAACATGAATCATGTGGTAAATGCACACCGTGTAGGGAAGGACACATACAACTTGGAAATCTGATTGAGAAATTCATTGAACGGAAAGCGACCATGCAGGATATCGCATCTTTGGAATCACTTGCCAGAGTCATCCATCAGGCATCATTATGCGGTTTAGGTCAAACTTCACCGACAGCGATTATTTCATCACTCAAATATTTTAGAGATGATTATATTGATCGTGTTGAACATCCAGAGAGAGGTTAGAACGAAATGAAAATGATAAATTTAACGATTAATAATGTCAAAGTATCTGTCGAACAAAATACGTCGATATTAAAAGCAGCCAAGAAATTCAGTATGAATATTCCAACGCTTTGTTACTATGAAGATTTAGACATCAAATCTGACTGTCGTGTCTGTGTTGTTGAAATTGACGGGAAAAAGGGTCTTGTTTCAGCATGCTCGACACCAGTAAGTGAAGGCATGGTGATTAACACCAATTCACCAAGAGTTTTGAATGCACGAAAGACGATTGTCGAACTCATTTTGTCAAATCATGATACATCTTGTACCACATGCGTTAAAAACATGCGATGTGAATTACAAAATCTAGCAAAAAATCTTGGGATTAGTGAAAACCGTTTTCCAAGCGTATTCGAGAAATGTGAAATAGATGAAAGCAATCCATCGATTATAAGAAATCCGAATTTATGTATTAAATGTGGACGCTGCGTTGATGTTTGTAACAATGTTCAAGGAACAAGTGTTCTATCCATTCTGGGAAGAGGACATGAAACGAGAGTTTCTGCGGTTTTTGATGAAGATTTATCGGATGATTTTTGTACATTTTGTGGACAATGCGCAAGCGTTTGTCCGGTAGGAGCGATTAGAGAAAAAGATGATACAGATCTTGTATGGAAAGCACTAACCGATCCTACGAAACATGTGATTGTTCAAGTTGCACCTGCTGTCCGTGTTTCTTTGGGTGAAGAAGTTGGTCAAGAGATTGGTACAATCGTCACTGGAAAAATGGTATCAGCAATGAAGATACTTGGCTTTGACCAAGTATTTGATACGGATTTTACAGCAGATTTAACAATTATAGAAGAAGGTAATGAATTGATTCATCGTGTAACCAATGGCGGAGTTCTTCCGATGATGACATCTTGTTGTCCTGGATGGATTAATTATGCAGAAACACGCTATCCTGACATTTTGGATCATATTTCATCATGCAAGTCACCGCAGCAGATGTTTGGTGCTCTTGCAAAAACATATTATCCAAAGAAAGTTGGACTAGATCCAAAAGATGTATTTGTTGTTTCGGTTATGCCATGTACAGCGAAAAAGTATGAAGCTCAGCGTGAAGAAATGAGAGTCGATGAAAACAGTCCTGATATCGATGTTGTTTTGACAACCCGTGAATTAGGCAAAATGATTAAGCAAATGGGTATTGATTTCGATAGTTTGGGCGAGAAACCTTTTGATTCGCCATTTGGAATTACTACAGGTGCTGCAGCAATCTTTGGAGCAACAGGCGGTGTTATGGAAGCAGCTATTCGAACTGTTTATGAAGTTGTGAATAAGAAACCTTTGGAAAGCTTGGATTTTAAGGAGTTGAGAGGACTCAAAGGCATCAAAGAAGCTGAAATCAATTTAGGAGGAACGAATGTCAAGGTTGCGGTTGCTCATACTTTGTCAAAGGCTAAGATTCTATGTGATCAGGTAAGAGCAGGGACATCTCCTTATGCATTTATAGAAATCATGACTTGTCCAGGTGGATGCATCGGTGGCGGTGGACAGCCATATGGTACAAACAACAAGGTTCGCCAAGATAGAATAGATTCGACTTATCGTCTAGATGCAAGTATGAAACTGCGCAAGTCCCATGAGAACCCAGAAGTTATTGCGCTGTATGAAGATTTTCTTAAAGAGCCATTGGGGAAGTTATCACACCATCTATTGCATACACACTATCATGACCGCAATCATAATACGAAAAATTAATCTTTAAAAATTTGTATCAAGTTTCTTCAATTAGTGCTGAAAAGATTATGTTTTCATTATCGGTTGATGGTGAAGAATATGAAGTTGAATGTCATGTAGCTAAATTAGATGTTGTTGACAAGGTAGAATAGAGATTTAATGGACTCAATCAAAATTAAAACTATAAAAGGTTCTTTTATCCACGGGGTGGATTCAAGAACCTTTTTCATGTAGAATAAGATTGATAAGGAAATGAATGCATATGAAGCAGATAGAGATACTCAATCACACACCTAAGCATATCAAAAAATACATAGAGAATCAAAAATACCGAATCGATACAATCGGTATGGAGAGTTCTCAAGTTTTCATTTATGAGGATATAAAATTGGTATTAAAGGTGAATCAAGTAGAATCTGATTATATAGCTGAACTTCAAATGATGAGATGGCTTGAAGGAAAGGTTTTGGTACCTCATGTTATGGAGACTGGGGAAAGCCACGGTAATTTCTATATATTGATGACTTTAATTGAAGGCTTAATGAGTTTTGATGAAAGCTTGATGAGTGATCCAGAATCCTTAATTGATATTCTTGTTGGTGGTATCAAATCATTTTGGAATCTACCGGTCGAAGAATGTCCAATTGATAACAGAATTGAATATAAGTTGAAGATTGCGAAAAGAAATATCGAAAAAGGATTATGTAGTACTTCGGATTGGGACCCAGATATTATCTTAAATAGATTTCAAACTGTAGAAGAATTGTATGATTATCTTCTAATCAATCAAATGGAAGAAGAACTGACTCTGAGTCACGGGGATTACTGCTTACCCAATATTTTGATTAAAGATAATAGAATTTCTGGATTTATTGATTTATCGAGTGCTGGGGTAGCAGATATCTATCAAGACATAAGTCTATTCATTCGATCTTTTAGCTTTAATATCAATTCAAAGAACTATAAAAAAATGATTTTTGAGAAATTAGGAATCAAAGTGAATGAAAAGAAACTTGATTATTATCTTCTTTTAGATGAACTCTTTTAATTTCACGCAACTCATCAATTTCAAGGTATAATATAGATATAGATTGGAGGATTAACTATAAAATGAAAAAACAAAGTAAAGAATTCTTTAGAGAAGTTAAGAAACAAGCAGATAAAGCGGTGGATGAAGTCAAACAGTATGTAGTAGACACCAAGGAAATGGTAGAACTTTATCAAGCATTTAAAAAGGAAGCCGTAAAAGTTAAGAAAGTAACAAGCGAGTTTATTAACCTAGATATGCCGATTTATGGAATCATGGATAAGAATTTAGAATCCATGACTTTTAGAGCTAAGGATAGTTTAGAGGTCAATCAAGTTCTTCAAATAGGTAAGAATACCGTCAAGGTAGAATATATTCATGATGAATCAGTTCAAATTCCTGTTTATGTAAATGGGGTAGAGCATCAGGTTGAATGTAAGGTAGCTGTGCTTAAAAAGATTTAATGTTCTATTTATATTGATTACACTATATTTCATGAATTTAATCGAGTTTGTCTAAAGTTTTCGTGAATGGTACTCACCATTCAATCGAAGACTTTTTAAAAAATGTATAGGTTTTTAATATGGATGAAGAAAATCTCATTCTGGCAACAATTATGTTATATTCAAATTTTTAATGAAAATGCAAAAAAAATGCATATAGATTTGACAAGTCGTTACACAAATTGTATACTATTAGTAAAAGGTGGTGGGGATGTGCTGCTAAATAGTTTTAAAGTGTCTGGATTTAAAGTTTTTGGTAAACCAGTTGAACTTAACATGGTCCCAAAAACTAAAAATTATCAAACTTTGGACGAAAACGTTATAGTTTCACTCAGCAAGAAAAATTTAAAATCTGCACTTTTATATGGTGGGAATAACACAGGAAAGTCATCATTGTTAGATGCTTTTTTAGTCTTTAAGAAACTTATTAGCACGGGCAATTTAGATGATTTTCCTTTTGATCTCTATAAAAACTTTTGTTATTTTGAAGACGACGTGATATTCGAAATATCATTTCTCCATAATCATGATGATATTACGTATGGAGTTGAGTTTAATGAGTCAAAAGATTTAGGAGAGTATGTTTTTATTGGGGAGGAACTAATATTCTCAAGAGAAAGAGATCACTCTATTGAAGGTAAACTTATTGACTCAAACTTAAAAATTAAAGAAAGAATAGAAGATTTACCCTTAGATAAACTTGTTTTATCATATATGAATGAATATGTATCTAATCCAGGTACTGATGTTTTTATGAATGTTAAAAAGTTCTTTGATCAAATCGAATATATAAATGACTCCAATAAAAATATGATAATGTCAAAAGAGATTATGGAGTTTTCGACTAACAACACAAAAATGCGAATTTTAAACCATTTAATTGAGTCAACTGAACTATTTATCGATAAGAGAGAGTTAGCTGAAGAAGGGTATGTTGTTGAGAACGAATATTATAACAAACATATACCAAAAGATGCATTTGCTCGAATCAAAACTATGAAATCTCAATCTGAAGGTCTAAGAATGGTCTCATATTATCAAAATGAATTAGGTGAAAGTGTCGCAAAACCATCGATACTATTTGATTCAATTGGAACGAATAAATTTATAGTATTGTCTATGTCCATCATTAATGCAATTTTAAATAATAAAATACTGTTAATTGATGAAATTGATAGTAGTCTTCATTATAAACTGACTAGAGCACTTGTTATTTTAATGAATTCGGATGTGAACCATCAATCCCAATTCATTATGTCTACACATGATGTTAAATTATTATCACCCAAGTTGTTTAGAAAAGATCAAGTAAATTTTGTAATAAGAAATAAGGAAGCTGTTTCAATTGTCTCATTAGATGATTTTAAAGCTAACTCTCTCAAAGATATTAGAAGTGATAGTAATTTTGAAAAGATGTATGTGGAGGAAAGAATTGTTGATTTACCCGATACCAACATTTCAAATGTTATTAAGGAAATGAGAGCGCTATGGGAAAAAAAGACGTAGGGTTTTTACAGACTTCACGGAAGAGAAATAAATTACCTACTCAAAGAGGATTAGCTGTTGCAAAAACAGCTATTGTTGTTATTGTTGATGGAAATACTGAAAAGAAATATTTTGAAAAGATTAATGAATTGGGGATATTTCCAAATCTAAGGTTCAAGCCTATACAAGGCGATGATTGCTCTTATGAGAATATCTTTAAAGAAAATCATGACATATCTTATAAGTTTTTAGTTTTGGATATTGATCATTGTATTGAAAGCAATACTAAACGTTCTATTAGAATTAAAACAATACTAAGTAAAAAAGAAACTAAAGATATTGCTTATTTTAACAATTATTCCTTTGAAACGTTTTTATTAAGTCATTTGGTGGCATTTGGGTGTCCAATTACTGAAAAAAAACAATATGATGCACATATGAAAAATCATTTTTGTGTCAGTGGTTGGAGTAAGTATAAAAACGAGCGTAATACATCCCTAGTTATTGCAAAAATAACTGAAGAGTCATTTAAGAATATGATGGTCAATATTGCTAGAATATACAAAGAGAATTGTTTTGAAAACCCAAATAGTAATATGCATTTAATGTTTGAAAAATTGGAAAAAATTAAGTAGGTGAAAAAATGGTTATAACCCGTGTTGTTGCCATGCGATTATGGAATGATATATTTGGTGAGAATACCATTTGGGCTAGAGATTGTTTTGGTACATGGATACATAAAGATGATTTTGGTAATACAACAAATATGAGAAGAAGACCTAATGGAGATGGTAAAGAATATGTTTATGGATGGACTGTTGACCATATCATGCCCATTTCAAAAGGTGGTAAGGATACATGGAACAATTTTGAGCCAATGCATTATATCAATAACAATAAAAAAGGTGGAGACATTAGCTTCAAGATTGAAAATGTATCTTATCAAGTGATTAAATGTAATCTATGTCCTGGATATGGTTATGGTATTAAAAATCAACAAACAAATCAACGAATAGATTGGAAAGGCGTTCAGCAAAGATGGTATATATAAATGGATAATACTAAATGTGAAACGCTAACAGCAATTGCAAAAGAAAAGAAATTCTCTGGTGTGATTAGTATCGAAGATGAAAACAAAATCATCTATCAATATATCAAAGGAATGGAAAATAGAGAGCTTAAAATACCTATTACTAGAAATACACTATTTGCAATCGCTTCAGGAACTAAGTTTTTGACTGCACTTGCTATAGGAAAATTAATTGATCAAAAGAAATTAAACTTAGACACAAAGGCTAAAGATATCTATGACTTACATATGGAATCGATAGACCCAGATATTACAATCAAGCAATTACTTTCTCATACATCAGGAATGTCTGATTATTTAGATGAGGATCTACTAGATGACACAGAACCTATCTATTTTGAAGTACCGTATAAGGACTTAATCAATCCTAAAGACTTTATTCCAATATTTTCAAAAGCACCTCAAAAGTTTAATCCTGGTGAAAAGTTTAATTATAACAATCAGGCTTTTGTATATTTAGCAATCATTGTTGAAGAGGTATCCAAAAAAGCATATAACGATTATATCAATGACGATTTATTAAATCCTTTAGGAATTACCAGAAGTGGAATCTATCATCTCAATCATTTTCCAAAGCATACAGCATTAGGATATTTAAATAGCGATGAAAATTCATTATCCAATCTAGGTTTACTTCCCTATCAAGCAGGTGGTGACGGAGGAGCAATATTCTCTGTCGATGAAATGAAGTTACTTTGGGAATCATTCTTTTATTATAAAATCATTTCGAAGAAACTTGTGGATCAGTTTATGTATCCACACGCAGTTGTCGATGAAAAAACAGATAACTTCTATGGCTTAGGATTGTGGTTAAAGAAAGTAGATGGTATATTATATCCTTACTTAATGGGTGGAGATCCTGGGATATCCTTTACATCGAGTTATCACCCAATCACGAAGAAGCATAAATTCGCAGTATCGAACACATCCCACGGGGTTTGGGATATATTCGATGAACTCAAGAAATTATAACCATTTAAAATAATCTAAATCAAAGGAATTTCTTGTTGAAGAGGTTCCTTTTGTTCTTAATTCTTTAAAAAAGTGAATTTATTATTGATAAATAAATAATAACCTGCTAATATTAAAGTGAAAGAAGGTGAATTTATGAATGGATATAAGGAACTATCTGAAAAAGTGATTTTTACATTTGAAGATGCTAATCAGTTATTTAATAATAAGTCGACGACTTATTCTGCACTAAGAAGACTAACTCAAAAAGGATTACTTAGAAAGGTTCGCAACAATCTTTATTCATGTGTGAATGCATCGACAGGGGAAGTGTTTGCAAGTAAATTTCAAATAGCATCAAATATAAACTCAACCGCATATCTTAGTCATTATTCTGCTTTCGATTTTTATGGTTACACTAACCAAGTTTATAACACTGTTTATGTTTCTTCAACCACACATTTTAACTCATTTGAGTTTGAAGGAGTTAAGTATCAATACGTTAAATCATTAGGTGATTTCGGTGTTTTTGAACCGAAGAACACAAAAGGAATCAGAGTTGCTGATATTGAACGAACCATTACTGATGCAGTATATCATATTGACAAAATCTCTAGTTTAGATGAATTATTGAATAGTATGGATTTAGTAGCACAAGTTAATGAGGATAAGATACTTTCATATTTGAATCAATATAATACGCAAAGCCTATACCAAAAAGTAGGGTTTGTTCTATCGCTTCATAAAATACGTTTAAATCTATCTGAAAACTTTTTTTCAACAATAAATAAACACATCAAAAATAGCGTTCGATATCTAAATAGTGAATCAGAGTATAAAGGGGAATATCTATCAAAGTTTCAATTGGTTGTTCCCAAATGGGTATTAAACGAACGTAGCGAGGATGAAGAC
>Ga0180007_10005231_pt1 | contig 13274 bp, 12 predicted proteins | sample MM_PC_MetaG_FD_121122 | JGI IMG/M metagenome (GOLD analysis project Ga0180007, IMG submission 121122) | Groundwater microbial communities from the Aspo Hard Rock Laboratory (HRL) deep subsurface site, Sweden - MM_PC_MetaG | ecosystem: Environmental > Aquatic > Deep subsurface > Groundwater... | reverse complement strand
CAGCGCACCCACGGCGAATAGATCGCGCGAATGTGCTTGGTGTTTTATCTCGATACGCTCTGAATTACCGCAAAAGACGACAGTGTGGTCTCCGACGATATCACCTAAACGGATCGCGTGCGTAGGGATCTGGCGTTTAGTTGTCTCAGACAGAATCTGCTCGAACTTCTTGGCTGTGCCCGACGGCGCATCCTTCTTGGCCCTATGGTGCGCTTCCATGATCTCAATATAATAATCAGGGCCTAAACGTGTGGCTATCTGCGGAAGCATGGCAAAAAGGACATTTACCCCCACCGACATATTCGGAGAAAAAACAACCGGCACGATCGAAGAGATCTCCTGTATCTTTTTTATCTGCGCGTCATTCAAACCCGTAGTCCCCACGACTAACGCTTTTTTGTAACGAGCAACATACTCTAAGTGCAACTCGGTAGCTTCAGGGACGGTAAAATCCACAAAGACATCGATCAAGAACAGACCGTCCGCACTGGAAGAAATCTTTAATTTCCCCATGTCTTTACCGATCATCGGAGTTGCTTTCTTCTCTAACGCCAGAGTCAACTCAAAATCTTTATCGTAAGAAGCAAGTTCAAATATCCTTCTCCCCATTTTTCCGCAGACACCTGCGACACCCAATTTGATCATCGTTTTACTCCTCTCCAGCTGCAGGAAACAGTTTTTCGTCGAACCCTATTATCTATACATGGAGAACCGTCCCCTATTTGAGCAGGCCGTACTCCTTCAGAGCGACTTTAAGCTTCTCGAGATTGTCCGGCATCATCTCAGACATAGGCAGCCGTAAATCCGGCTCACATAACCCCAACAACCCCATAGCAGTCTTGACCGGGATAGGATTGGTCTCAATAAACATCGCTTTGACTAACGGCAATAACCGGTAATGGATCTCTTGTGCCTTCGCAATATCCCCTCTTTGAAATGCGGCAACTAAATCCGCCACCTCCCGGGGAACGATATTGGCGACTACCGAGATAACCCCGGTGCCTCCCACACTCAAAACAGGCAAAGTTAAGCTATCGTCACCAGAAATCAGATCGAATGCGTCACCGCATAGTTTTTTTATTTTTGACATCTGCTCAAGGTTACCCGACGCTTCTTTGACTGCCACAATATTCTTGCAATCACCAGCTAAACGTGCGAGTGTCTCCGGCTCGATATTGACTCCCGTGCGTGACGCAATATTATAGAGTATCAAAGGAATCTTCACCGCATCCGCAACCGCTTTGAAATGTTGGTACAAGCCTCTTTGCGTAGGCCGGTTATAATACGGAGAAACCTGTAACGAAGCATCCGCACCCGCCTTGGCAGCGTGCTGCGTAAGCACAATGGCCTCTGCGGTGGAATTGGAACCTGTGCCCGCAATGACCGGCACGCGTTTCTTTACCTGCACAATAGTACTCTCTATTACTTTTTCATGTTCTTCTATCGAAAGGGTCGCGGATTCTCCCGTCGTCCCGCAAGGAACAATTCCCGAAGTCCCATTTTTTATATGGAACTCGATCAACTCTGATAATTTTTTCTCGTCCACCGTGCCGTTTTTAAACGGAGTAACAATCGCCACAATTGAACCTTTAAACATAGTATTCCCCCTTGTGTACAATCTTCGCATTTCCTTCCAGCCAAATATCCTTGAAGGCCATTTCTTCTTTCTTGAAATATACTTTTAGGATTTCACCCCCCTGCGTTTGAACGCGTATCACAGGAGACGATACCGAGCAAATAGATACAAAGATCAACGCCGCCGCAACACTTCCGGTGCCGCAGGCACACGTCTCTGCTTCGACCCCGCGCTCATAGGTACGCACGCGAATCGACGCAGCATTACTGACCTCGACAAAATTCACATTCGTCCCCGCGGGAGCAAATCGACGATGATACCGGATCGCCCTTCCCAGCTCATTGACCGCAATATGCGCCAATCCTTCCACAAAAATTACCGCATGCGGCACCCCGGTATTAATAAAGTTAACGTGAATCGTTCTTTTATTGGCCCGTAAAGGAATATTGAATTTCAGGCCAACGGGATCGGTAAGCCTTATCTTTACCACCTCCCCCTTTACTTCTGCCTGGACAATCCCCGCCTTTGTCTTAATCTTTAGCCTGCAGTTTGTAGCCTGGAGCTTGGATGCCAAGTAGAACGCCGCACAGCGCGCGCCGTTTCCGCACATCTGGGCCTCTGAACCATCGGCATTAAAAATACGCATGCGTACATCCGCGCGCGCGGACTTCTCCAATAACAACAGACCATCCGCTCCCACCCCATAGGTACGGTCGCATATATTTCTGGCTAACGCCCGAAGCGTTACCAGTGGCGCCTGAAAGGCACGGTCAACAATCACAAAATCATTTCCTGAACCGACTGCCTTTACAAAAGGTATTTTCTTCATCGATATTATTTGCCCAAAAGAAACGGCGGAATTATTTCATGACGGGTCAAATCTCTCAAAGACTCCCTCTGACGGATAGTAAATACCCTATCATGCACTACCATGACTTCTTGGCAGCGCAGCCGTGAGTTATAATTAGAAGCCATAGAAAAACCGTAGGCGCCGGCACTCATCACCGCCAGATATTCGCCTTCTTTTACTTTAGGAAGTCTCCTCTCTTGCGCAAGAAAATCCCCGCTTTCACAGATAGGGCCGACCACATCCACTTTTTCCAAATCCGCCTTACGGTTTTCTGTGGCCCGCAAAGGCAAAATTTGATGATATGCCCCGTACAATGAAGGGCGGATCAAATCATTCATCCCGGCGTCAACGATAATAAATTTCTTCCGCGGGGTCTGTTTGACATACAAGACTTTCGTCACCAATACCCCTGCCTGCCCCGCGATGAACCTGCCCGGCTCAAGAATCATTTTTAATCCTGATTTCTTAAAGAACGGGATGACCCGACGGGCATACTCCTGTGCAGTCTGAGGGGTTTCACGATTATAGGTAATCCCCATACCACCGCCGATATTGAGATATTCTATCACGATCCCTTTCTTCTTTAGCACGCCGATAAAATCAATGACTTTTCTGATCGCGGCAATAAACGGAACACTATCGGTAATCTGAGACCCTATATGGATATGCAGGCCCACGATACGCACGTGGGGAAGGGCATTACGCAAAAGCAAGATCTGCTGCACACACTTGAAGTCCACTCCGAACTTACTGGTCAGTTTCCCCGTGGTGATATATTTATGAGTCTTCGGTTCTACATCGGGATTGATCCGAAGCGCCACACGCGAGACGCGGTTAAGCCGACCGCAGATACGGTTGATATTCTCCAGCTCCGCAACCGATTCCACGTTAAAGAAAAGAATTTTTCGGCGGACCGCTTTCTCTATCTCCGCATCGGTCTTTCCGACAGACGCGTAGACGATCCTTTCGGGAGGACACCCTGCCTGAAGGGCCCGGAAAAGCTCTCCTCCGGATACAATATCTAATCCTGCCCCTTTATTCACCAGGGCCTTGAGTATCGCCAGATTGGAATTTGCTTTGACCGAATAACAGACCAACGGATTGATCTGGCGAAACGCGTCTTTTAGTTTAAGGAAATGCCCTATGAGCGTTTGGTAGCTGTAGACATACAGAGGAGTCTGGAATCGTGCAACCAGATCCGCAATACGCAACTTCTCGCACAAAAGATCTTTCTTGGAATACCTAAACTCATGCATTAAGCTTCTTCTCCCAACGCGCTAGTTGCTGCCGCACCCGCTGAGGGCTTGTCCCTCCATAGGATTTCTTACGGTTCACCGATACCTGGGCGTTAAACATCTTTAATGCCTCTACCTCAAACACAGGTGAATATCTTTTGAGTTCTGGAATACTTAACGCGGAAATCTTCTTCCCCTTATCGAGGCAATCTCTCACCAGTCTTCCGACTACATCATGTGCCTGCCGGTAGGATACTCCTTTTTCGATAAGATATTCGACGATGTCCACAGAGAACAATGCTTCGTCGTCAAGCCGCGCCGCGATCGCCTGTTTCTCAATTACCACGCTCTCAAAGATCTGCGTTGCGATCTCAAGGATGCCTTTGATAGAATCAACCGCCTCGAAAAGCGGAGGCTTATCCAACTGCAGGTCGCGGTTATACGATGACGGCAACCCCTTCAACAGAATCAAGACACTTGATAACGCCCCATGAATCTTACCCACCGAGCCCCGGATAAGTTCTAAAACATCAGGGTTTTTTTTATGGGGCATGATGCTCGAACCCGTACAGAAAGAATAATCAATGTCGATAAAGTTAAACTCCCTGGTAGACCAAAGGATCAAATCCTCGGCGATCCGCGATAAATGCACGGAGAGTATCGAGATGTCCGCAAGCACTTCAATGATAAAATCCCGGTCGCTGACACTATCGATGCTATTCTCGGTTACCGCACTAAACCCCAGCGCTCTTCTGACCTTCTCCCTATCAATAGGCAATCCCGTGCCGGAAAACGCACACGCACCCAACGGCATCAAATCCACTCTCTTCCTGGCATCGTTCAACCTTTGTGTATCGCGCGCCAACGACTCGATATAGGAAAGCAAATGATGCGCCAGAAGCACGCACTGTGCCATCTGAAGATGGGTATACCCCGGGATGATCACCTCAATGTTATTCCTGGCGAACTTCAAAATAGACTTTTGTAAAAGACCGAGTGATTCGACGATTTCATCGATCTGGTCTAAAAGATACATCCGCACATCTAACGCCACCTGGTCATTGCGGGAACGCGCCGTATGAAGTTTGTCTGCCACCGATCCCACCTTCTTAAAGAGCGCTTCCTGGACATACGAATGGATATCCTCCGCTCTCATATCCACACTAAATTTCTTTTTCTCGATATCCTTTAGAAGCGCCTGAAGCCCTTGGGTGAGGGATGCCGCATCTTTTTTAGAGATGATCGCACACTCCCCAAGCATCTTGGCGTGCGCAATACTGCCAATGATATCGTACGACGCCAGCCTCTTATCGAATGCGATACTTGAGGTAAACGCATCGGTCAGAGTGCTTGTCTTTTTAGGAAATCGAGTCCCCCATAATTTCTTCGCCATAGCGTACCTTTTTCTTCCTTATCGTTTATACGGCATCCCCCAGATACGGATAAACCCTTCAGAGAGTTTCTGATTAAAGGTATCTTCCTTGCCGTAGGTGCTTAGTTCTTTTTTATACAATGAATGCGCGGATTTTCTTCCTACTGCCACGCAATTGCCTTTAAATAATTTAAGCCTTATCGACCCCGATACTTTCTTTTGCGTGATATCGACAAAGCCGTCAAGCGCTTCCTTTAACGGAGAATACCAGAGCCCGTAATAGACCAACTCTGCATACTTCTGAGAAATCCCCTCTTTAAAGTGCGCAAGTTCCCGGTCGAACACCACGCTCTCTAACTCCTTATGCGCACAGTGCAATACCGTCGCCGCAGGCGCCTCATAGATCTCGCGGGATTTAATTCCCACCAATCTATTCTCTACCAAATCCGCCCTGCCGACGCCATGGGCACCTGCGATCTCATTTAAATGACTGATCAAGGTTTTTAACTTATACGTTTTCCCGTCAAGCTTCTTCGGCACTCCTTTTTCAAAATACAACTCTACATAGCGAGGATACGTGGTCATCTGCGAAGGATTCTTAGTCATCAAGTAGGCGTCTTCCGGAGGCTCCTTTTCTATATCCTCCAAAACCCCCGCCTCAATACTGATCCCCCAGATATTCCGGTCGATGCTGTAGGGCTTCTTTTTGGTGACATCAATAGGGATATTATGCGCCTGGGCATATTCGATCTCTTCTTCCCGGGACTTAAATTCCCACTCCCGCACCGGCGCAATAATTTCTAATCGTGGATCCAATATACCCACGGTCACTTCAAAACGCACCTGGTCATTGCCCTTCCCCGTACATCCATGGGCAACCGCATCAGCCTTTTCTTTATGCGCAATCTGCACCAGGTATTTAGCGATCAAGGGCCTGCCTAATGCCGTCGCAAGAAGATATTTCCCCTCATATATCGCGCCTGCCTTTAACGAAGGAAGAATAAAATCATTGATAAACTCTTCCTGTAGATCCCTGATGTATATTTTGCATGCCCCGGCAGCAAGCGCCCTGGCTTCAATAGCCTCTAAGTCCTCGCCCGTTCCCAACCCCTGCCCTAAATCCGCGACAAAACAGATTACTTCGAATCCCCGGTCCCTAAGCCACCGTACGATACAGGAAGTATCCAATCCGCCGGAATATGCCAACACGACTTTTTTCATCTATTTGTCTTCCCCTCCTAAGAGTTTAATCAAAATCGCCTTCTGCACATGCATACGGTTCTCGGCCTGATCGAAGACTATAGAGTGCCTGCTCTCCATCACCTCATCGGTAATCTCTTCTCCCCGATGCGCGGGAAGGCAATGCATAACCAAGACGTCTTTCTTGGCATAAAGCAGCAGTTGCCTATTGACCTGAAAATCCTTAAACTTGAGTTTGCGCGTGCGTGATTCCTTCTCCTGTCCCATACTCGCCCAGACATCCGTATAAATGACATCGGCACTTTTAACCGCTCTCGCCGCACTAGAGAATAGTTGTATCGAGCCAGCTTTTGCGCCTGCAGTTTGCGCGGCCTCGAGTAACACATCTCTCTGCGGACCATACCCCTTGGGGATCCCCAGATGTATGGGGATTCCAAGCTTCGCGCAGGTAAAAATAAGAGAGTTACAGACATTATTCCCGTCTCCCACATACGAAAAAACAATATTCTTTCTATTCCGTATCTTCTCCTGCACGGTAAAGATGTCCGCCAAGGCTTGGCACGGATGCGAAAAGTCGGAAAGGCCGTTTATGACCGGGACATCGGCATACCGGGCCATATCCACTACAATGCCGTGCGAAAAAGTCCTGACCACGATCCCCTCCACATACCGCGAAAGGGTCTTTGCCACATCCTTGACTGATTCTCGCACCCCCAGGTTGATCTCATGAGGAGCCAGGTAAATGGAGTTCCCTCCTAATTGATACATTCCTACTTCAAAAGAAACCCGCGTTCTATTAGAAGGTTTCTGAAAGACCAACGCCAGGGTCTTGCCTGCAAGGGCCTTCCTGAAGCGCACCTTATTCTCCTTTAATTTTGTCGTAAGGGAAAATATTTCTTTTATTTCCCCGGAACTTAAATCCTTAATACTCACAAGGTCTTTTTTCATTGATAATGCCCCAAGACTCCCTCTAAAATGTAAAACGCCTTATTTATCTGTGCCTTCGTCACGGTTAATGCCGGCATCAGCCGCAACACCTTTGCATGGGTACAGTTAATCAAAAGCCCCTTTTCCAAACACGCCTGAACAATCTCCTTGCCCTCAATAGTAAGCTCCAGGCCTGCCATCAACCCCATACCCCTGATTTCCTTGATCACCCGATATTTATCTTTAAGCGCCTGTAACCTCTCAAATAAATACTCCCCCATTCGCTGGGCCTTGGTCACTAATCGTTCCTTCTGCACTGCCTTCAGCACTGCCAATGCCGCGCGGCAGATAACCGGTCCTCCCCCAAAGGTAGATGCATGCATTCCCGGCCCCAACGTATCGGCAATCTCTTTGCGCACGACCATTGCTCCTATCGGTAACCCTCCGCCTAACGCCTTGGCTAATGTCATTATATCGGGGGTAACACCATAATGCTGGTAACAAAACAATTTTCCCGTCCTGGCAACTCCGGTCTGGACTTCATCGACGATCAAAAGCATATTCTTTTCATCGCAAAGCCTGCGTAAGCCCGCGACAAAATCTTCACCTGCGACATTTACGCCTCCCTCTCCCTGAATAAGCTCAAGCAGCACTGCCACCGTCTTATCCGTCACCGCGCCCTTCACTGCATCCAAATTGTTAAACTCAACCGCCTTAAATCCTGCCGGCAAAGGACCAAATCCCTCCTGGTATTTCTCTTGTGCCGTCGCGGCTAATGCCCCGAGAGTCCTTCCATGGAATGAATTAGTAAAAGTAATGATTTCATATCTTCCCTTCCCGAACTTCCGGGAAAACTTGATCGCCCCCTCATTGGCCTCCGCACCGGAGTTACAGAAAAATACCTTCGCAGGATATGTCCAGTACGTTAACTCCTTGGCTAATTTCGCCTGAGGAATATGATAATAATTATTGGGAATGAAAATAAGTTTTGAGATCTGGTCCCGCACCGCACTCATTACTTTAGGGTGACAATGCCCCAGATTCCCCACCCCCCATCCCGGGAAGAAATCTAAGTATACCTTATGATGGATATCCCACAACCAAGACCCTTTTCCTTTTACAAAGACCAAAGGGGTCTTGGTATACGTAGGCAATATATTATTTTCGTAGCTGGCAAAAACGTCTGATAGTTTCATACGGCTCAAACTGGTTACGACACTTCTGTTGTGTGTTTAATGCTACCTTGGCAATTCCTACATTAAACTTTAAACATAAACCATACAACCGATTGTTGATTTTCTATTTCACAATCTCCGTCCCGATACCTTCATCAGTAAAGATCTCTAAAAGCAAGGCATGCGGAATGCGGGCGTCAATAATATGGGTCTTTTTGACCCCTTTATCCAACGCATCAAAACAGGCATTGACTTTAGGGATCATGCCTAGCGAGATAACCTCACTTTTTATTAAACTCTTGGCCTCTTTCTCGGTAAGGGTGGAAAGGAACGAATGCGGGTCATCCGCGCGGCGCAGAATCCCCTTGACATTGGTCAAAAGCACTAATTTTTCCGCACCAAGGGCTGCGGCGATACTAGAAGCTGCCTCATCGGCATTCACATTATACACCTCTTTATCCTTACCCCTTGCCATCGGTAAGATAACCGGGATCTTATCTTTTTTAAGTTCTTCTTCGATTAGACTCTTACTTACTTCCGCAATATTCCCCACGAGGCCCAGATCGATCTTTGCTTTCTTCTTCTCCGCCACGATAATACTATCTTTGCCGTTGAGTCCTGCTACCTTTGCCCCGTGTTCACCGATCTCTTTGACAATAATATCATTAAGATTACGCAATTCTTCTTCAACCACCGCTAACGTCTCTTCATCCGTAACCCGCATACCGTCGACAAAATCGGTCTTCTTCCCTGATGCCCGGATACGGTCGCTGATAGTAGGCCCACCACCATGCACCAAGACCGGGCGCAACCCCATAAAGTTCAAGAATACGATATCCTCTAAGACGGTCTTCCTGATCTTCTCTTCGCCGAGAATACTTCCCCCATACTTAATAACCACTATTTTCTTATGGAACCTCTTAATATACGGCAACGCCTCAATCAGTACTTCTGCTTTCCTTATCGCGTCTTCCATAGCCCCCTCATCTCTTTAATTATATTCCGCGTTAATCCTGATATACTCCGGAGTCAAGTCCGAAGTATAGACGACTGAAGAAAATCCCCCCCTGCCGATACTGACCTTTACCTGTATATCCTTTTTGTGTAAAGGACTCACCTGAAAGCGACAATCTTTTTCTCTGACTTTAATGCCGCTGGCGCCTATCGCCGCCACGATCCTGCCGAAATTAGGATTCTGACCATACATCGCAGTCTTAAATAGATTAGAATTGGCGATCATCAACGCGGCCTTCTTGGCATCAGAAGGGCTATGCGCCCCCGCAACCTCAATACGGATGAATTTCGTGGCCCCCTCCGCATCGTGCACAATCAACTGCGCCAGATAATCACAAACCTTCACTAACGCCCCGGTGAAAAGATCGGAATACTTGCCGGTATCAACCATCCTATTCCCTGCGGCCCCATTTGCCAGCATCATCACGCTATCATTCGTACTCATACAGCCGTCAATGGAAATCGCATTAAAAGACCTCTCTACCGCATGCGAGAAAGCCTTATTCAGCGCACGTTGGGTAATCGCGGTATCCGTACAGATAAGCGCAAGCATCGTCGCCATGTTCGGCGCAATCATCCCTGCCCCCTTGGCAATGCCGCTTAAGGTTACCGTGGTGGCTCCCAAAGAAAACCGCAGGCTTACTTCTTTAACAAAGGTATCGGTAGTCATAATAGCTCTTTTGGCCCTATGAATCCCTTCACTGGATATTCCTTGAATAAGAGGAATGATCCCTGCTTTTAGAGAAGAAAACGCGAGCCTCTTTCCGATAATACCGGTTGAAGCTACCAAGACACTCTCTTTTCTTACCCCTAACGCACTACCAATCAGCCTGGTGGTATTCTCCGCATCCCGCACGCCTTGCCTTCCGGTAAAACTATTCGCATTGCCGCTATTGACCACGACCGCACGGAAAACCTGAGAACTTTTAAGATGCTTCCGGCTTAGCTGCACGGGAGCAGCGGCCAAGGTATTGGTAGTAAACATACAAGAAGCCTTTGCCGGCACCTCGGAATAAAGAAGCGCAAAATCCAGCTTCCCGGATTTCTTCAATCCGCAGGCAACTGCGTTGGCCTTAAACCCCTTGGGAAGAATTATCTTCTTGAACTGCTTCATATCCTATTAGAGAAGTGCGGTATCTTCTGCAAAACCACACATAATATTCATATTCTGTACCGCCTGTCCTGAAGCCCCTTTAAGGAGATTATCGATTGCGCCGATCAGAATAATACTATCACCGCAATCCTGGACGGCGATATCACAGAAATTAGTATTAACCACGTCTTTCAACCTCGGGAAGCAGCCGGTTTCCTTAATCCGCACAAAAGGCTCTTTCTTGTAAAACTTTTTATATAGATCTGAAAGACCCGACGCCGGCAGTTTATGCCTTGATACTTTTTTGACATACACGGTGGCTAAAATCCCCCTGTTAAGCGGCAACAGGTGCGGGACAAAGGTCACCCCTAATTTCTTGCGTGCCAACTTGGATAGCTCCTGGTCGATCTCCGGGGCATGCTGATGCGTATTCACTTTATAGGCCTTAAAATCCTCGTTTATCTCTGAGAATAGAAAGCCTTCGGCTAATTTTCTACCGGCACCGGTGACCCCTGACTTAGCATCGATAATAATCGAATCCAATGCCGCATAGCCGGTGGCCACCAACGGCGTAAGAGTAAGGATACTAACCGTAGGATAACAGCCAGGATTGGCAATCAACTGCGCATCTTTAATCTTTACCCGATAAAGCTCAGGCAGGCCGTATACCGCCCGGGAGATATTTGCTCTATCTTTATGCACCACCTGATAATGCTTCTGGTATACGGGAGTATCTTTTAAACGGTAATCCGCGCTTAAGTCAATCACGCGGATCTTTTTTTCAAGCAATCCCGGCACGATCTCCATAGAGACGGTATGCGGCAACGCTAAAAAGACTAGCTCACACCGCTGTGCGATCTCTTTCAGGTCCGGCTCCTTACATTCCAAATTAATCCGGCCCTTGAACTTGGGAAAAATGTCGCTAATCTTCTGCGGCTTATCAATCTTTGCTGAAATTGAGGTAATGCGCACCTGCGGGTGCCGCAATAAAATATCGATAAGTTCTTCTCCGGCGAATCCAGTGGCCCCTACGATTCCTACTTTAATCATCTACCGATTCCTTTCTGATAAGATAACGTTTATATTAAGCTAAAAAACAGTCCCCGTCAAGCTTTTTTCTCGACGATATCACGACGAAACCCTAAAACTCTCCATCCTATCACACCTTGCCTTATCGGATAGGAAAGTGCGCCGCTTTCTGCGGACTGCACCTTTCCTTATCGGAAGGCAAGTGCGCCGCTTTCTGCGGACTGCACCTTTCCTTATCGGAGGGCAAGTGCGCCGCTTTCTGCGGACTGCACCTTTCCTTATCGGATAGGAAAGTGCGCCGCTTTCTGCGGACTGCACCTTTCCTTATCGGATAGGAAAGTGCGCCGCTTTCTGCGGCGGTGTGTTTTCCCTGCCTTAACACCCAATCCTATCGGATGGATTGGTGTGTTTTCCCTGCCTTAACACCCAATCCTATCGGATGGATTGGTGTGTTTTCCTCTAAAACAAAAATCCCGCTTTCGCAAGCGGGATTCCTTTATACTACTCTAAAGTATTGCAATATATCTATGGGACTAACGTTTCGTCCACTGGAATCTCTTGCGAGCTCCTTTCTGACCGTACTTCTTACGCTCTTTTGCGCGGGGATCACGGGTAAGAAACCCATGCTTACGCAACACATCTTTTGCCTCGGGGTCTACCTGAGATAACGCACGCGCAATACCCAAACGCATCGCCCCTGCCTGCCCGGTAAGACCTCCGCCGCGGAGATTCGCTTTAATATCATACTTAACCTGAGTATTGGTCACCACCAAAGGTTGTTGCACGATAATCCTATCGGTCTCGCGTAAAAAATACTTTTCGAAAGGACGGCGATTGACCAGAATCCCTCCTTTTCCAGGAATAAGACGGATCCTGGCTACTGACTCCTTACGCCTTCCCAATGCCGATATAATAGTCATATTCTCCATAATCTTTTATACCTTTAATACCAACGGCTTCTGCGCCTGATGGGTATGCGTATCATCAGCATACACTTTTAACTTCTTTATCAATTTATGCCCTAAAGGCCCTTTTGGGAGCATACGCTGAACCGCCAATCTGACGACAGTCGCAGGCTTCCGCTTAAGCATCGTCTCTAAAGTAACTTCCCGCAACCCTCCCGGATATCCAGAATAACGGCGATATATCTTCTGTTTCAGCTTCCTGCCGGTAGTCTTGATCTGCGCGGAATTGATCACGATTACTGCGTCTCCGGTATCCAGATGCGGTGTAAATATCGGCTTATGTTTGCCTCTAAGAATAGTCGCTACCTTAGCGGCAAGCCTTCCTAATATCACATCTTTGGCATCAACCAGATACCAGTTCCGTTTTATGTCTTCTTGTGTGGCAACGTATGTTTTCTGCATAGGTGCTAAAGTATACCATATTTTATTTTGAAGTCAAATGTTATTTTGCTGATTTTTTTAAGATGGCTTCGGGGGAGATCAGGGAAGCTTGCGCATTACCGGATTTTATCCGGAAATCGGGATTTTATGATCTCGGCAAAGATATCCACCAAACGACCGTTAAACTGAATATCTTTATTCTTTATTATCTCCTGCAAGGAATCCTCGAAAGGAAACGCTACCTTATAATCCCTACCCGTGGTAAGCGCATCAAAAACATCGGCAATCGCGATAATCTGTGCCCCTTGAGGAATAGCCTCCCCCGCCAAACCGTGAGGATATCCTTTGCCGTTCCAACGCTCGTGATGATAGAGTATCCACGGGAAGATATCGCTTAACTCCTTGAGCGGCTCAAGGATCTCCACCGCGATCACCTCATGCTTCTTCATGAAAGCAT
>Ga0180007_10005230_pt1 | contig 13274 bp, 16 predicted proteins | sample MM_PC_MetaG_FD_121122 | JGI IMG/M metagenome (GOLD analysis project Ga0180007, IMG submission 121122) | Groundwater microbial communities from the Aspo Hard Rock Laboratory (HRL) deep subsurface site, Sweden - MM_PC_MetaG | ecosystem: Environmental > Aquatic > Deep subsurface > Groundwater... | reverse complement strand
TTCTGATTACAGGCATTTGCTCAAGACCCGTACAAAATACAATATCCGGCCTTAAAGACAATATCTTTTCGATATTCGGCTGGCTAAACGTGCCAACTTTCTCTTTTTCCAGTGCCTTTAAAGGATAGTCACAAAACGAACTCACCCCTACGATTTCCTCATCCAATCCCAATGCGAACAGGATTTCAGTAGTAGAAGGAGCTAGAGAAACAATCCTTTGCTTCTGGGCATCAGCTGACAACAAATCACTTTGATTAAAGCAAATGAATACCGACACCAAGATTATAAATAATAACAGTTTTTTCATTACCTATACAATAAAAAACCCCGACTTAATAAGTCGGGGTTGCGCCCTATTTACTTAACCCTTCCTCGAGGATACTTATAACCTCTTTTCACACTAGGCAGGTCTTCTGGCTCGGGGATCATCCTACTTGCTAAGCCTTCCCATGCCGAAGTTTCGGCACAGTGGCACGATTTAGCTTTCGTCCACCCTTACAGCGGCGGGACCGCACCCGCTTTTACGGGTCTTCCCTTTTAAGCTTTTAAAACAAAAGCACCTAATATATCAAATTGTCAAAGATATAATATACAGCAAAAACCAACAAGTCAAGAAAAATATGTGAGAGCGCTGAAAAAGTCCTGCTAAAAGGAAGAGGCTAACAAAATCTATTCTTTTAACGCCTTTCGTTCTTGCGCTTTGAAAAGCAATCCTTGCAGTATACCGGACGGTCATCTCTGGGTTTAAAAGGGACTTCGCATTCCTTCTTACATTCTGCGCAAATCGCCTTGTGCATCTCTCGTGACCCTCCGCCGTATCCACCGCCACGACCTTCTTGATATCCCATGTTACCCCCTTTTTAGTTTTGGTAAAGATTTTAGTCCTTAATTCGAAGTCTGCTCTGAATCCGTTTTGGCCTGCATGTTTTTTTTATCCAGTTTACGTTGTTTCTTTTCTTCTCTTTTCTTTTTCTTTGCCAATTCTTTCTGATACTTTCTATATGAATAATTATCTCTTGCCAACATATCCTCCTTTTATCTTGGCCCATCCTACATGGGAACCTCCCTGTCAGGACTCGAACCTGCAATTCACTGGTTCAATACTCTATTCCCTTACGTGCGCCTATGCTTTTTCTCAAGGGGTGTTTTTTGTCTATCATTACGGTTATGTAATCTGCGAATTGTTCTATGCTGGAGATATCTCCCCTTCCTGTAAGCACCAACTCTACTTTTTGCGGAACAGTCTTAAGAAGTTTCAGGAAAGTTTCCTGGTCGATAAAATTCTGATCCAGCGCATTAATAACCTCGTCCAGTATTACCATGTCATACTTTTTGCTCAAAATTGCCTTTTTTGCCTTGTTGAAGTCCTTTTCTATGGATTTGGCATCATTAGATACTGCAGCTACGTTTTTGTTAAACATGGGATGTGTTTGGTTAAATCTGACTAGTTTAATGCCCTTTATCTTCTTTGCAACAACATGTTCACCGCACAAAAGCGTCTTCGGTTTTAAAAATTGATATATAATCACCTTAAGCCCCTGACCACTGGCACGCATTGCCATCCCAAATACCGACGTAGTCTTACCTTTTCCGTTTCCTGTATATATATGTATCATAACGCTGCTCTACCCAGTAAAGTTAAAGCTGTCACTATTACAGCTGCTATTATAACGCCTGCTGTTGCAGCTAAGAAAGTCGGCAAAAATCTCATGCGTAAAAGAGAGGCTATAAGACATCCTGTCCAGACACCCGTACCTGGTAATGGTATGCACACAAAAAGCATAAGGCCAAATGCCTCATATTTTTCTATAAGGCCCGAACGCTTTTTTGCCCTTTCAAAAAGCCACTCAAAGAATCTACGCATATATACAGTCCTGCTGAGCCGTTTGGAAATCGGTTCCAGAAAAAAGTATATAGGCGCGACAGGTAACACATTTCCCATTATAGCGTAAAAAAACACTGTCTTGACATTCTCCTTTAATAACAGAATCCCAATAGGCACTGATGCCCTTAATTCAGTAACAGGAAGTGTACTCAAAAGCAGGATAGACATCTTTGGCGATAAGCCAAAGGATGTTATGAGGTTAATTATATACTCTTTCATTTTTCGTCATGTTTTCCAGCCGTGATCACCTATTAAAGGGACAAAAACACATCCGCATACATCCTTTTCAGAAACCCTTCCCTCTTCACGCTTCTCTAAAAGCATCAATCTTTGCATAAATCTTGAGCCAACCGGAATAACTATCCTTCCCCCGATTGAAAGCTGCTCTAAAAGCGGATTTGGGACATCAGGCGAACCTGCAGTGACAACGATTTTATCAAAAGGCGCAAATTCCTTCCATCCTAACGTTCCATCATCTGTTTTTATATTGATATTACTGTAGCCGGACTCTTCTAAGACCTTTTTTGCCCTTTTTGTCAATACTTCTATACGCTCTATTGAAAAAACGCTATTAGCTAATTCAGCCAATATCGCGGTCTGGAAACCCGAGCCAGTGCCTATCTCCAACACAGTATCTTTCTTCACAATATCCAGAAGCTGCACCATAAGGGCAACCATATATGGTTGGGAAATAGTCTGACCATCTCCGATAGAAAGCGGAAAATCATTATAAGCATCCCCGGACATCGCAGGATCTACAAATTTATGGCGAGGTACCTTTCTGAAAGCATCAAGCACCTTTTTGTCTCTAATATCCCGGCCCAATAAATGGGTCTCCACCATCTTTTTCCGCAGATATTCAAATTCTGTTTCAGGGTGATTCATATTGGATCATCTGTATTTTATAAGGCTACAGAGGACGAGTTTTATAAACCTGATCGTATCGAAAAAGGGATTTATCTTACTGAATTCATCTTTATAGATCGAATCTATATTTATAGCTGATATGCTCAACTTGTGCCTTTTTGCTTCAAGAAGCATCTCTGACTCTATCTCATATTTTGTAGTAACTAGATCCATCTTTTCAACAGCTTTTCTGGAAAGCAATCTATACCCGCATTGTGTATCATCTATTTTTTCGCCTAAGATAAGAGAAATCACAAAAGACATAAAGACATTAGTGCATCGCCTTATAAAAGGCATGCCTTTCGGATTATGCATCCTGTTACCCAACACAATATCCGCGCCTGTCTTCTTGAACTCGTCAATAAATTTATCGATTTCTTTTAGATCATGCTGGCCGTCACCGTCCATAGTAATAACGACGTCGCAACCGCCTTTAAGTGAATGCTCCAACCCTTCTCTTATGCATCTACCCTTGCCGACATTCTTAGCATGGACTACAAGCTCTGCCCCGAATTTGTTCGCATCTATAATAGTGCCGTCACAGGAACCATCATCCACTATTACTATTCGATAGTCCTTTGCCTTTAAATCTCTTACAATAGAACCAATCGTTTTTGCCTCATTATATGTAGGTATGACTATAAATACGTTCATAGCACAAAGGCGTCTGCCGGAATCTCCCAGAACCTCCTGAATACAAGCCACTGTTCCGGATATTCTCTGACATACTTTTCAATTACCCTAACCATCTCCTTGGTCATTTCTTTCAATACCTCGTCTTTCCCCATACCGGGTGTCTCTTTAATCTCTAATGGTTTTTCAAATATCATCTTATAATTAAACCTATTCTCTCTTATGAAAAAGGTAGGCACGATAGGTGAATTCATCTTCAAACTAAGCATAGCCGGTCCCTTTGGAATACTTGCCGGTACACCAAAAAAATCCAATATTATACCTGTATTTGCAAAATCCCTGTCGCCTACCAATGCAAGCAAGCCATTATTCGATAGAGTCGTAACGCAGCGTTTCATGGTCGAACTCATAGTAATCACCTTCATGCCTTTATCTTCTCTCTGCCGGATAAAAAAATCATTTATATTTTTATGTTTATGATTTAAGGCAACGCAACTTATATCATAGCCCTTCATTGCCACTGCCACTCCTCCCATTTCCCAGTTGCCGATATGGCCGCTGATAAGTATTGCACCCCTATTTAACTCCAGGCTCTTATCTATATTTTCAAGACCTATAAAACGTACCCGTTTTTCTATTGCATTTTTGTCAAGCCGGACCAACCTGAAAAAATCCACCATGTACAATCCGAAATTCCTGAACACATTTCGTGCTAAAGCGTAGCATTCGTTAATATCTTTTTTAAGTACTGCACTTAAATTCTCAGCTACAGCCTTCCTATCTTTAGCTGCAATATAAAAGTGCATGTCAGAAAACCTCTCTGCTAAACTATATGCGACTCTTAACGGAAGAATATTTGCCAGCATGTATCCAAATCTATATAGGATGTAGAAAAACATATAAATTAACCCGAATCTGCTTTTGATCCTGGATCCTAGCTACTGGATGCTGATGTTGCATGACGAGCATCCAGCATCTAGGATCCAGCATCAAACATTGAATTCCCGAAATACTATACACCCAGTGCGAGTTTAGCTATATCCATTGCTGCATTAGGCTTCTTTAATTCACTTGCCCGTCTTCGCATCTCATTTAATTTAGTATTATTCAAAAGTAATTCCTGCAAAAGCGAGGCTATATCCTCACTATCCTCTGCCTTAACTGCTACCCCCTGATTCAAAAGAAACTCTGCATTCTTAGCCTCTTGCCCCGGGATAGGATGCACAATAATCATCGGTAGATTCTTACTCAAGGCCTCAGCTGTAGTAAGGCCACCGGGTTTGGTAATAACAATACTTGATATCTCCATAAGCCCATCGATATTTTCCACATGGCCCAGCACAAGTAATTTTTTCCTATATCTATAACTCCTTTTATCAAGGTCTTTCCTGAGCCTTTTATTCAACCCACACACTACCATCAATTGAAAAGGGATATCTATCTCCTCCAAGACATCCACCATATCCTCGACAGGTCCTAACCCCTGGCTCCCTCCCATTATAAGCACATTCGGTATTTCAGGCTCGATACCCAACTTTCGACAATTTTCATTCTTATCAAGCTCTTTACTGAACTTTAGATCAATGGGTATGCCGAAAACCTTTATTTTGGACTCACTGACCCCGTCTTTCATAAAACAAACTTTACTTTCATCAGACGGCGTTACATAGTAATCAACTTCTCTGAATATCCAGTAAGAATGCGGGGCATGATCGGTCAATACTCCTAAGAGCGGCAGATTTAAATTTAGATTCTTTTTATAATCGGCTATCATACCGCACGGAAAGGCCTGCGTGCATATACACGCATCCGGCCTGAAACTTTCAAGGATCATCTTAAGCTTTTTAGAATTATGTCTATGGATAGCATTCCTTAAACCCTGCACGCTCCGCAAGACCTTCGGATTATCATACAGATATTCCCAAACCTCTGGTTTATTCTTTATGACACCCATATAAGTCCTATTAATCACCTTTTCCAGGATAGGATTGGTATATTTAAAGGCGTTTATATTCATGGTCTCAACTGACGGAGATATTTCATGCAGGGCCATTTCTATCGCCGAACTGGCACGATGGTGCCCGGAATTCAATGTTATATACATTAATAGTACTCTCTTAACTTCAGCCATTTCTTGCCTTAAGAAACCTCTCTATCCTTACACATGCCTCTTTTAAATCCGACATGCAAGATGCGTAAGAGATCCGTATATGACCTTTCCCCTGCGAACCAAATGCGGTCCCGGGGACAACTGCCACTTTTTCTTTCTTTAACAGTTTTTTTGCAAACTCTAAGGAGTCCATGCCTGTATTTTCTATGGAAGGAAATACATAAAATGCGCCGTCCGGCTTAGGGCACAGGAGCCCTATTTCATTCAGTCTCTCCACTATAAACTCGCGCCTTCTTTTATACTCACGCTTCATTTCCATTACATAACGGTTTGATCCTCTTAATGCCTCTATTGCTCCTATTTGCCCCATTATAGGAGCACATAACATAGTGTATTGATGTATCTTAGTCATTGCGCTTATAATCTCTCTCGGCCCGCATGCAAACCCTACCCTCCACCCTGTCATTGCAAAACTTTTAGAAAAACCATTCAGGTAGACAGTCCTCTCTTTCATGTTCTTTAAAGAACTGATCGGCGTATGTGAAAAATCATAGGTCAGCTCATCATAGATCTCATCACTAATAACAATCAAATTATTCTTTATAAAAACCTTCGATAGTTCCAAGAGCTCTTTTTTCGAATAAGACACACCCGTAGGATTAGTAGGGTAGTTTAAGAGAATCGCCATTACCCCCTTCGACACATATCTCTCCACTATAGACGGCGTCAGTTTAAAAGCCGTGTCTTTTGTATTAACAAATATAGGAACACCACCCGCTAAAAACGCAACAGGATAATACGATACATAATAAGGATTCGGCACTAAGACTTTATCCCTTGGATTTATAAGCGCCCTCAAAGCAAGGTCTAAGGCCTCACTCACACCCGTAGTAATAAGTATCTCCTCTTCAGGGTCATAGTTTAGGTTATGTTTGGCCTTTAAAAATCTGGAAATCTGCGACCTTAACTCGTAAAGACCTTTATTGGATGTATACGAGGTATACCCCTTTTCAATAGAAAATATACTAGACTCGCAAATATTCCAAGGTGTAACGAAATCCGGCTCCCCCACACCAAGGGATATAACATCCTTCATCCCTATAACAAGCTCGAAGAATTCTCTTATCCCGGAAGGCGGGATTTCGCGTACTTTTTTAGAAATCTTCATTTTCTTTTATCCTCTTCAAAACGATATAGCTATACGTTTATCGCGTTCTGCCCGTTTTAATATATCCCCGTCTTCTTTATATTTTTTCAAAAGAAAATGCGTAACAGTACCCCTCACATTATCAAGGGTAGCCAGCCGCTCGGAAACAAAACTGCTTACTGCATGTATATCTCTTCCCTCCACGACCAATAAAAGATCATACGTGCCTGAAAGGAGATAACAACTCACCACCTCCTGGAACCTATATATCCTTTCAGCTATATGATCAAAGCCATATCCTCTCTGTGGCGCGATCTTTACCTCTATCAAGGCCCGAACACTACTTGTTTCCTCTCTGACAAGTTCCCTGTTAATGATTGTTTTATATTTAAGTATAACGCCGTCTTTCTCAAATTTCTTAATGGCCTTTTTTACTGTGCCAACACTCTTCTTTAAGGTTTTGGATATCTCCTCAGGTGTCAACCGTGCATCTTTTTCTAAAATTTCCAGTATTTCTTTCATATCTCCCCCTTACTCTATAATAGCTAATGACTGTCCTACCTTAACAGTATCACCTTCATTTACCATGATCTTTTTCAACGTCCCCGAGGCTTTCGAAGGGACATTAAACGCTGCCTTATCAGTAGCCATCTCAACTATTTCATCGCCTTCCTTAACACTGTCACCTTCTTTAAAATGCCAAAAGGAAACAACTGCCTCGTTTACACCTTCTGCCAGTTCAGGTAACTTCAACTCTGCCATATTCCCTCCTTTGACGACCTCGTAAACGGGCTACAACTAAATTTTTCAAACCCCAGTTCCCGAGCCCATTTTGAAAATTGTACAAATTCATCAGGGTGCAAAAACTCCTCGACCTCCAGACAATGCGGGTTTGGCATCAGGTACTGGCCGATTGTAATTATATCACACCCCGACTCTTTCAAATCCTTCATTACATTATAAACTTCTTTTCTTGTTTCGCCAAGCCCTACCATCAGGCCACTCTTTGTAATCAGCCACGGCGCTATTTCTTTGGCATATCTTATGGCATCCAGGGATCTCTGATATTCTGCCTCTGGCCTGACCCTGGTAAAAAGCCTTGGGACAGTCTCTACGTTATGCGAAAACCCCCTGGGCCCTCCAGAAACGACTTTTTCAATCGATTCCTTTTTTCCAAGAAAATCAGGCACAAGGACTTCTATGTCTAACCCCGCACTAAGACCTTTCAAAATCTCAATACACTCTGCAAAATGTCCCGCACCTCCGTCACTCAAATCATCTCTTGTAACAGAAGTTATAACCACCTTGCGTAAATCCAATCTTCTGACTGCCTCTTTAATATTAAAAAGTTCTTCTTTCTGCGGTGCCTGTAAAGTTTGTGTCTTTCGCTTTTCAACGGCACAGAACCTGCAATTTCTTGTGCAACGATTCCCTAAGAGCAAAAACGTGCATCTTTTCTTAGCAAAACAGTCGTATATATTCGGGCATTGAGCACTCTGGCATACAGTGTTAAGCCGCAAATCACGGATAAGCTCTTTAGTGTCTCTGACAGCGTCATCAGTTCGAACTGACTGCCGAAGCCAATAAGGAAACCTTTTTGAACGATAATTCGAGTTTACTTTTAGCATCTTCCAGGTCTATTTCCCGGCACAACACATCCCTTAAAGAAGTCACCTTCACTGATTCCATGCCACAGGGCTTAATAAATGAAAAAGGAGCCATGTCCGGATCGATATTTATTGCTATGCCGTGATATGTAACCCATTTTTTCACGCCTATTCCTATCGAACCGATCTTTTTCCCTTCAACCCACAGGCCCCTATCTCCAGGCCTGTCCTCGGAAATAATACCATATTGCATCAAAAAACTCTTACCAACTGCCTCTAAAAAATCCAAAAAATTATGTATATCCCGGGCCTCATCTATTAATCTAAAAATAGGGTAGCTGACTATTTGACCAGGGCTATGATACGTAACATCTCCGCCTCTGTCAATGTTAAAAACATCTATGCCTCTGGAAAAAAGCTCTTCTTTTGATCTCAAAATACTATCCCACGACCCTTTCCTGCCTATTGTTATAACAGGCCTGTGTTCTGTAATAAGCAATGTATCTTCAGATATCCCTGCAGAAACCTCTTTCACCAGGCCCATCTGAATCTCATAAGCCTCTAAATAATCTGTAATGCCTAAGTCAATAACCTTCATATCTTTCTAAGCGGAAAACCTCACCTTATACGACTCCAAATGCTTCTGGAGCCCTTCTATCTTTGTCATTTTTTCAATGCCAGGTCCTTCTTTCTCAAGTGCCTTCTTTGAATACGTAATAGTATGTGTACTTTTAAGAAAAGACCTTACGCCAAGGCCTGAAAAAAATCTAGCTGTACCTCCTGTAGGCAATACATGACTTGGTCCAGCAACATAATCACCTATACAAACAGGTGAATAAGGCCCTATAAATATAGCGCCTGCATTATTTATCAGCTTCAAAACTCTAGTGGGCCTCCTTATAAGTATCTCAAGATGTTCAGGCGCAATCCTATTTATAATCTCGGCAGCCTGCTCAATATTCTTTGCGAGCACAACATACCCCTTATCAATCTCCTTCTTAATCATCTTGGCAAACTTCTTGGATGTAGTAACCACCACTGCCAGGCCCTTAAGATGTTCTGCCTGTGCCAAGAGATCATGCACTACATAATCCTTATCCGAAAACTGATTGGCCAATATCACCACTTCACTAGGCCCTGCCAGCATATCTATATCAACATATCCATAGACCTGACGCTTAGCCTCAGTTACATAATCATTACCCGGCCCTACTATCTTATCAACCTTTGGAATAGTCTTTGTACCAAAGGCCAGGGCTGCTATTGCCTGCGCACCGCCTACCCTATAAATCTCATCCACCTTCAAAAGATTCGCTACTGAAAGTATATGCGAGTCCACCCTTCCGGAGCTAGATGGAGGCGTAACAAGGATTATCTTCTTCACGCCAGCTATCTTCGCAGGTAAAACACTCATATAAACACTTGAAACCAAAGGCGCAGTGCCAGCCGGCACATAGATCCCTACCCTATCAATAGGCCTGAATATCTCGCCCAACTCCACTCCTTCTTCTTGTTTTATCTTCCACGGCTTCGGCAATTGTTTCTTGTGGAACTTTTGTATATTTTCAATGATAGCCTTAAGGTTTGATATAAAATCCGTATCTATATTTTGATAAGCACCATTGATCTCATTTGCAGGCACCTTTAAATCACGAGGCATAAGCTTAACCTTATCAAACTTTCTGGTATATCTAATAAGCGCCTTATCACCTTCATCCCTCACATCCTGCACGATCTTACGCACCTTTTCCTGGACCCTTTTTTTATGATAATAATACCTCTCGCATAAATTCTGTATCTCTTTACTCGATAACCTTAGAATCTTCATGTCTTACCCCTTAATATTTTTTACAACTATCTCCTGGGCCCTTTTCAACATACCCTTAATATCAATACCTGCTTTCCCGCCTGCCTGCGCAAAGTCAGGCCGGCCTCCGCCTTTTATACCAAAACTGCTACATATCTCATTCAAGAGCTTAACTGCATCCAATTTTTCTCTTTTAAGCTCCTCACTCATCCCCAAACAAACAGAAAACTTCTCATCCTTACTGGATAATAATACAAAAATACCTTTTTTCATTCTGCTTTTTATTATATCACTAGCCTTCCTCAAAAAACCCATATCCACATTTGTCAACTCCATGATAATAACTTCGTAGTCTTTTACCTTTTTCGCGTTATCCAGGATATTATCCATGCTAGAGGCAATAAGTGTATTACTTATACTATCTAATCTCCTCTCTGCTTTCTTAAGCATATCCGATAATTTTTCTATTTGTTTAGGGATATCCCAAGGAGCAGTTTCCAGAGAACTCGCAAGCTCCTTAATCAAATCTTGATTCTCTTTAATCTTTTTATGCGCCTCTCCGGCTGTAACAGCCTCGATCCTCCTCACACCGCTTGCAATAGAAGACTCTGAAATTATCTTAAAGACTTCTATATCACTGGTCTTCTCTACATGTGTACCCCCGCATAACTCCTTACTATAATCTCCTACGAAAACCATCCTCACCTTATCCCCGTACTTCTCTCCGAAAATGGCTATTGCACCCTGGTCCTTGGCTTCATTAAAACCAAGCTCTTTAGTCCCCACAGAACTGTTATTCTTTATGTATTCATTTACAAGCCCCTCTACCCTGGAGAGCTCCTCATCCGTAAGCGCCTTAAAATGCGTAAAATCAAACCTCAACCTGTCAGAAGCAACTAATGACCCTGATTGTTTTACATGCTGCCCCAATACCTTCCTCAAAGCATTATGCAAAAGATGCGTGGCAGTATGATTCTTCATGATATTTTCTCTGCGAGTTATATCTATCCGCGCTACTACAGTATCCCCTGCCTTTAAAACACCCTCTTTTACCAAGACCTCATGCCGCACTACACCTGCTGTGTCAATTGCACTAAGGACATCTGCTATCACCTTGCCACCCTTCATTAACACCCCTGTATCACCGACCTGGCCGCCCTTCTCTCCGTAGAAATTCGTCTCTTTCAAAAACACATTCCCTTTTTCATTCTTTTTAATCTCTTCTTTCACCTCGTTTCCCACTATTATCTTCAAAACCCTGGTATCCATCTCCTTTTTATCTTCTATAAATCCGGTCTTATCTATATCCAGCCTGTCTTCAAGAGATATTGCATCAAAAATAGACTCTTTTATCTTACTACTCTCCCGTGACTTAGTACGCTGCTCGGCCATACATTTTTCAAATCCTTTCAGGTCCACTTTTACATTACTAGATGTTGCAATCTCCTGAGTCAACTCCAAAGGAAACCCATACGTATCATACAATTTAAAAACACCTTCTCCGGAAAGAATGCCTTTATATCTAGCATCACCAATCATCTGGTTTAACTTCTCAAGGCCTTCCTCAATAGTATTTCTAAACCTCTCTTCCTCTGCAAGGACTACCTGGGCAATATCCTCTCTTTGCTTTGTAATCTCCGGATAAGGCCTTTTCATTACTTTAGCGACGATAGGCACTACTTTATACAAAAACGGCTGACCTCCTGTACCAATGACCCTTCCATACCAGAACGCCCTGCGGATTAACTTACGGATAACATAACCTCTTTCCTCATTGGACGGCAAGACCCCGTCCCCGATCGCAAATGTAACTGCGCGTATATGGTCACTAATAGCATTAATAGTATTAATCTTCTGACTTCTTCCCGCATATTTTTTTATTTCACTAACTATCGGCTCAAACGAATCTATCTCAAAGTTTGTCTCCTTACCCTGCATAACCCTTGCAATCCTCTCAAGCCCCATCCCAGTATCTATATTCTTACTCGGTAAAGCTGCCAGTTCTCCCCCACCCTTCCTATCAAACTGTGTAAACACAAGATTCCACACCTCGACCCCATCAGCCCCGCCATAAAAGATCTCTGAACACGGCCCACACGGCCCATTCGGCCCGTCACTAGGCGCATTTGAAGGCCAAAAATTCTCCTTTGCGCCAAGCTTCAATATTTTTTCTACATGGACTTTGATAATATCCTTCCAAATATTATACGCCTCAACATCATCTGTATACACAGACACCCACAAATCCTTTTCTTTCAAGGCCAATTCTTCCGTAAGAAACTCCCACGCCCACAAAATCGCCTCTTTCTTAAAATAATCCCCGAAAGAAAAATTCCCAAGCATCTCAAAAAACGTATGATGGCCCGGCGTCCTGCCGACATTTTCAAGATCTCCGGTCCTTATGCACTTTTGACAAGTAGCTGCCCTCCTAGCCCCAGTCACCCTACCCAAAAACTCATCCTTAAACTGATTCATCCCAGCCCCGGTAAAAAGAAGTGTAGGATCCTTCCCGGGCACAAGCGAATCACTAGGATAAACCCGATGCCCATACTTCTTAAAAAACCCCAAACACCTATCCCGTATCTCATCAACCTTCATAACCACTCACCAGAACAACCATCCTAACATACGCACGACTCCATAATATATTCCTGCAAATCTAAAATTGTCTTTTTTTAAAATACTATAAAATTCCCTATCAACTTCTTTGCGATCAATAAATGATTTCACGTCTTTACTGAATTGATAAAAAATATCGTGGATCATGGAAGCATAATACGTCTTACTCTTTCCTGTGGAAACATTCAAAACAGCTTCAGGTGTCCCAAAATAAACATCCTTAATCTTGAATTTGAGACTACAACCATCCCAAGCATACCCTCTTTTTTTCGACCCTTTTACAATCACTGCCCCATCCTTCTCCAATCGAAACCACTCATTCTCAAACTCCCGCTCTTTTATAGAAGATTTATACACATAATCTTCTTTTATGCAATAAACATACACGCCCATCATTATCACCTATGACTTTTTAAATTCTCGTTTTTTCTCATTTTTAGCTATAATCTATTACTACTCCCCATATATGGCAGCACCTATTAATCCCCTTAGTGGATCTTGGATTAAAGCCAAAATTGCCCAATAAAATACAACAGCAGGAGCAACAGTCATAAACATAT
>Ga0180007_10005229_pt1 | contig 13274 bp, 19 predicted proteins | sample MM_PC_MetaG_FD_121122 | JGI IMG/M metagenome (GOLD analysis project Ga0180007, IMG submission 121122) | Groundwater microbial communities from the Aspo Hard Rock Laboratory (HRL) deep subsurface site, Sweden - MM_PC_MetaG | ecosystem: Environmental > Aquatic > Deep subsurface > Groundwater... | reverse complement strand
GACTCTTGAAACTTCTTCTTTGTGCATTGCTTCTATATAACAATAATAACCTAATACTAAGAGTATTCCTGTAAGGATCCCTAATATTGAGCGTATTGGATCTAGTAAAGTGAATTCCTGGAAGAAGAGCAATGGAAGTATAAATAATGCAGTTGGCGCTAAGAATATGATATATCCTAATGAGTTTTCAAAATAACTTACTCTGACAAACTTTTGTATTATTGCCATGACAGACCAAAGGAATGCGGCAATAAGAACTAAGATTATCCAATTCATTTAAACTCGTTGTGGCCCCATTGAATAAGTAAATCTGTTTTGCTTTCTAGGTTAGGGGTATCACAAGCGCCAAAGCAAGAGCCCATCCAGATTATGACTTTAGCTGATGTTTCTTTTTCTATCTCGTCTGCTATCTCTTTTGCTTTTGGCTTTAGGCCTTCTGGCAGTTGGATGCAGACAGTTTTGGCCTTATTCTTTTTAATTTCGTTTATTGCTTTGGATAGTTCTAGTTCGTACATAAAGATTTAAGAAATTTAGTGGATATAAAAGGTTTATCCTTTTAAGATGTCTGGGGTTGCAATTGCAATCTTATAGTGGCTATACTTACTTATGTGGTTGATTTGTATTCCACCTCTATCTACATCTGATACTGGTTGGTTTTCTGAATTTATCTTTCCATGAGCCAGTTCTCTCCACCTAGACCATTCGGTTTCGGGTATATTCTTATGATCTGGTTCTTTTGCTCCTGCACTTTCTATCATCAAACCGTTTCCCAAATACATCATTCCATGGATAGCCTTGCCTGTTTCTGGATCGCATTTGAAAAGAATATCTCCTGGTTTTGCTTCTTTTAATATATTATCTAGATTATAATCAGAGGGAACAGCCTCCATCAATTGCATGTATTCATTTGCTGTTTTCTTTTTATCATTAAACATATTAGAGCCATTGTTACCATAAATCCACCTTAAGAAACCGATACAATCAAAACCAGGCTCCATTGGTAAGCCTTCTCTCCAGCTTCCTTTTGGCTGAGCAGGGTATCTTGTATAAGATGGATAGAATGGATCATTAGGCTGTTCTTCTAAAGTTAAAGGAGAAACTCCCCCCCACATAAATGGTTTTGAATAATGTTTTAAAGTTTCATCAACAGCAAACGTTATCACTTTTCTAGCTTTTGGGCCTATATTTTCATATTTCCTTCTGACATTTGAACCCTGAGTAATATATAAACTGTTTTCACCAAACGATAAGCTTATCGGTTCTTTGACTATATCTTCAATTGTAATATTTGCTGCTTCTGGCCCATCATTTGTCATTTTTTATTAAAATTCTAAGAATAATTCATCCATCTCAAAAGAGTTCACCTGCTTCTTGTTCAAAAGAGCCATCTTTGGCTTTTTTCCGTGTGAGCCCCTTATCTCATCATATTCAAAATCTTCATGATTGGTTTCGAGATCTTCCATATCTAATCACCTATTAATCCTAATTTGTCATACTCTCTTTGCTTAGCGACTTGTTTTTCTATCTCTCTTTTTCTTAGCTCATCAGTCGCTTTTTCTTCGCTTTTGCTTTCAAGTTTTTCTAGTAAGCTCATTTTAGTACTAAACAGTTAGAAATAGCTAATATATAAATCTTTCGATTTTGTTGTTATTTTAAAGTAGTGAACTTACTTAAGCGGCATTCTTGTAAACTTTTTACATTCCATGCAGTAACTGATCAATCTTCCTTTATTTAGCCTAACTCTGCAGTTTACCGAGGGAATCAATATAGAGCCACAGTTCTTGCAAAGCTGCCTTTTGAGATCTTTTGGAAGCTTTAGCTTGTATTTCATCGATAAGTATTTTATCTTTTTAGACTGGACTTTAGACAATCTCTTGTTTCCTTTTTTGTAGGAGCCTTTTGATTTTTTTAAGAGTTCTGGGATTATTTCGATTGCTTCTTTTTTTGCTTTTAGTTTTTTTGCCAGCTTTTTTCTCATATTCAGTTGTTTTTTCTTTTGATTATATTAAAGTTTCTTTTTTGTATTATGTAATTTTTACAAGAAGAATAGTGAGTTCACGACCTAATTGTCCTTAATAAATCAATATTAGTAAAAACTTTCACTTTATTCTGTTCCTTTATGTGCGGGTCATGCGACCAAATCCCTTCGGAATTTGCAGCAATACAGCAGGCAAGATAAGGAATATCTTTCGGATCTGATATCTCTGCTTTAAGCCCATCAATAAAATCGTTGTACTCTTCTTTTGGAATTAAAGTGACTGATTCAAATATCAAAGAAAGCAATACTTCAAATTCCTTAGAACTTATACCTGCTTTCTCAATAAACTCCTGCCTATGCTTGTTTAATTCAGTTTTAACAAATTCAGGGGCAATAAATTCAAATTTATTATTGAATAAAATGTTTCTGGTAGTGTTGTCTTTAAGCAATGCAGCTACAATCCTATTGCTATCTATCACGATAGTCATTTGATCAAGCCATGCCTTCTAGCAATTCCCAGGTTTATTTTTGCTCCCAATTCCATAGCATCCTCTTCTGTCAATTTGCTATTTGATAAGATTTTATCCATTAGTTCTATCTTCCTAGCTTGTTTCCACAATGCCTGTCTTGCTACTTCGCTCCACTTAACTTCAGTGTGTTTTTTAATCAGCTGGCTTAAATCTTCTGGTATTGCTAATGTCATGTTTACCATTTGTATCACCTTGGTTGTATAATAAGTAAGATAAGTATATGCACATATTTAAACTTTTTGGTGATGTGTTTCTCTTTTGTTTAATGTAAACTATACTTTACTTTTTAGATAAATTTATATATCTAATGTAAAATATGGTTTACTTATATGAATAATATCAAGAAGTATAGGGCGTTGTTTAAACTGAAGCAGTTAGATTTGGCTAGGGAAATTAGTGTTTCGAGGCAGACAATTAATGCTGTTGAGAATGGAAAGACAGATCCTAGTTTGAGTTTAGCGTTTAAGTTAGCTAAGGTTTTTAATTGTAAGGTTGAAGAGTTGTTTGTAAAATGAAATTGACCTATCTATGAGCTATTATCCGCCACCCCCCATTTTCAAATTTCAATAGGGAAGAATTATCTTCCGATGCCCATTCATTTGTATAGATTGATTTAGATCTTAGTGAATCTATTTCAGCAACACTTACCGTTAAATTATCTATTTTTGCTTTTTGAATGGATACAGTTTCATTTAAATCCTGAATATTAGCTTCGATTTTCTTAAATTCTATGTTAATATTAATTGATATTAAGGTTATAGAAATTAATGTGAGGGGTATGATTATCTTTAGTATTGTTTTAATGTAATTTTGAGTTATCTCTTTTTTCTTCATATTACAGAATGATAAGTAAATCAATATTTAAGCTTTTTTAACTTATAATAGCAAATCCGGCTTATTTTGTTTATCATCAAACCAAGAAATTAAACAAGTAACCAATCACAACTATCGATAACCCAACAATCCCAAAAAATATTCCAATCAACTTTAAGTTCATCACTCTTCTTAAGATGACTGCTTCAGGTAAACTTAAAGCTGCTGTTGCCATCATAAAAGCCATTGCTGTGCCTAATGGAATGCCTTTCTGGACTAAAACAAGAGCTATTGGGATTATAGCTGCGCAGTTAGCATATAATGGGATCCCTAATAATGTTGCAAGAGGAACTGAGAATAAACCTGTTTTTGATACGAGATCTTGAAGGTATTCCTGCGGGACATAGCCGTGAAGGATTGCACCTATCCCAACTCCTATGAGAACATAGAGCCATACCTTTTTTACTATTGAGATTGCTTCATCATAACCATACCTTATCCTGTCTTTAAACAATTTGAATCTTTTTTCAGATATATTTTGCGCTCTTATGGCTATATCTTTGACCAGGTTTTTTTCAAGTTTCATATTTCCTAGGATGATCCCACCGATTATTCCGATCAGTATTCCTGCAAGGATATAGTACAGAGTTATTTTCCATCCAAATACCCCTAACATTATTACTGCCATATATTCATTGACTAATGGGGAAGTTATAAGGAAAGAGAATGATATACCTAATGGGATTTCTGCTTCAATGAATCCTATAAAGATAGGTATTGAAGAGCATGAGCAGAATGGAGTTATTGCTCCGAATGTAGCAGCTAATACATTTCCAATGCCTGCTTTTTTTCCTGTCAGGTATTTTTTTATCTTTTTAGTAGGAAGATAACTTCTTAATATTCCGATCAAAAATATCATGACAAACAGCAATATGATTATCTTTATGCTGTCATATATGAAGAAGTTTAATGATTCAGCTAGTTTTGAGCCTGGCCCAATCTTAAATACATTTACAATCAATGATTCGACAAATTCTTCAATCATTCATTTCACTTCTTTTTAGGCTTTTCAGAGCAGCAACAGCATTTTGACTTTTGCTCTATCTTTTTGTCTATGCTCTCAATTATTTTCTTGAATAATCCTTTTTTCTTTTTCATAGTCTCACCTTTAAAATAAATATATTATTACATAATAAATGCCTACAAGGATAAAGATTATTGCTACTATCTTCCTTATCCATTTTTCAAGAGTTTGAACTTTATTCATCACCCAACTTAACTTAGATATACCATATACTAAAACAAATGAAAAAATAATTACAGGGAGACCAGTTGCTATTGCAAAGATAGAAGGAATCAAAAAACCGTCCCCTACCCTAATAGCAAGAGGTATCAGCATTCCAAAAAACAATACTGCGCTTAATGGGCAAAAAGCTAAAGCAAAAATAACACCTAATAGAAAACTACCTAAATAACCTTTTTTAACTAATTTTTCCTGTAGGGTGTTTAATTTCGGGCTGCTTTTTAGGAATTTAAGTTTGATTAGATCTAACATAACCAATCCTATAAGAATCAATAAAGGCCCCAGGAACATCTCACCGTACTTTTGAAGGAATAGGGAAACGAACCGAATATTCAGACCGAACCATACTATTGATGAAGCAATTATAACATAAGTAAACATCCTGCCTAAGGTATAAAGAAGGCTAACAAGCAGGGTATGTTTACTGTTGTCAATTTTTTTAGAAATGTATGCAATTGCGGTTATATTTGTAGCCAAAGGGCATGGGCTTATGGCAGTCATCAAACCTATAAAAAATGAAGCTACAAAAGGGATAGTGTTTGTTCCCATTGCTTCCATAAACGACATAATGCTCATTTTAAGTGTAATCTCCATTCAATCTCTTGGTTAGTACTTCTTTAAGGTAATCCATATATCCCTTTTTGTTGTTTATTTTATACCAGACATTTATATTTTCCTCTTTATGGAAACCATTTTCATCGTAAACGCCCATCCACAGAGAAGATCCCGTTACGCCATATTTTTTTGCCAACTCTTCATTTTCAGGGAGTTGTATATTAACATGAGCAAAGACGATCTTACCTGATTTTAGTTCATCGGTAAAATAGGTGTTGATAGTCTCTTCAGCATATTTTCCAATAGCAATGCAGGAACTGCACTGGCTATGGCCATGGAAATGATACACTTCAACTTTTTCAACCTTAGAAAGTTTAGTTTGGTTTACAACATTATTCTTTAAGCTATTATTTGCCTCATTTTTTGTGCACCCTGAAGTTAGAAGTATCCCGCAAATAAAGATTATCACTAGCCAATGAGTTTGCTTCATCTTATTTCAACCACTTCTTTATTTCTTCTACGTCTGGGATTCTACCATAACACCTGACTTTTCCATCAATGACTAGTGCAGGGGTTGACATTACACTGTAATCAATAAATTTAGCAATATCTGTTACTTTTACAATCTCTGCTTTTTTTCCTGATCCCTCAACTGCTTTTTTTGCATTCTCTCCCAACTTCTTGCAGTTTTGGCATCCTGGTCCAAGTATTTCTATTTTCATTTATACACCCCCAAATTCAAATTTTGCTCTGTTAACTTTCATAATCTTAACTAAGGATAACATTACCGGAACCTCAACGAGAACTCCGACTACTGTTGCCAATGTTGCTCCGGAATTCATGCCGAATAAAATTAGTGCAACTGCAACAGACAGCTCAAAAAAGTTGCTTGCTCCAATAAATGCTGATGGTGCTGCTTCACTGTAAGGTATCTTTAATCTCTTGGCTCCAAAATAACCTATATAAAATATTAGATATGTTTGAATGATGAGGGGGATTGCAATTAGAAGGATGTGTAAGGGGTAGTGTATTATCTTATCTCCTTGGAAAATAAACAATAGCACTAAAGTAACCAACAAGCCAGTAGGGGTAATCCATTCAATTTTCTTAATGAATAGTTCATTAAACCATTGTTCTCCTTTTTTCTTTATTAAAGTATATCTGGTTATCCCTGCAAAAATCAAGGGAATCGCAACATAAAACAGCACAGAATAAAAAATTGTATCAAATGGAACTGGAAAATTGGTTGTAACGCCTAAAAGGAATTTTCCTAATGGGGCAAACAGGATAAGAATAACTATATCGTTAATCGCTACCTGAATGAGCGCATAGTTTATATTTGACTTTGCAAGGAAAGTCCATACTAAAACCATTGCAGTACATGGAGCTAATCCTAGGAGTATCATCCCTGCAATATATTCTGTTTGGAGATTGACAGGAATTAAGCTTGAAAAGAAGAATCTCATGAACAGCCATGCGATAAAAGCCATTGTGAAAGGCTTTATAGCCCAGTTTACACCAAGAGTCAGCCATAATGGCTTTTGGTTATTCTTAACTTTTGCAATTTCCTTAAAGCTAATCTTAAGCATAATAGGATACATCATAAGCAAGAGAACAATTGCAACAGGAATAGATACATTTGCAACTTCAAAACTACCTAATGTTAAGGATGCCTTAGGAAAAAAGTATCCAACAGCTGTGCCTATTATAATGCAGACAGCAACCCATAATGAAAGATACTTATCAAATATGTTTAATGTTCTCTCTTCTTTTACTATTTGCCCCTTTATTTTTTCTGGTTTTTTTAGTTTAGGATAATTAGTCTTTACTTGCATCTTAATACTCCATGAGTCTCTTTAGCTTTTCCTGGTCCTTAATAGAACAAAAGAGAAACTTATCTTGTTTTCTTGTCTCTATCAAACCTGCATTTTTTAGTATTTCTATGTGCCTGAATACTGTTGATTGGTCTTTTTTCACATATTTCGCTATATGGCAGATACATTTACAGTTATTCTTAATCAGATATTCAATTATCTTCAATCTTGTCTGGTCTCCTAATGCACTGAAAAGCTTGGATTTTTGCTCTGATGTCATTTGTATGTTTGTGCAAACGTGCAAGTATATAAATCTTTTGTTTTACAAAAGATTTATGCTCAGAAAATATTTTTTCTGTTGTATAAATCTTTTTGTTTAATTGTTTTAAAAAAATACCTTAAATTTACCCATCAATCCGGGTAACAATTATCCTCTAAATAACAAATAAGTTTTTAAATTCGGTTTCATTCTCTCCAAATAAGATGTTTAAATTCATTAAAAGTTTATTTTCTGCAGATAAAGAAGAAGTTGAGAGAGAAGAGATTAAGTTAGGGGAGCTTAGCAGATGGTTTGAATCGCATGCGAATAGGATTTCCAGTGAATTAGACTTAAAGATTGGAGAAATCAAGCAGGATATAAAAGAAGAGATAACTAAAACAAAAGACAATCTTGCTGTCTTAAGCACTGCAAATCTGCATAATCCTAAGATTACTGTGAGGGAAGTTCAGTTTATGGAAGGCAACAGGAAGGCATATATCTTAGGGGTTAATAGTTTTCTTAGGTTGATTGAATTAGATAATAAGAATCATACACAGCTGCTTGATTTTTGCTATGAGTTTAATACAAGGCTAGAGCTTTTTGGAAAGTCTACACTAAGGTCGTATCATGTTCTTCAGGAATTCTTTGCGCATGAAAGCAGGGATATAGCAATAAATATCAAGAATCTAGATGCTAAGGTAAAGGAAATAAATAGTGCAATAGACAATGCAAACATTGCTAAGCTTAATGAAGTTAAAGAGAATATATTAAATTTAAACAATAAGGTGAAACAGAGGAATGAGTTTGAAATTCTGTTAACGAGCAAGGAAAAACATAAAGAATCCTTGTTGAGCAAGAAGCATGAAATTGAGAAAGAAGTTAATGAACTTAGGAAAAGTCAAGACCATAAACATCTACAGGAGCTTAAAGCTCACAAAGAGGCTCTTTTGGCAAGCGCAAGAGAGCATAATTCAAAGATAATACATGCGTTTTCTGTTATTGAAAGGCCTATGAAAAAGTTGGCAAGGGTTGTGCTTGAAGATGGTGAGATTCTAGAAAGATATATGCAGGATCCTGTTGAGGCATTGGTATCTGATAAGCATCTTAAGATAAAGGGATTGTTAGGCAGATTAGAGAATCATCTAAATGACTATACTCTTGAATTAAAGGATAAAAAGAGAGAAAAGGTTTTAGAGACTCTTAAGGAATTGACAGATGAAACACTGAAAGAGTTTTTGTCAAAGCACAATGAACTAGGGGAGAAGCTGGATAAAATGGAAAGCGAGATCAGCGAGAATGAAACAAGGAAGAAAGAAGCAAGGCTTAATGAAGAATTAGATAAGGCCAATGAGAGCCTGATAGTTGCTGATAAGGAGATAGAAGATAATAAGAAAGAGATTGATTCGATAAATATCAGTGAAATCAAGAAAAATCTAGAAAAAGAGATAAATGGATTGTTGAAGGCGGATGTTGTTATTTCTTAGGTTTAGCAAAATAAGCAACATTTCCTTTTAGGGCTTCTAATGCATCTAATTTTCCTTTGGTGTAAAGTTGTATTGACGCTCCGCCACCTGTTGATATATGGACATTTGCTAATCCTTTAGCTGCTGTGACTGAATCTCCGCCACCTACAATGACATAAGCATTTGGGCTTATTGCATCTCTAAAATCACTGGTTCCTTTTGCGAATGGGAATGATCCATTAACATCTAAGTCAGACATTCCTATGTTACCAAACCATATTATGACCTGTGCCTTAGCTATTTCTGTTTTGATCTTGTCATCTATGGCCATATCTGCAATCATATAACCTTCTGGAACTCCTTGCTTGATGTCTATTTTTTTTATATCGCCATAATCTGATTTTCTTGCAATTACAACCCTTTCAGGAAGAATTAAGTTAGATGATTTTGTAGCAAGCTCTTTTCCCCTACTAACATAATTTTCATCTCCATCTGTAACTAATGAATCGCCAATGTTTATGCCGCTACCTGCCCTTATTATATTGTAGACTGCTCCGCCAACGAGCACAGAGCTTACTTTTGGAGCAAGCTTATCAACTGCTTTTGTTTTTTCTTCGAGCTTTGCTCCGCCTATAACTAATAATTTATAACCTTCTCTTGCTCTTGCTTCTGACCATAATCTTAATTCTTTGTCCATCAAAAAGCCTGCAGCTATTGGTTTACCTTGTTCAATCATGTATAGGGGAACTCCTGCTGTCGATGCATGCGCCCTATGTGAGACTCCAAAACCGTCAAAAACATACATATCGCAAAGATTGGCCAGAGATTGTGCAAATTTTGGATCATTTGCTTCTTCTTCTGAATGCAATCTTAAATTTTCAAGCATCAATACATCTCCATTTTGCATAGTTCTTACTCTTTTTTCAACTTCTGAACCTATGCAGTCTGGGACCAAACTAACTTCTTTTCGGATTAGGTTTTCTAAGTGTGCTGCAACTGGAGCTAATGTGCTTGACCTTTTTACATCTTCAATTGATTTACCTTCTGCTAATTCTTCCTGAGGCCTTCCAAGGTGGGCCATTATGATTACTTTTGCCCCATGTTGAGTTAGATAGTTTATTGTGTTAAGAGACTCTCTTATTCTAGTGTCATCTTTTATTTTTCCGTCTTTAACCTTGACATTATAATCAGCTCTTACAAGAACTCTTTTTCCACTAACATCTAAACCATCTAAAATTGGATATTCTCCCATATTCATCACCCCATCAATTTGTATTAATGATTAATATATAAATATTATTATGTTCAAGTCAATATCTTCTGTAATAAATCCAAAAACTCACCTGCTATGCTTCTTTTTATGTCAATTGCATTGTAAGGGCATATCTCATGGCAGCAGTAGCATCTTATACAATACTTTTTGTCTATAAATGCTGTTTTTTTGCCCTTGTATTTTTTTAGTGAGATTGTTTTTGCAGGACATATTTTTATGCATTCACAGCAGGCTTTGCATTTTTTAGGGTTAATTTTTGGCTTAGCTGTTATCAAATTACCTAAAACCTTAGCTATTCCTTTTGGAAGCACAAAAGATAGTGGTTTTTGTTTGCTGGGCTTGAATTTAATCTTAACATCTTTAATCTGTTCTCCTACTACTTGTATATCTTTTATGAAATCTTTGTTCTTTTTCGACAATGCAATCTTGTTTGTCCATATGCTTAATGGATCAAATCCGATCACTTTGCATAGTGTAATATCCATTGATAAGCTATCATAAGAAGCAGATATTATTCCTGAATTTATTGGGTCGCCATTTCCTGGGCCTTCTCCTTCCATACCAATTATGCCGTCCATGATGTTTATAGTGGGCTTTACAAAGTTGTTTAAGTCAACTAACATAGATGCAAACTTTTCTTTTTCTTTAAGCTTGAAATGAAGCTGGCTTTTGTTTAAGCCAACTATAAATCCAAATGTATTCTTTATTGCTAAGGTTACTCCCATCATAACATGGGTTTTTAACTTTGGAACATTGATTATGTAATCTACTTTATCTAAGATATCACTTAATTCAAATCTTTTCATCAATATTGCTTCTTTGTACATGTAAACTTTCTTTTTTTTGAAATTTATAAAAGGAACATCTTCTTGTTTGCAGATGTCTAAGATTCCGCAGACTTTTGCGGTTGTGGTAGAATCATGAAAACCCGGAGAATCTCCTACAAATATCCTGCATTTTTTTTCTTTAAAGAGTTTAATTATTGCCCTTATGACTTCGGGATGAGTAGTTACTGCATATTTAGGATGTTTTGGCCTTAATAGATTAGGTTTTATAAGAACTTTTGAGCCTGGCTTTATTTTTAGACCGCCTATTAGCTCAATGCTTTTTTTTACTGCTTTGTAAACTTCTTCCTTATTGTAGGAATTGCACTTTACTAATGATACTTTTTCCATAAGGATTAAGAATTATTTGGGATTTTATAATGGTTTTGATTGATAAAGAAAATAAAAAAATCAAATAAATAGTGGTAAGAATACTAAAGCCACTATTGACATGAGCTTTATCAGTATATTCAAGCTTGGACCCGATGTGTCTTTCATGGGATCCCCTACTGTATCTCCAACAACTGCTGCTTTGTGAGCATCAGACCCTTTTCCACCAAAATGTCCAGCCTCGATATACTTCTTTGCATTGTCCCAGACTGCTCCAGAGTTTGCCATGAATACTGCCATTAAAAAGCCAGTTACAGTAACACCAGCTAATAATCCGCCTAATGCACCTATACCTAGGGTAAGGCCAACTATTATCGGTGCAGCGATTGTTATCAATGTGGGTAATATCATCTCCCTTAATGCAGCTTCTGTAACAATGGATATGCATTTGTTTGAGTCTGGCTTTGCTTTTCCTTCCATAAGGCCTTTTATCTGCTTAAACTGCCTTCTTACTTCTATTACAATGCTTTCTGCTGCTTTTCCAACAGCTTTCATTGCAAGCGCTGAAAATAAGAAAGGAATCATTCCACCTATAAACAATCCTATGATTACATTCGGTGTTGTAATGTCTATTACTGTTGTCTTTCCTGTTAATTGGGCAGCAACTTGGGTAAAAGAGGCGAATAATGCAAGTGCAGTTAATGCTGCTGAGCCTATTGCAAATCCTTTTCCTATTGCTGCAGTTGTGTTTCCAACAGCATCTAAGCTTTCACATCTTTTTCTTATCGGGCCGCCTAGTTTTGCCATCTCTGCTATTCCAGCTGCATTATCTGCAACAGGGCCATAACAATCTGTTGCTAATGTGATGCCTAATGTGGATAACATGCCGACTGCTGCAATGGCTATTCCATAAAGCCCAGAGAAATGATAAGAAACAAATATTGCTGCACATATCGTCAATACAGGAACCCATGTTGATAACATTCCAACAGCAAGGCCCTGTATTAAGTTTGTGCCTGCTCCTGTTTTAGCTGCTTCTGCAACTTTTTGAGCTGGCTTTTTTGAATTAGAGGTGTAATATTCTGTTACTAATCCGATTATTATTCCTGCAACAAGGCCTGACATAACACAATAGAAAACGCCTGTACCTGTTGAGTTTGGAATAATATATTTTATAGCTATGAATGAGAATATAGACATTGAGATTGATGCTGCCCAAATACCTTTGTCTAATGCATGCTGTGCTTTTCCTTTTGTGACTTTAACAAATAATGTGCCTATAACTGATGATATGATTCCAAGCGCAGCAAGTATCAATGGCAGTACAACATAACCTTTTGATATATTCGTGGTTATCATTATAGCAGTTCCAATCACCATCGCTGCTATTATTGAATCAACATAACTTTCAAATAGGTCAGCTCCCATTCCTGCAATATCACCTACATTATCACCCACATTGTCTGCTATGACTGCAGGGTTTCTTGGGTCGTCTTCTGGGATTCCTGCTTCTACTTTTCCCACTAAATCAGCTCCGACATCTGCTGCTTTTGTATATATGCCACCGCCTACTCTTGCGAATAGGGCTATAGATGAAGCCCCGAAGCCAAATCCGTAAATTATACTAGGATCATTAAATATCATATATAAGAGAGTTACTCCCAAAAGGCCAATGCCTACAACTGAAAGGCCCATAACCGTTCCTGATGAGAAAGCAATTACCAATCCTTCATTGATTGATTTTTTAGCGCCTTCTGCTGCTCTTGCATTTGATTTTGTTGCAATCCTCATTCCAATATTACCTGCAGTTGCAGAAAATACTGCACCAAGAACAAAAGCGATTGCAATATTCTGGCCTATAAAATAATATAGTGCTGCTGTGACAATGACTATAAATATGGAAAGTATGATATATTCCTTTTTGAGAAAGGTCATAGCTCCTTTATGTATCAGATCAGATATCTCCTGCATCTTTTCTGTTCCAGGAGATTTTTTCATTATGTTTAATGCTTTCCAGAAAGCAAAACCCAAAGATAGAATGCTTATTGCTAATATTACATATAAAATCATATTCCCACCTCGTGCTTTTTTGAAAGCAGGGAATATAAAAAGGTTTCTAAAGTAGCGTATAT
>Ga0180007_10005228_pt1 | contig 13275 bp, 25 predicted proteins | sample MM_PC_MetaG_FD_121122 | JGI IMG/M metagenome (GOLD analysis project Ga0180007, IMG submission 121122) | Groundwater microbial communities from the Aspo Hard Rock Laboratory (HRL) deep subsurface site, Sweden - MM_PC_MetaG | ecosystem: Environmental > Aquatic > Deep subsurface > Groundwater... | reverse complement strand
AGCAGGAGGCGCCGCGTTAAACTCCGCGCGGCCTGGCGGGGCGATGCCAAAATGTCAAGGGCAAGATTCAGGCCGACGATTTTGCGCCATTTTGTCAATGATTATGAAGACTTGTCAAAGGGGTGTCAGAGTGGCAAAAGGGTTGTCAAATTGGCGTTATAGATGCCCATTGTGAGTGAGTGACACACAACAAATTATCCCCAGAAATTTCTCAATGGATTCAAGGGGTTGAATCATATCAGGAAAGCCGGTCTGGGCTTGACTCTTCGCGCCAGGGAGGTAACGAGGGGGAGTAGTGGATAATGAATGGATGCTCATTCATTTTTCGCTTGACAGGATGTCACGCTTGAGACATAATGACAATATGAGACAAAACGTCAATCCCGCGGGGCTACAGGGCGACACCACAAAGAAAGGAAGGTAAAGACACCATGGCAAGAGTAACACCTGATGAATTCGTGGAGAAACACTCGCGCAGGTTGAAAGGCGCTGTTGACGACATGCGGCGCGGTATTGAGAGAGTGAGCGAATCTCCGACGGCCAAGGCGGCCAACAAGAAAGACAAGATGCGGACAAACATCAACGCATCCATCGATTCGGGAAAATGGGAGCGGGGATTGCGGCGTGTGCCCCTTGAGGAGTGGAAAGGGAAGATGATCAACAAGGGTCTCGGAAGGGTAGCAACGGGGATTGACGAGGCCGCCCCTAAGGTCAGGAGCTTTGCCGCCGACCTTCTGCCCTACGAGGACACTCTCAAGGCACACGTCGACAAGATGCCCGACACCACCCTCGAAGACTCCATTAACCGTGCCACTACCTGGATGCGGGGGATGGCCAAATTCAGCCGTAAAGGCTGAGGAAGGGGGAAGGTAAACTATGAACACTCGCCTTGTTGAAATCTTTCCCCGGAAAAACTACGCGGCAGACGCCACAGAGATCATCGACATCAACTTGATCGACCCTATCTCCCAACTGCTGGTGGTCATTGAGCCTGATTGTGTGGGGCCGGTAGGAACGGCCGTTGGCCACGTTGTCCGGGCGATTGAAAAAGTTGAACTGGTTGACGGGAGCGACGTTTTGGCTTCCCTGAACGGTGCCGAAGCTCAGGCAATTGATTTTTACCACAACTGGACTGCCATTCCCGGTCGAAACAGGTTTCTGATCGGCAATTACTCCAAGGCCGTCCTGCCTCTGAATTTCGGCCGATACCTTTTTGACGATGAATTTGCCGTTGACCCGGCGCGTCATAACAACCTCCAGCTGAAAATCAAGATCGACATTGGAGCGGCCATGGAGGGGAATGACGACGCCTATCTCACCGTGTTGGGACAGGTCTTCGATCAGAAGGCCATTGCGGCGAAAGGGTTTCTCATGACCAAGGAAGTGAAGCAATTCACGCTTGTAAATGCTTCACACGAATACACCGACCTGCCTCTTGACTACCCGTACAAACAGCTTTTCCTCCGGGCTCAAAGGTATGGAACGGCTCCCGATGATCAGGTTGACACAATCAAGCTGTCGGAAGATCAGGACAAGAAGATTCCGATCAACAGCTTGACCCTCAAGCAGATCGTTGACAACCTGGCGGGTCGATACCCTCTGTACCATGAAACGATCCTCATCGGCGGGAATGCAGCGGCATTCAAGTATTTCTGCATTCCGACACGGGAAGTCTACGGGGTAGCTACCCAATGGCGTGAAAACGTCGCTGATCAGCAGGCTTCGATTTTTTTCGGCGATGGCGGAAGATTCAGTATTCGGATGGCCGCAGCGGGGCCGAATCAGCAAGTCATCATGCAGGGTCAATGCCCGCATGCGGTTGTCCCTGTGCTGCCTGACTACAGTAACGATCCGGCGGACTGGTATGATGTGAGGGCGCTCAAGTCCCTTCGCCTTGATGTTAAAGGTGCGGCTGATGTCGGTGTATCCCAGACGGCGGAGATCATTGCCCAGCAGCTGAGAATGTACTGAGTCAAAGCGAGACGATAGCTTACCGCGACCTCCACGGGTCCGACAACGCCGGGCGGATTAGTTGAAAGACGATCCGTCCGGCCCTTTCCCAAAGGGAGGTTTCAATGATGAAGGAGTGGGTAACGAGTCTTTTATTTTTGTGGCGGCGCCAGGATTTTGAGTGTATCACTGCCAGCCGAATAATCTCGAAGGTGCCGGGATATTTGGTTTACGCGCATTATTCTGGGGGAGCTCAAGCGGGATCAAAAGCCAGTATCTACAATGGTGAGAGTGCGCTTGAGGAAAAGATCGTCGACCTGTACGCTCCGCCAACGGGGAATGACAGGTTCACTCCGTCCTTTCCATTTCCGTTCACCAAGGGGTTGTATGCCGAACTTGACGGAAGCGGCACGTCGCTCACGGTTATCTTTATTCTGAAGAGGGAATGATATGGCAACCGTAAATCCTTTGCTGATCGATTGGGACAAGGTGGAAAAACTAGTTTCCCGTGCCCGGCAGTTACGGGCTACTTTTCCCAACAATCATTTTATTTCCGATAACGACAAGAGGGAGATTTTTGAGAAGATAGCTAAAGATATTCTTCTCCTGATTGCCGTCGATTGATTCATCGAATCCCACGGGGTTATAGCGATGATCTTCACTCACGATTTTTCCATACCTGTCAACACGCCTAAATCAACTCCCAAACATGACGTGATGCTGGTGACTAAAGGTTTGGTCTACCGGGTCGAATTTCAGTTTCCAGCGGGGTGCGCCGGACTCGCCGGAATCATAGTAGCGGACGGCGGGTTTCAGGTTTGGCCGTCGACCCTTGGAAATTGGTTTGCTACGGACAACCACGTCGTGGCGTTTGACGATATGTACACAAAATTTGCCGAACCCTTCCAGCTTGATTTTTGGGGATACAACCTGGACGAAACTTACGCTCACACAATTTATGTGCGTATCGGCATGGCCGACAAGGAAATATTCCAGGCAAGGTTTTTGCCCAACGTGGCGTATGAAATGATCAATCGCGAACTGGAGAAGGTCGAAGCGGTGAAGGAAGAGGAAAGGCAAGCCCTTATAGCTTCTCCCTTTCCCTGGTTACGGGGGAAGGAATGAGGATGAATACTCATGAACCCCAGTGATTTAGCGCGATACGTTGGGGCGGCTCCTACGTGGCTTGCCCAAGGGAGTGCGTTTGGTGCCGTTCTCAACCCGGCGACTAATGCGCTTATCGTCGATACGGGGGGCCTCTCCGCGGGGTTTTATGATTTTTGGATTATTCTCACCCCGGAAGCGGCAATCAACCTGTCATATTTTATAGTCGCCCACCGAAACGCGGCCAATACCGCTAATTTACATTATTTTTACCCTGAAGGCCCCGCGGGGTGGACCTTTCAATATAAAATAAAAGGATGGAAGGTTGAGGCGGGTGAAAGGGTAAGGATAGTCACGGTTAACACTTGGGCCGGGCAAATATACGCACACATCTGGTGGGTAAGAAGGGCATAACCATGTCATCAGGCAGACCTGACTTCCATCCCACGATGCTTTTAGAGGGCAAGTTTGGGGATACGCTCATCCCGATTTTGACGGATGCTCTTGGCCAGCTTTACACGGTCATGAGCGGGTATTTCGGCGGTGTTCCAACTCCTATCTTGCTTGACGCCGCTGGAAGAATCTTGGCTCACCTGGTGGGGAACGACGGTGGAACGATCAGGGACATAACTGTCGACGCCGATGGAAAGCTAATCATCCAGGTGCAAGGCAACGATGCCGGAACACTTAGAACGGTTGCCGTTGACCCTTCAGGCTATATTTTATCCAGGATGAAAGGATCAGACGGCGGGACAATGCGGGATATTGCTGTCGATGCGTCAGGCCGGATGATAGCCTTGATCAAGGGGGACGATGCGGGAACAATCCGAACGGTAGCAGTCGATGTCGACGGGGTTATGAAAGCTAACCTGTCAGCACAAGAACTTGATTATTTGCGTGTGCGTCCGAATTACGGAAAAACTCAAAGAGTCTCGAAAACAGGTCAGACCTTTCCGAGTCACGCATGGTACACCTGTTTGGACACGGCGGGAAGGGGTTTCTTACTGGGCGGGTGGATTCAGTTTGAATCTTATGCCGCGTCAGAATCGGGATTCGCCCGTTTGGTTATAGATGGGACTAACGTTCAGAGTCTTTCTCTGGGTTACTTGTTTGCTATTAATGCGGTCCATCCTCAAAAAACGATGTTTTGGATCAACAGGTGGACAAGCGATATAAACGTTCTGGGGTTGAGTATTTCGCCGGGTGTTACTTTTGAGTCGTCTCTTCAGGTCCAGGCGTGGAATGTCAGCGGATTAGCGGGGGTCATTTCATTTGAATTATATTATGCTTTGGTCCCAACATAAAAAAGAAAGGTGGTGATCCTATGGACGTTCTGGCAGCGCTGGTGATCGGTGCGGTGCCCGCACAGTACATTGCCTTAGCCGCGCTGGTTGTGGTGTTAGTCGAACTTAAGGAACTGAAACGGCGAGTAGGGCGAATCGAAACGCGGATGAATGAAAGGAAATAACATGGACCCGGAAGACCTCGATGAAGAGGAAGAACAGGAGGATTGGGAAGATGCAGATCGTGACTAAACAAGGCGTTTGGATTGCGGTGGTCAACGATTGGTTTCTGTGGTTTTGTAAATGCCTGGATGAGGTTTGGGAGCGTTGGGGGAACACACCCACAATAACATCGGCGGCGGACGGCAAGCATATGGAAGGGTCTTTTCACTACATAAATCAAGCATGGGACTTGCGGGTTTGGGGATTGCGCGACCCGGCGGCTATGGCCAAAGACCTTAAGGAAAAACTTGAAGAGGATGGAAACGAGTGGCGGGTGTTATTCGGTGATGAATGGCATCGCGACCATATGCACGTTGAAGTGCATCCGAAATAATGGAGGTTCAAGATGGGAATCGAATTGATCCTGGCGACGGTTGCTCCGGCGCTGTTGCCGGTCTTAATGGACGGGGTGAGGATGATCTTTTCCAAGTTGACCGGAAAAGAAATGGCTTCACCGAAAACCGTTCAGGAATTGATTGAGCTTAAAAAGTCAGATACCGACCGGCTGAAGGTTTTGGCCGAGATTGACAAGCCCTATGGCGAAATCTCCCGGTGGGTTGCGGACCTTCGCGCCTCGTTCCGCTATATTTGTGTCGGCGGCGTGTTGGGGTTTTATCTGATTGGTGTGGTGATCATTCAGATGAAAATACCCGAAGCGCGTATGCTGCAGCTTGAAATTCTCGCCGGTCAGTGTCTCTTTTTTGTGTTGGGAGACCGTGCCTATCTACACATTAAAAATGGAAAGTGAGGGAAAAGAAAATGGCCGAGAAAAAAGTAGAACCTATCTTCAAGCTCCCGCCGGAAATGATAGCCCGGATGAAGACCACGGGGGAGGACATTGACAAGGCGGAAAAAGCGGTCAAGGTCATGAAAGACCTGGGTATGGACGTTGCCGAAATGGAGGAGCGGCTCACCTGGGCGAAAAAGGTGAGAGAGACTCTTCTGAAAGAATTCGCTTAAAAATGGGCGCAATTCTGCCCATAGCTATCATAATCGCGGCCTACATCGGCACGACGGCGGCGGTTATTGCGGCGGTGACAACCGTCACGGTTGTCGCTATTGCGGCGGCGGTCATTGCCGTTGCGGCGACGGCGGCGTCTACCTATTTTTATGTTCAAGGTGATATTAAAAACTCCATGCTCATGTCCGGCATTGCCCTTGCGGCAGGGATCGGGGGAATATATCTCACTTACACAAATATCGTCGGCACTCAAGCGGCGCTCATGGCCGAAGGGACGGCCCACGCTATTGCGGCGGCTGAAGCTTACAATGCGACGGCGGTCATGACCATGGCGACGTGGGTGCACGGAGTCTATTCCGGCTGGCAGACCATTTCGTCCGCCTTGCACCTTGATATGCTGTACAAGATTCATCAGATTGCCTACCTGGTCAGCGAAGATTATCGCCTGCAATGGGCAAAGATTTATCAGCAAGTGAATGAAGTCGGCACGGCTTTGGGTATGGGCGCTCACACTTTAAATTTGCTCTTTGAGAATGCGCGGACGGCGGTGCTGGACATATCCACGGGAATGGGCAAAAGGTTTGATCTTGCGGAAGTCACCTGGCTTTCGACTTACAATGAAATGCTCAAAGAATGGGATAAGACCGCAACTCAATATGCCAAGAACCCGGAAAACTTCATTTGGTGGATTACTCAAAATGTTTACCGGCCAGGCTATGATGCCAAGGCGTCGGCCATGTTGAGTATTATGCGGGGTGTTGATTCCGCTTTAGGTTTGGTAAAGTCAACGGCTGAAACCTTAACCAAAGTCCGTAACGACGTGATGAAACTCATCGGCGACTTGCCGGAAGTCATTCGCAAAGAGATTATGCCGAAACTCGAAAAGGTAGTGAAGGAATTTGACGACTTCATGAAATTGACCTACGACCCCACCATGAAAATGATCAACAGCGCGTTCGCCGTCGTTGGAAAAGACCTTGACGAGCAGAAGGAAAAAGCTCGCCTGTTGACCGACCGGCTGAAACGTCCGGGCCACTATTTGAAAGAGATAGATTCCCTACCCGATGCCGAACGCCATGAGGATGAGTTGACACTTGCGGACATAGCAAACCGGCAGATGAATCGCGGCGCGGAAGATTTTGCCGGAATGACTAACATGTTTGAATCGCTGACCGATGAAGACATTGAACGGGGGATCGAAGTGCCGGAACCTCCGGCGTTTCCTAAAGCAAAATTCAAACCCTATAAACCTCTTGAACCCGGCGAAACGGAAAAGAAAGACTCGCCGTTTGTGGGAGATTATTGATGGCTGATGAAGATGAGGAAATAAAAACGATAACCGAATACGGCGAAGGTTGGGAGGCTGAACTGACCCGGCAGGGGAAGGAAACACCTCCGCCTTGGGCGGTGAAATTCTTCGAGGCGATTTACGCCGCCCTGTCGAGAGCTTTTGAAGTCCTGTGGGTTTTTTTCTTCCGCCGCCTATTGGAACGCCTGCTCGATCTTGGCAAATGGCTTAGGTTTTGGAGTGAGAAAGGAGAGAACGAACTTTGGAGTGCTGCTTTCAACTCACTGAAGGAAGGCGGTGTTCTTGCGCCTGAACTGGTGGAGCGTTTGCTTCGACTTCAAAATATTCCCGCGCCGTTGGGTTCTGCCCTGAACATACTCCTGCTCATGAACTTTTTAAAAGAGTACGTCAGCAGCCTGGGAACGGTTTCCTTCGCTCCCATGGTTCAAAGGTTGAACAAAGAATATCGGCCGAACCTTCCCGACCCGTCGGCCATGGTCAAAGCTTCATTTGTCGCGCCGGAAATGACTGGGGTTGCCCGTGAAGTCCTTAAAAAGCACGGGCTGACCGATGAACATATTGACATGATGTACATCGCCTCTTACGCACTCACTGACATTCAATCTGTTATGCAGCTTTACATGCGTAAAGAAATCGACAAAGAAAAGATGTATGAACGCATGCGAGAGCTTGGCTTTACCGATACCCGCACGGATGAAATGCTCAAGTTGACTCAAGTCATTCCGCCTATCCAGGATATTATTACCATGCTGGCCAAGGAAGCTTTCGAGCCTGACCAGGTTGCTCTTTACGGCTTGGAAGATGAATTCCCAACGGAGCAAGCCGAATGGCTTGAAAAGCAAGGGTTGAGCGAATTCTGGCAGAAAAAGTATTGGGCGGCACACTGGACCTATCCGGGCCCGGGGCAGGTTCTTGAAATGCTCCATCGGGGACTTCTCTCTGAACATGAAGTCAGTGAATATTACCGGGTTGTCGAAATGCCTCCGTACTGGCGGGAAAAACTGATGCAGATCAGTTTCCATCCGTACACCCGCGTCGATACTCGACGTATGCACGGTATGGGAGTGTTGACCGATGAAGAGATTGTCAAGGCCTACCTAGAGCAGGGTTACGACCAGGAGCACGCCGAAAAAATGGCCGAATTCACGATTCGGTATAACTCGGATGAAAGAGTCAAGATAACGCGAGCGCAAATTGTAAAAGCCTACCGCAATACGATGGTTTCAAGAGATGAGGCGAAAGAGCTTTTGCGCTCGATCAAAATATCGAACGATGTGGCCGAATGGTATTTGATGAGTGCCGACTTCGACGAGCAGCTTGATCTGCAAGACCTCTACGTTGCGGCGGCAAAAGACCGCTATATTGACAACCTCTGGGATGACCCGACCACACGCGCCGCGCTGATGAAGTTAAATCTTTCCGGCGCACGTATAGAAGCACTCATGGAAAGATGGTCAACCATGAGAAGGGCCGACAGCAAGCTACCGTCGAAAACCGACCTGGACAAATTTCTCAAGGCTAAGATCATCAACACCGATACTTACCGGCTGGAAATGTATCGCCTGGGGTATCCTTTTAATTATACCGACTGGTATCTAAAATTAAATCAGGGAGTGAAATGAGGGAGGGCATATGCCGGACATTAGAAAGACTCTGAAAGACGTTGTGGCGAAGACGGCGGCGACTCAAACACTTCCGCCTGAAGTCATTGAGAATCAACGGCGGCTGGTTGAGGCGATGAAGAAGGTAGCTGCCAGTCTTCCAAAGAAAAAGGTTTGACTCTTCCATCCGGCAGGACAATTCCTTTCTCATATTTGCCGGTGACTGTCCGGGTCACGGTTTTAGCTTTGAAGTACCGGCTGATTTCTTCCCGCATGTGAGTTGTTTGCCGGGGGAAGGACAGGAATTGAAAGGTATTGGGTTTTATTTCCACGGCTTTCTTGGGAATCCCTTTGAATGTGCGTGCGCCGTTTTCGCGGTAGGATTTCGGCCCTACGATTTCAAGCGTTTCCATTCTCTTCTCGACTTTCAGTGCTCCCAGGTCGTACTCGTCCATTTTCCACTTCACCATGGGCAGGTCTTTAGCCCGGATTTTGATCGAATCGGTATCACAGTATAAGACATGGTCCGGCCACAAAGGTTCTATGATGTGCCATAGCAGCAACCTCGCCCATTCGGTAATGTGTGAGGCAATCGCCACGAAAGAACTTTGGCCGATGACCCGTCCGGTTTCCTGCACTTGCTTATTAAAGAGTTTATATTCGACAAGGGTTCCCCTTCCCTCATCCTGCCAAATCTCCCGGCGGTAATATTCATCTCCGCCCGGATCTTCCATTGATGAAAGCTCCGGCACGTACTGGCCGAACTTCCCGTAAAGGGAATTAAGCAGGAACTTTAGAATATGATCATAGACTTTATTTCCCTCTTGTTTGTAATGCTGGCGCAGATGAAACATGTAATCCACGTATTTTTCAAAAATAATATCCTGATTGTAAATCGCTATCACTCGCACTCTTTTAAGATGGCCGCGTTTAATAGCTTCCAACATGCCGCCGGTGTTCAAATGAGCTACGATTTTGCCTGTGGGGAAGAGAATCTTTTTGAAGCGGCGGACGGCATAAATGGGCACGTCCGTTTCGAGACAGGCTTCAGCAACCATTCCGTATTTTTTTGACCAGTCTTCGACCTGGCGCATGGTTGGGTTTTCATGGTAGTTGACCAGCTTCACGGGGACGGGGAAATTCTTCATGACATAGGGATACATGCTGTTTACGTCCAGGCTGAGGAATGGCCCGTCCTTGACCTGGCCTAAAGCGAAAGCTTCCGTTCTACCCCCGATATAGGCTTCCTTTTCCAGATTTTGAGCAGGCTCAAAGGAATGAATGTAGATCGGACGGTCCATGAACCGATGCCGGAAGGCGTGCATGGCCTGAGAGGCTTTAGTCAGGCAGACTTGGGCAAGGTCGTGTTTGTCAATGAAAGCAAAATATTGTTCCATAACTTGCTTGATAATCTCCACGTCCCGGCGGCAATATTTTGAGAGTGTTTCACGGTCGACGGTGGAGAAATCCACGTCCATCTTTTCCAGGCCGATCAGCTTGCCGATGGATTCAACCGACCCGTTGAAATAATTTGTGCTGCTGACGATCTTGAGGATTTGCTTGCGGCGGCGGATGATTAAGATGTAGGTCAGGCCCTTGTCGTGGACGAAATCAAGGGTCCATCCTTTCTTAGGCATCAGGTGGAAGAAGTCGGAGGATTGCAGATCAAAGAAAACATTATGGCCGAATATCCACAGAGGCTTGTCGTCGCGCGCCCGTTTGTCAATCCAGTCCCAAAGGTCGTGGGCGCTGTCGAACTCTTTCCATATCTCAACATCCCTTTGACGCACACTCTCACGCTCACAATAACAGACCCAGGCAAGGCGCAGGTAATGCAATTCCGCGCCTGCCTGGGCTTTAGTCCGAGTCTCTACGTCCAGGTACAGGATACGCTGCGGAAAGCCAGTGCGGTGATTCACCCTGAGCTTTCGGCACGGCGTGTCGTTGATCAATAAGATAGACCCTGTTCATGCGCAACAACCTGGAAATTTACCTCAATGTGTTCGGCTCCGGGTGTCGTCTCGGATTTTTTAAAATTCCTCTCCGCTATCCCCTCGTAGCCGGTAAGAGACAGGTGCCGATTGGTCCGAAAAGCGACTTCGTGCTGACTGTACATGTTGCCCGACTGGTCGAAATATTTAGCGTATCCCCGGACTTCATATCGCCAACCCTTTAGCGATTCGGCTTCGATCATTTTACCCGTTGGGAATACTTTCGAGCGGTCTACCCCGGCGGCTGCCTTCCACCCTAACACGAGATTGTTGACCTGTCTCCACTGTGACAGGCCCCACGCTCGTTGAACACTGAATCCCATGTCCCGGAACAATCGGAGGGAATAGTTGAAGGAATAACCTTGCTTGAACGTATTGAAAGCAAACGTCCGCCAGATCGCTCGGTCTATGCCAAGGAGCACAGCCATTATCTGCTCGCCTGCTCACGGTACTTATCGGCCAACACTTCTATGTTGTCGGCCAGGTACGTACACGCTTGAATCAACATGGAGATGAACGGGCGGGTGTAAAACGTGCCGAAATCGCTATTGTAATACAAGCGGTCCAACAGCGCCTTGACTTCCCTAACCTTGTCGACGGCAAGATCCAAATCTTCAGTGACTTTTTCATCTATCATATTTCCTCCACGATGAAACGGGTGGGCCAGGACGGCCCACCCCGGCAGGTTGTTAAATTTCCTCTCGCAGCTTGATGATACAGTCACGCGTGGTACTGGCAAATACCACCAGATGCGGCATGGCTTCACTCAAACGAGGGTGACTCTCCCTTGCCTTTTCATCCGCTTGCTGCAAGTGGATTAAGACCTTGTCCATGTCCTTGACTGCCTCGGCTAGCTGGTAGAGGATTTTTCCACGGGTGCCTTTAGTCCTCATTGTAGCACCTCCCCGCTTAAAACGGAACGTCTTTGTTTTGCTCTTCCCCGGCGATTGCCGCCTCGTCAATTTCCATGATCGAAAACTTATTGACCGTGCGCTTGTTGGAAATCTTGAGCTTGCCCAGGAATTCGACGCTGTACACGTTCCCGACTTTGAAGACCGCCTCGACCTCTTTGTCGGTTGCCGCGCCGAAGGCGCATTTAATCAGACCATCGTCCGTGTCGAAGAGGTATTGATTGTAAGAACCTTCGCTCAAAGACGACTGGACGCTGACCACGTGTTTCAAACGGCCTACGAACCCGTCGCCTTTCTTCTCGAACTGGTAAAAGGTCGGGGTCAGGTCGGACATCGCGTCCTTCTTCTCCGCTGCTTTTTTCATGTCGTTATACTTCATTTCTTTCTCGCTCCTTTCTTGTTAGGGGTTGAAACGCTTTTCGCCACGAGCAAGCCGAAAGCATGACCGCATCGACGGCAGGCGTAATCTCCCTTTCGCCGACGAAAGTAAACGACTTTGCTTTCGCACCGTGGACAAATCAAGGTCCATCCTTCTTTCTCTTTGCGTTCTGCGCTTGACAATTTTCCTCACCTCCCTTTGTTTGGTTTTTCTCCCGTGATAGCACCGACCACAGGACCATCGGTCGTCCGCAAAGCGGACAGAGTTTTCGCCGGAAGGGCATGATCAATTCAATGCGGGTCCGGCAGTTTTCGCACATGAAACGGTAGAGCGTCTCACGTACCACAATTTACCTCCTTTCTATCCATAGATTTCTTCCGGGTCGGGATACTGATCCTTGACCCAGGCCTTAAGGTCTTCCTCGCTGAAATCTTTCAGCACGTCCAGGATGGATTTGATCATGTCCAGGACCGCACCTTCTTCATACGCGATGATTGCCTTTTCTGCCATTGCTGTCTTCTCCTTTCTGGTTGATCGCCGGGTCAACCGATATTTCAGACCACAATTCCATTTCGCCTTTGCACAGCGCGCAGGCTGATTCGTACCGCTTAAAGTCGGTCCAACACCACCACCCGCATTCCTTACAGATGAATTTCCTAAATGCTGGTTGACTGGAGTTTGACATATTTCTTTTCCTCCCATCTTTTTAATTGCCGGTAGGTCTTCCAAACCGACCGGCCTGAACTCACGTATTGCACCAAGATGCTTTCTCCCAGGGAGTCGGTAGAGCAAACAAAAGCAGGTCTGCCCTTCACTATGACCAATTCGCCTTTTTGCAGCATGGACACCTGAAACCTCGTCACCGGGTTTCACCTCCCTTCATTATTTATTTTAGGGCACTTCTCCCAACATGCGGCTTGACATTGTTTATAAGCGTCGGAATTCATCATGATCAGCAGGCCGATACCTCCGGTAAGACACGCCATTCCTACCATCGAGGGGGTTGTGCAGTCATCATTGCATTGACGCCAACAGGAAAACTCAATGTCCTGGCGGTGTCTCCACCCGGTCATGGTAGCACACCCGCTTAAGAACACGCTCAAAACTAAAATTCCCATTGTCTTCATCACTATGTCACCTCCCTTAGATTAGAATATCGACGATCTGCCCCTTGCTCCATGGATCGAAAGCCTTGGCCGGGCCGCTAAAAATCCAGATCAGAAGAGTAATGACGACGCTCAATGCCAGCGTCCAGATGATCAAGTGCAAAAACTCTTTGGGGTAACTCTTGTCTTCATCATCCTGATACTTGGCCATGTTTCACCTCTCGTTTATTTTTCTTATCGGCTCACTCTCACTATAACTTTAATGCCTGAACACGAAATAGTCAACACATATGTTTACTGCATCCCCCGCAAATCTTTACTGCATCCCCCTGCACTATTTTACTGCACCCCTGGCAATTTGCCGCTGGTTTGCCATTTTGTCAAAAGTGCGAATGAATCTTTCGCAGCGCGGCCCGGAATGGCCCGGATGGGCGGAGTTTAACGCGGCGCCTCCTGCT
>Ga0180007_10005227_pt1 | contig 13279 bp, 9 predicted proteins | sample MM_PC_MetaG_FD_121122 | JGI IMG/M metagenome (GOLD analysis project Ga0180007, IMG submission 121122) | Groundwater microbial communities from the Aspo Hard Rock Laboratory (HRL) deep subsurface site, Sweden - MM_PC_MetaG | ecosystem: Environmental > Aquatic > Deep subsurface > Groundwater... | reverse complement strand
TAAAGGTAAAAAGCATTTTTGATTCATGATAACGGTTTAATACTTACAGGATTTTTAAAACAAATCAAGCGAAAATAACAATTAATAAAACAATGATGTATAAAAATTTGAACCTGATTTGTCTATATTTTTTTTCCCAATATTCACCTATAGGTCGGTGGATAAGTTAAAACTGATATCCAATTGTACCGGTTAATAACGCACCGGAAAAATCGATATCCTTTTGATTTGCAGTCACTCCGATTCCCATCGGGGCTGTATAATCAAAAGCAATATTCCGATAAGAGACTTCCAGTCCAAACCGGAAATTATTATACTTGTAAATTAGGCCGCTGCTGGCCAGCCAGCCGAAACTGTCATCAAAACTCCCCGGTACAGTGTCCCAGTCAAAATTTCCATAAACCATTGCGGCACGTAAATACCCTTCAAGATTGCCGGAAAAATGGTGTGATAATTTGGGGCCAAGCTCAAAATAATACAGATCAATATTGTCAAACAATTCTGTTTTTACCCCGCCTTGAATCGAGAAGCCTTCATATATCCGATAATTTGCATCAATGCCGATAAAACCGGTTCCACTGGCCCCAATGTACCATGTTCCACCGGGTGCGGTGGATTTTGAGATCCTGAATTCATCAACACTGGGCAAAACCGACCACCCGCTGGTTAACGACAGGGTAAATGGCGAACTGTTTTGAACAGCAGCGTTTTGAGACGACTGGATTTTTTGTGATTGAGTTGATGAAACAGCCTTATCGGAAACTTGCATCACAGCATAATAATCTGAAAAATTTTCTTTTTTTAATCGTGAAAGTTCTATCTGGGCCTCTTGCTTTGTATCGTAGTCACCGATAAAAACCCGGTGCCAGACACCACCACCCTCTGGATCATCTTTTTCCATGACAACCGAATGATACCCCTTAGATCTGGCAAGAGAAGCCATGTGTAATGCATTGTCTATTTTTTTATATGATCCGATATGAATTGAATAGGAGTTGTAACCGGCAAATGCAACCCCTGCAAAAAAAACAACCACACCAATAATGGTTGCAGTACAGATGTAAAAAAACCGATTATCCCAGATATTTCCGGATCTTACCTCATGTTCAGTTTTTCCGTTGTTCATTTATCTTCTCCCTAATAGTCTTAAAACACACCCAATTTGAGAAAAATAATCCAGACAAAAGGAATTCAGGGAATTTGGACTGTTAAAAAGAATCAAACAAAATTTAATTCCCCCACTCCCTATCTTATTTCTCTTTTATCCTAAGCTATTTTTGTCATTTTCTTGTGTCAATTATTTTTTTTCTGATAGTTCCCTTCACTATTAGATTTAGTTTCAATATTTGTCAAGCAGGTTTGCTCAATTTTAATTGAAGTTTCTCAAACTGTTTTCATCCATTCGTTTACACGGATGATCTGCTGCATATCGTTCAATACAGTTGAACCCCCTTTGCAAAAAACAGGTTAAAACAAAACAGAGGGCAGGTTAAAATTGTTTACCAACAAGGCAGATGCTTGCATTTTCCCACTGATTATTCTTAACCCACAGATATTTTTCATAGAAAAGATTATCGCTTAAATAAAATTTATCTTCAGAACTTCTTTCAAGGAACCTTGAAAATTCACCAGGCCCACCACAATATAAGGCATAAAGAGTCCTTGCAATATTATCCGTATTCTCAAGAGTCGGATAATTCTTTTTTCCCATTTTTCGAAAAATATACCGATTCAAGTAAAGATCAACAATTTCACATCCTGCATCCATATTATAATGAATATTCCATCGTAATTTTTCCTGATCATAAATTCCCCGCCAGATCCTTTCATTAATCTGCATTACACCAACGGAGGTGGCATTGTATGATCGAATATACTCAATCTCTCCGCGATTGAGTTTGAACTGCCGAAAACAGCTCTCCTGCCAGGCAACTGAATCAACAATCAAATAAAAAAGAGTGTGGTATTCCGGATCGAGCTTGCTTTTTGAAATGATCTGTTCAGATGCCTTTTTCAAGATTTCCCTGACATTTTTTAAATATTCAAAAATAGTTGGTTCGCTGGGGAGCCATTTTTTCAGGTGACTTGTGTCAGTTTTGTCCTGAACTGCTGCAATGGCTTCTGAATATGGCTGAATAAATAGTGCTGTTTTTTTAAGAAACTTTAACAATTCGTTAAAATCTTTATTTAAAATATCTTTTTTATTATTTACTGGTTCCTCTTTTACAGGCTCAGAAGATTCTTTCAATTCAGGTTCCAAACCCATTATTTGTCTAAAATGCCCATCAACTTCCATTGAATAAAAAAGATCAGGAGATTTTTCAACAGCTATCAGTCTGGCAAGCCTGATTAATCCATTATGACTGATTTCAATGTCCATGGCAGGTCCGATTGAATCAAGTATTTTTAAGGCATCCAGGGATGAGAAAAAAGATAGGACCCCTAAAGGAGAGGCTTCATTATTTTTCCCAATATGATTTTTAAATAAAACCGATAGCTTGTCCCATGCAATCATAAATTGATTTCTCACAAAATCATTCTCATGAAAAGATCTGGTAAGTTCTGAAACAAACCGATATCTTGTATCCATAAGTATTTCAAAAAGAATATCCTTTTCATCAACATTGAGCGGACGATCGGTCAGGCGGCTGATCACATAGACAAGAAATGCATCCATGGCTTCCCAGGTTTTGATAAACCCTGCTAGCTCTTCATCATTCAGCGGTTCTTCTTTTACGGTTCTTGCATCGTCGTACACGGATGAAATATCGGTATGAATTCTGATTTGAACAGCCTGGTTCTTTATTTCAATATTTCCAGGTTTCATGCTGCCAGTCATTGTTTCAGCCTGGGATTGCATCCTTTCCGGAAACATACCGGCAAGAAACAGTTTCATATCATTCACACACGGGGTAAGGTCAATCTGAATGCTATCAACATAGGCATGAACATTTTTCCGGATAAGCTTCCAGACCACTCCGGCAATTATTGCCGGTTCATGCGTGCTGTTCAATACCAGTGAGTCCTGGGTCTTAAATGAAAGAATCCAGCTCTCAGCATTTATTACAGGGGTTTGGAAAAAAACAACATATCCGTTCCATTCCACAGGAAGGAGGCAATCGTTCATCAAATCTGCCCCTGCTTTTATGTGAACTTTTATTTCAAATCTTAAAAGGGAATTTTCTTCACTGAAATCAGGATCACTGATTACAATTTGTTTGCACGCTTTTGGATCATTCAATAATTCAACCTGGTTTTCAGAATTATTAAACAGCTGGGACTTAACAATCGATCTGAGGAGAGGATAATCAATGTTTATAGGAAGCACTGTCTCTTTTGCCAGTGACAGACCCGGGAGTAAAATAAACATAAGCGCAAGCGCTATTATTTTCATTTTACTGTGCAGGAAATAAACCGTTCTATGTTCTGCCGGTTCAGTCAGGTAATTTGCGCATGTATTATTCATTCTTTTTATAACCAGTTTTTACCATTGGGGCTTCTTAAAACCAACATAACGAAACCGGAGAAGACGTATTATGAGAAAATTATCACAGATTTGACATTGGTTACAAGCGGTTCTTTTTTTATATATACATAGTTAATAATTGACATATTGGGTTTGATTAGTTTATTCGTCCTGTATTTTCCGATATTTTCCACTTGACTTAAGGTCCTTTTATCTTTTAAAAATCATAGAGGTGTATCTGTGGCATTAAAACCAACAATTTACAAATTTAAAATTACATTGGCAGATATTGACAGGAATCATTATGACACTCTCAATTTTACAATTGCCCAACACCCTTCTGAAACACTTGAACGAATGATGGCTCGTGTCCTGGCTTTTTGCATTAATGCCCAGGAATTTTTATCTTTTACAAAAGGACTTAGTGCAGTGGAAGAACCTGATATCTGGGCCCGCACATTGGATGATCAAATATCATTATGGATTGATGTAGGGGAACCAACCTTTGACCGGATAAGAAAAGCAACCCGACTTTCACCGGCAGTTAAGATTTATGCGTTTAATTCAAAATCTGATGGGTGGTGGACCCGGGGACGAGCCAAATTTAATGATTTAGCAGTATCTGTGTTTCAGTTTCAGTGGAAAGGCATACAGACATTGGCAGGTCTGGCAGAGCGTACGATGACTCTTTCCATCACCATTACAAACAATACTGCATATGTCTCCGCAGAAAATGGAGAATGTGAGGTGTCCTGGGTGTCATTGCAATTTGCTGGATAGCCCGCCGCATCTCTTATGTAGTTGAATCATTATGTTCGATTTTATAAAGGCTTACAAATGGTTTTGCACTTATACAGGAGGAATGTAAATAATGGAAAAGAATCAAAGCGCGGAGCAATATGAGGCAGAGATAGTTGCCCTGAAGAGAGGGATAGAAGAGGCCCGATCATTTGCCATAAGCAAGCAGAATCTGGTTCTTGAATTGGTCAAAATAGGTACGGCTCTTTCAGGAGAAAAGGATCATGAACGTCTGCTGGAGATGATCGTTGATCTCGTCAAACGATTTACCAATGCAGATGGCTGCACTCTTTATATAAAGGATGAAAAAACAAAATCATTGCGGTTTACCATTGTTCAGAATGATACGTTGGGGGTTAAAATGGGCGGGCGGGCAGCAAAAATAACCTGGCCACCCGTATCGCTGGTTCTGGCTGATGGCAGCGAAAACCATGGAAATGTCTCTGCCCATTGCGCCCTTACGGGAAAGATTATTAAAATTTCCGATGTATACAGTTCTGATTTTGATTTTCAAGGTACCAAAACATTTGATGCCAGTAATGGCTACCGCTCAAAATCCATGCTGGTTCTTCCCATGCGGGATCATGAAGATGAGGTGATTGGCGTAATTCAGCTGATTAATGCCCAGAACCGTTTCACCAATGAAGTTATCGATTTTGCAGACACAGAAAAGGAAATCGTTGCCAGCCTGGCCTCCCAGGCCGCCATTGCAATTACCAATACACAGTTGATCAGCGGTCTGGAAGAATTATTGCAGGCCATTGTCAAGATGGTGGCAACGGCCATTGATGAAAAATCACCGTACACGGGCGGTCACGTCCAGCGGGTAGCCGACTTTACCGAAAAAATTGTCAAGGCGATCAATCAAACCCAAACCGGCAAATTTGCCGGGATAGAATTTACGGATGACCAGGCAAAAGAGATCAAAATGGCGGCCTGGTTGCACGATGTGGGTAAAATTATTACACCGGAACACATCATTGATAAGTCCAAGAAGCTGGAGACCATCTTCGACCGGATCGAATTGATTAAACTGCGGGTTGAACTATTAAAAAAAGAATCCATCATCAATCGGCTTAAACAGCAGATTGATGCCGGAGACCTTAAGTCTGATGCTGCAGATGACCTTGCAGATGAAATCAGAGACCTGGATGAAAAATTTGGTTTTATGAGAGAAGTGAATACAGGTGGTGAGTTTTTAAGAGATGACAGTTTGAATCGTTTACTGGAGATGGCTGCCTGTCAGTTTGAAGTGGCAGGAGAGATGCAGCCGCTGCTCAATGATGATGAATTAAAAAATCTAAGCATCCGTAAAGGAACTCTGATCGACAGCGAAAGAGAGGTGATCAACAATCATGCGGCTGTTACCTTGAAAATGTTAGAAGCCCTGCCCTTTCCCAAAAAAATGGCAAAAGTGCCCGCCTATGCCGGGATGCATCATGAAAAAATGGATGGCAGCGGATATCCCAAAGGGCTCACGGCTGAACAGGTCCCGTTGCCGGCCCGGATTCTGGCCGTGGCAGATATTTTTGAGGCGTTGACTGCGGCAGACCGACCTTATAAGCTTGGAAAGTTAATGTCTGAATCTATGCGGATAATGGGTTTTATGGTCAAAGACAATCACCTTGACAAAGAGTTGTGTGACCTGGTTGTACAATCCGGTCTGGCTGCGGAATACGCCCGACAGTGTATCGCCGAGAGGCAGCAGGATGATTTTGATTGGGGTGGAAAGAAGTATGCCGTCAAGGGTGAAATAAAAAAATAGGGCAAAATAGCACAAAATAGGGGACAGACCACCAAAATAGCAAAATAGGGGACAGACCACGGTTTTCCAAAATAGGGGACAGACCACGGTTTTCTAAATTATATAAATCGGCACGCCAGCCATGATGATTCTCTGACGTCTTGGCATCGTCATCGTTGCGTTACAGTTTTGCCCTAAACCGTGTCCCCTATTTGGCTAAACCGTGCTAAACCGTGGTCTGTCCCCTATTTTGTACCTATTTTGTATTTTGCTATTTTGCTAACCGTGGTCTGTCCCCTATTTTGCTACAGACTGTGAAGGAACTCCATATCTTTGGTTTGAGTATTTTTTGTCCCGATCACCAGGATTTCTATTTTATTTTTCTCATTGGTTGTAAAATAGAGACGGCCATTATAGGCGAACAATATTTCAAAACAGGCTGTTCGATGCTTTTTGCCGGAAAAAACCTTTCTTTTTATGGTTACCTGATCAGGATTCCGATCTAACAGGAGAACATATTCTTCTGCCTTTATCTGGTGATCGCTGTCTAGACTTAAAAATCCTGAAATCGCCTTTCTGTTCATCACAGTATCTTTGTAAAGCACAGCAAATCGTTTAACGATAAAATCAAACTCATTTCTCTTGCTTTTAGAGCTTTTCCGACGTTCATATTTTCTGATTATCGATTTGAGTTGATTGATCTCCTCATCATGCTTATGTTTTAACTCAATGAATGAATTTATTTGCGCTTCAAGAGACACGATTTCATCAAACATCTCTTCTTCATTTATTTTAAATCTTTTTTTATCTGCCTGATATTTTGAATTCAAGATCTTGATCGTTTCAAACAAATCCTGGCGATCTTTTTTCAAGCTTTCCAGATAGGTTTTTCTAACCTGTTCCTCTTTTTGCAAATCACCGATCAATGCTGTTTTTGTTCGATTATTACGGATTGCCCGTGAACTGCCGATTTTATAAAAAATAAAAACAATCAATATGGCGCCAAAGATATACCCAAATAAAATCAAATTGTCCATATTTGAACCATTCCGTCTGTTTTAAGAGAAGACAACCACAGTTTTTGAAAAAGAAAATGCCATTCTTTTTCCCGAATTATCTTTCATCTTTCATAGTGAATACAAATTTTATATGATAACCCATTCATTATCAAGGTTTTAAAGGAATACATCTGCGAATTATCTGATTTTTATTCCCTTGAAAAACAAGGACAATTCGCCTATATTTACGTTTAATTTTTTATCATGTTGAAAAACGTGAGATTTTAACCCTATCAATCATCTGGAGGCAGTAATGAAAGCCAGTTTGAAATTTTTTTTTATCCTTGTTGTTTTTTGTTTTACGATCGGCTGTCAATCTGATCAGGAGAAGAAAGAAGCATTTTTCGATAGTGCTGACAAATACTATGCCCAGAAAGAATATAAAAAGGCTGAAATCGAACTTAAGAATGCCATTAAAATCGATCCCCAGTATGTTCAGGCAAACTATCTGTTAGCAGAAACCCTGGCAAAGCTTGGGGATTTAAAAGGGGCTTTTGGACAATATTCCAGGGTGGTCCAATTGGATCCGGACAAGCTTGATGCGCAATTAAAACTGGCTGAATTCCTCTTTCTTGGCAGGCAGGTTGAGCCGGCCATGGAAAAAATCGCCATCATTCTTGAAAAAGACCCTCAAAACATCACTGCCCTGCATCTCAAAGCCCAGATATACCTGGTAGAAAAAGCGTATGACAACGCCGGTTCTGTTTATGAACAGATTTTAACCACGGATCTGAATAACATTGGCGCCATGCAGAACCTAGCCAGAATCAAAGAATTGGCCAGCAAGTCAGATGAAGCGGAAACTCTTCTGTTAAGGGCTATCACCATTGACAGCCAGAACATAAATCTATATTCGGCCCTGGCAGGATTATACATTAAACACAAAGAATTTAAAAAAGCAGAATCACTGCTTTTGGAAGCAACTGCAAAAAATCCTTCAAACGAACAGGGCTATATTTTTCTGGGTGGATATTATGCTGGTCAAAAAGAATATGAAAAAGCTGAAAAAGCCTATCAGCAAGCGATTCATACAGGGAAAAACACTGCAACCGCCTATATGATCATGGCAAATTTTTATGATGGGTTGCAACAACCTGAAAAAGCGTTGGATTCCTATCAAAAAGCATTAGACCTGGAACCTGAAAATGTATCCATCAAAAACACGATTGCACGGTTTCATTTCAGCCACAAAAATTTTGACCAGGCTCGCGCACTGGTTGATCAGATCCTTATCAAAAGACCTGAATACCATCCTTCCCAACTGCTTAAATCTGAACTACTGCTGTTAACGAATAATTTTGACGAGGCACTGCCATTGCTTGAATCCTTAGAAAAAAATGAATCAAAATCATTTGAGGTTCATTATTTAAAAGGACTTTATTATATCGGCAAGAATAGAATTGATCCGGCAAAAGTATCAATCCTGAAATCCATTGACCTGAATCCAGAATTTTTAAAAGCCCGGATTTTGATTGCAAATCTGTACCTGGCTGAAAAATCCTATGACCTGGCAAAAGAGCAGGCAAGCAATGCCATTGAACTTGACCCGGGAAACTATAACGGCCGGATCATCCGGGCAAATGCCTTTATTGGACTGGGAAAATCCGAGGAAGCCCAGAAAGATCTTGTTTATTTGGTGACATCTTTCCCAGAAAATCCCGTTGCTTACCATCGGATGGGACTTTTACAGGCCGCTGTAAAACAATATGATTCAGCCTTTGACTATTTTTCCAAAGCCTATGAAAAAAATAATATGCGAATGGACTCATTTTTACAGATGATTAACATCCATGTCCTGAAAAAAGAATTTAATAAAGCCCATGAATTATGCACCCGGCAATTGGCCCTTGTTGCCGGGAACAATTCATCGGCAGCCCTTATTTATAATGTCCAGGCCCAGCTTTTTTCAGAACAGAAAAATCCTGAACTGGCAAAACAGTTTTTTAATAAAGCGATTGAGGCAAATCCAAAATTTACAAGCCCCTATAATGCGCTTGCCAGACTGTATTTATCCAATAAGGAAAACGATAAAGCCCTTGAACAATATCAGTTGCTTTTAACCATAAATCCGGACAACCCCTTTGCCCGCATGATGATCGGGACCATTTATGATAGTGAAAAACAATACGGAAAAGCGGCTGAACAATATCGTCTGGCCCTGAAAATAGATCCGGATTATGCCCCGGCCGCAAACAATCTTGCTTATCATCTGGCCGTTCATACACAAAATTTTGAAGAAGCGCTGGAACTGGCCCGAAATGCCAAGGAAAAATTTCCGGAAGACCCTTCCATTGCAGATACCCTGGGTGTGGTATACTATCAGAAGGGCTTGTATGGAAATGCTGAAGTTCAATTTATGGATGCACTCAAAAAACTGCCTGATAATGCAAGTGTTCATTTCCACCTGGGTCGTACCCAAGCAAAAAAAGGGGAAAACAAGCTTGCCAGAGAATCGTTAAAACGCGCCCTGGAACTCAGCAATGATTTTGAGGGGCATGAAGAAGCAAAACAATTGATGAACGAGTTAAATTAAGATTTAAAAAAAAATGAAATTTAAAAATATCACCTATTCAATTCCCTGGAATATTTTTTTGATCACCCTGGGATGTGTTATCGCCGGTATCGGCCTCAAGGCCATTGTGATTCCCCACGGGATGATTACGGGCGGGTTTTCCGGTGCAGGACTTTTGCTCTTCTACTATACCAAGGTTCTTACACCGGGAATCTGGTATATGATTGTCAATATCCCCGTATTTATTCTCGGCTGGCTCTTTATCAGCCGGCGCTTTTTATTATACAGCCTCTATGGCGCCATCGTCCTGACCCTGGTCATGGATCTGATCCGGTTTGAGATACCGGTCAATGACCTGATGCTGGCAACCCTGGCCGGGGGAACAATCATTGGGGCCGGCTCCGGAATTATCTTTCGTTCCATGGGATCTGCCGGTGGTAATGATATTATCTCAATCATCTTAAATCAAAAATTTGCTATCCGCATTGGGACATACACCTTTATCTTTAATTTTGTATTGTTCATTTTCAGTTTCGGATTATTGAATACAGATTTGATTTTATATTCCATGGCCATGAGTTATATCACCTCCCAGGTGATTGAATATTTCATGATGCTGTTTAATGAACGAAAATTAATTTTTATCATCTCAAATAATCCCAGACAGATAGCCGATGAAATCATGAACAAACTGAATCGTGGAGCGACTTTTCTCAAAGGCGAAGGGGCATACTCCGGCGATAAAAAAGATATCATCATGACAGTGGCCAATAACTTCCAGATCAAAAGAATCGAAGAAATAGCCTTTACCATTGATCCCAATGCCTTTTTAATCACTGAAAACACATTTAATGTGCTTGGGAGAGGATTTTCCAGACGGAAAATTTATTGATCCTTTTTATTCATAAGTTGTGTGACGTTTTGGATCAAACGCCTCTCTGATACCTTCTCCGATAAATGTGACCGTCATAAGGGTGACGATAAGGGCGGTCACAACCGAAGAAACAATCCACCAGGCCTCCATGTTCTGCCATCCCTGGGACAGCAACTCTCCCCAGGAAGGTGTCGGGGCCGGCAATCCAAACCCCAGGTAATCAAGGGAGGTTAACGACACGATCCCCCCTGAAATGGCAAACGGGGCATAGGTTACAATCACTGAAATGGTATTGGGAATAATATGCTTGAAGATAATCCTTGCATGGGATGCGCCAAGCGTTCTCAAAGCCAGGACATATTCTTTTTCCTTTTCCCTGTAGGTCATGGTCCGCATGACCCAGGTGATGCCGATCCAGCCGAAAAAAGCCATGATTAAAATGAGTATCATGAAACTGGGGATCATAATGGAGGCAATGATGATAATCACGTATAAAAAAGGAATATTATTCCAGATTTCAATAATTCGCTGGAAAATTAAATCAAATTTTCCCCCGAAATATCCCATGGAACAGCCGATCGCAATGCCAATGGTATAGTTCAGAAACAAAAGAACAAACGCAAAAATGATTGCGGTCCGGAAGCCATACACAAGCCTGGCAAGGATATCCCTGCCCACATTGTCTGTACCCAGAAAATGCTTTTCTTTAAATGAAGGGGGAAATGGTGGATATTGATTGACCTTTAAATCATTCTCATAGGGGTTGTATGGCACTATCGGCATGACAATGAAATTTGATGTATTTTCAAATTTCATTTTAAGGTCCTTGTAATTGGTTTCATATTCATAGCCAAGCCCAAACACAGATCCCGGGATCATTTGTGTATAGGTTGGAAAATAAAATTGACCATTATGATAGATCAGTATTGCCCGGGAATTGATAAAGACTTCGGCAGAAAATGAAACAAAAATCATGATAAGCAATATAACCAATGACCAGAATCCCCTTTTAATGGATCGAAACCGCTTGAATTTCTTCCGGGTGGCAGGAGTTATGCCGATCATTTGAACCTCACCCGGGGATCGACAACGGCAACACAAAGGTCTGACAAAATATTACCCAGCATAAACAAAAGGGAAGAGATAACAAGGATGCCCATTACCACAGGGTAATCCCGGTCCAGAATGGATTCATATCCCAAAAGTCCCATGCCGTCTATATTGAATACTTTTTCAATTAAAAAAGACCCCATCAGGATAATGGAAATATTATTTCCAAAACTGGTGGCAATGGGGATCAGGCTGTTCTGCATGGCATGATTCAGTACGGCTTTTTTAAAGGGAAGGCCTTTGGCAATGGCCGTCCTGATATAATCGGCAGACAGGTTATCCATCAGGGTATTTTTCATCAACAGCGTCATCACCGTAAAAGATCCCAGGACATAGGAAAATAAGGGGAGAATCGTATGCCAGAGAATATCCCTGAATTTTTCAAACACATTCATCTCTTCAAACAATTCAGAAACAAGACCCCCTAAGGGAAACACATCATAATGGGATGCGAACAACACCAGCATAAACACGCCGGCCACCCATCCGGGAATGGCATAGCCCATGAAAATAATCATTGAGGTGATATTATCAAATCCTGATTTATGCCGGACGGCCTTTGCCAGGCCAAGGGGAATGCAGACCCCGTAGATCATGATCAGGCTCAAGATACCAAAATAAAGAGAAATGGGAATTCTGTCTTTTATCATATCCCATACAGGATCATAATACCGTGTGGATCTGCCAAGATCCCCCTGCAGCACTTTTGACAACCATATAACATAACTGGTCAATACGGGTTTATCAAACCCGTAATATTCTTTTAATTTTTGAATCTGTTGTTCAGAAAGGGGCTGGCCACCGCCGGAACCCGATACAGTGGATGAAGATGATCCGCCCTGGCCTGTCTGCATGGCCCTGGTGTCTGCAATAATCCGTTCAATGGGACCACCCGGCACAAAACGGGTGATGGTAAACACCATAATGGTGATGCCGATAAATGTCGGTATCACCAGGAGCAATCGCCTTATAAAATATGCAGTCATGACATCAGTTCATAAACAGATTCAAGTGCCTTATCAAGATGTTCAGGTTTTGTCCCGCCGGCCTGGGCCATATCTGCCCGGCCACCACCGCCGCCACCCACTATTCTGGCTGCAGCCTTTACAATATCGCCGGCCTTGAACCGATGGGTCAAATCATCGGTCACAATGGAAATCAATAAGACTTTATCATTGGATCGGGCACCCAGAAGAATGACTCCGGATCCGATTTTTGTCTTGAATTTATCTGCCAGATCCCTTAACTGGGAAGGGTTTTCAATGTCCACCCGCTTTGAAACCACATTAATTCCATTAATTTTCCGAATGGCTTCATCCATGGTTTCAACGGATTTTGATGCCATTTTCGCCTTTAGGGAATCCAATTGTTTTTCAAGGGTTTTCTTGTCTTTCAACAAGGTCTCAACCTTTGATATCAAATCCTCTTTTGCCCCTTTTAACAAACCTGAGACAGATTCAATAAGGCGTTGCTCTTTCTGGACATAATCCAGCGCCGTTTGACCCGTGGCAGCTTCAATTCGTCGGATACCCGAGGCAATCCCGCCTTCGGACAGGATTTTAAACAGTCCGATATCACCGGATTGACGGGTATGGGTCCCCCCGCAAAGCTCCTGGGAAAAAAGCCCCTGGGACACAACCCTTACCACATCCCCGTATTTTTCTTCAAAAAGTGCTGTGGCCCCTGATTTAACGGCCTCATCAATATTCATCTGTTT